>ENA-UPSB01000379-UPSB01000379.1-bioreactor-metagenome-genome-assembly--contig:-NODE-379-length-76332-cov-88.303971_pt1 | contig 76332 bp, 64 predicted proteins | sample MGYA00238182_ERZ773286 | MGnify/ENA primary metagenome ERZ773286 (study PRJEB29026, sample SAMN07631240) | bioreactor metagenome | isolation source: Switchgrass digestor | place: USA: Dartmouth... | reverse complement strand
CGGATTCAGGACTTTAACCTGTTAGAAACGTGCGCCGCTAGGCGCACCAATAAAAGCTGCCATAAGGAAACACAATTCGTCCCTTTATGGCAGCTGTATTCAGCTATTATATTAATGCATGTTTTGGACTTTTTAACTTATCTGTTTGCTAAAAGCTTGTATTTATCAAGATGATAATCAAATCTGCCGTCTGCTCATTTTATACAATCTTGCTCCATGAACCGGAAGCTCACATTCAAATGCATTGCTTAATCCCATCCTGCTCTCTCCGGTCCACAGCTCCTCCCAGGCAAAACCGCTAAAGCTGTCTAAATCCAGTTCCTGTGGGGTTACCGATATTTTACGTGTTTCATCACTTAGATTAAACAGCGCCAGATAATAGGCCTCCTCTTCAGTATCCACAGACAACCATATTGCCTGATTTTTGCTTCTCATGATTTGTCTAGCCCCTTCCGAATGTGACAGCAGGCGCAGCACCTTTTTATTTGTTATCAGACTCAGAGTCCAGTCATCCAGTTTGGTAAGCTCCGCTCCCAGCATAAGGGGTGAACGGAATATACACCATAAGGTCATCATGGTGATCTGCTCATCCTTTGTAAATCTTGTATAACGCTCATGGCCAAAACCCTTTCCTATATAACCTAAGGGCAGCATGTCACAATCCGGGTAGCAGCCCTCATACACATGCCTTTGCCATACCTCACAGCGTTCAAACATGTTTAGCAGAAGCGGCCAATGATCCCAGAAGTCATCGGTTATTCTCCACATGTTGGCATATTTCTCATAAATCCAAGCCTTATTGATATGGGCAGGTCCAGGCGAGAGGCTAAGCACCATAGGACGGCCACAGGCCATAATCGCATTGTGAAGCATTTCAATCTCTTTTTCGGCGGATGGCATGTCAAGCCTGCATATATCATCACATTTGATAAAATCCACACCCCATTCGGCATAGAGCTTGAAAATGGAATTGTAATATTCCTGGGCTCCGCTTGCTTTAACATCCAGTCCATACATATCGGGATTCCACCAGCATATGTTTGACGGATTTGCTATCTGGTTGGCGGTTTTATCAGTTCCCAAAACCTTCATATGGTTATGGGCTGCTATTCTGGGAATACCGCGCATAATATGAATACCAAATTTTAACCCAAGGCTGTGCACATAATCAGCCAGCGGCTTAAAGCCCTGTCCGTTGACAGAGGAGGGAAAACGCTCCGGACAGGGAAGTAGTCTTGAATACTCGTCAATTTCTACTCTTCCAAAGGGTATATACTGAAACCTGTCCCTTTGAGTTCCGGCATCATATGCATACCATTGTATGTCAACCACTACATATTCCCAGCCATATTCCTTCAGGTGGGCCGCCATGTAGTCAGCATTGGCCTTAACCTGCTCCTCATTAACTGTGGTATCATAATAATCATAGCTGTTCCAACCCATAGGCGGAGCCTGTGCAAATTTGTTTTTGTTCATGTTAACCTCCCGTTTCAGTAGATTTTATAGATAAATAATGAAATCCCTTTACTTCCAGCAAAAAGTCTGATGGTAGTATGTAAGTGCTTTGCAAATTATACAGCCAGTAATTATTTGATATAATATAAATCCAATTGACTTCGATATCGAAGCATATATAATAATTGCATATGCGTGCCTTAATTAGTATAATTATAATTAGAGCCGCCAACTGACTTCAAGGGTAGTTATATGATTAAAGAGGTGATTTTTTGATGTCATGGCCAACAGGGCATTATGGATTTATAAATGCAGATTACATATCAAGGGAATCCTTATGCATAAACGATCTGGGTCTGGAGATACGAGACAGTGATAGTTACTATTACAATAATCTGACACGGGATTATCATGGCTTTCTCTTTCAATACACTCTGGATGGCTATGGAATATATGAGACCGCCGGAGTCAAGCATAAGATGACCAAAGGTAAGGCATTCTTTATTACCTTTCCGGAAGACAGCAGCTATTACTTTAGCGCAGATGACGACCCTGCCAATAGCTGGACCTTTTTCTATATTCATTTTTCAGGACCCGCAGCAGCACCCTTTTTTGACCGAATAAGAGAACTGTCCGGTCCTATTTTGCAGCTTGAACCGGACAGTCAACCAATAAACCTGTTTTTTGACCTATACGATATTTTGCGCAGCAAAAGCTCGCTGGTACGTTACATGACAAATGAATGGCTTTATCGCTTTCTTATTTCATTGGTCCGTTATACTGAAACACCGCCAAATAGACAGGCAAGCCCATATGTGGCAGCCGCCATGAATTGGATGAATCAGCATTATTCCGAGCAGATCAACCTGAAGGACATGGGTAAGGAAATAGGTATATCCTATTCGCACCTTTGCAGGCAGTTCAGCAAAGAGCAAGGCATCACACCCATGGAATATCTGACTCATATCAGATTGGAGCGTGGAATGCAGATGCTTTTGAGCACTGATCAGACTATAGAGCAGATAGCTGCCGAATGCGGCTTCTCCTGCGCCAATTATTTCTCCAAGGTTTACAAAAAGATACTGAATGTAACACCCAGCGAATGCCGCAAGCGGCACAGGCCATGAAAACTAATATTCTGTTAGTTTGGAATTGCACCAGTCAACCACCAGCTCCAGCAGGCTTTTTTCCAGTATTATATCAGCAGCTATATTATCAATATGGCCGTTTGCCTGACCCCTGCCCTCTGTTTGCCTGCTGCATGCGGCCAAGCCAATCATAAAAGCAAAGCTACAGACAATAGCAGCCAAAGCCTACTGAGCCAAACATAAAATTTATCATTCAATCTGTACAGAAGCTAACGCAAGCTTTCCCATCTCTTTCTTGTTAAGACCATATTCTCAAAGGGGCGAAGAATTACTTTGTCGCCTGTTACTTAGCTTAAGTCTATCATTGCAGTCCTCCATCTAGTGTTAAAATTAAGTAAACATCTATGATTACACATTAGCATGTATTTTCTTTATTTACAACGTCTATTACATTTTAAAAAAGAAAAACAGAGCTTCCGAAGAAGCTCTGTCAGAGTTATTACCGGAACTTAATGTTTTTCCGCTTTTTTCCTTCAGCTCAGCTATTTTACTTTTATAGTCTGATCCTTATATCTAATTTCAATTGTTTCAGCGGTTTGTAAATCAAAAGGCTCAAAATTTAATACATTCCCCCATACGGTAGGATTAATTTCTGAATCCATACCGGATGCCCAGCGATATGCGGTATTTACCATACGTTTTATTTCATTGCCATTGACAAATAGCTTTACTTCACCCTCCATATATTTTGTCGGATCCGTTACGGTTTTTACATACCTGACATCCCGTTCTATATCATTTTTGTGCTGTTTACTGCTGAAACGGCTTATCTTATATTCACCAAAAACCCCCGTATCAGCCATATCAACATCCGCATCCGGCGACAAAGGTTCATAGATAAAATCATTATCAAATTTATGCCATAAAGCTGTAGCGTCATGAACATCTATTATATTCTCGTTTGTCGGGAATGTTATTATCAGACCGGTATCATATCTTGATACCTCAAGCGATTTTACAGTAAAATCACCATATTCAGAGCTTATTACTTCATTTATATCAAATTCATATGACGCCGGTAAAACACTATTGTCAGGAGTAAATGTCCATTTCAGGTCAAAATCAATCTCTACACTCCTGTCAGCTTTCTTAACTGAGTTGGTATTAAGCCAGTATTCTATATCACCATAATAGGCTCTTACCTTCTCAAATGAAACATATAACTCTTCCGGCGAATAAGAAATCCAGCGAGACGGAAGATATACTTTTATATAATAAGTATTATCCTCCTCATCTGAAACAGAAAACTCCTTATTAGTCAAGTAATAATAATTTGATAAGCGTCCTTCCTCAACCTCGCTCATTCCTACCATTTTTACATCAATCTGTATCAGTGATGGATCACCAAGCTCACCATTATGGTCAACCAGCTTGAATACACCAAACTGGGTATTGGAATCACCGGTTAGACCTTCGAATGTAACGGTATACTTTTCATCCTGGGCGCTAAGACCCAGCTCCTGTACAGCTCCTTCATCAATGAGCTTGCTGCTGATATCGTCACCGCTAAACAGCTTTTTGAATAAACCGTTCACATCTAATAATCCGCTTGCAGCCGACACTGTCGTTCCTATAAAAATCAGTGCCACACATGCAGCAGCTCCGACAAAGGCCTTAAAATGCCTTTTATTGCCGCTATGAACCTTCCTCATGATATCCTCCTCCTTAACATGACAATTTGCCTCTGCAAATTCATCAACCAATCTACTGTATTTCTCCATATCCATAGCTGACACCCTCCTTTTCTAATATAGCCTTCAGCTTATCCCGTGCTCTCAGCAGGCGAACCCGCACCGTACTTTCGCCAAGAGACAAGGCCTCAGCTATTTCCTTGGTTGAATAGCCTGCATAATAGTACAGATGGATTGCCATCCTATACTTGACAGGCAAAGCCATTACAGCGCGAAAAAGCTCAGATTCCTCCTTGTCGACAAAGGGAAGCTTTTCATCAAGCGGTACCGTTTTTTGAAACCAGGGAGAAAAGTATAAATCTAGATAAATGTCGAAATTCCTCGAAATACCCGGACCGGCACACTACAATTTCTGATATTATTAGATTTTAATATATTCCCTTAATTTCTTTGCTATCAGGTATTTTATTCATAAATTAAATCTATAGAAAATTATTAGAATTGTATAAGGTGTACTTATGGGATATATAAAGAGCATTAGTTTTACTTTTCCATGGCAAAATATTATAATATATCTGTTGACATGAAAAGAGCATAGTCATCTATAAAAGACATGCAAATTTATTAATACGAGGAGTGCATACAATGGAAAGAATGATCGGAACCGTATCAAGAGGTATTCGGGCACCTATAATACGCAAAGGAGATAATATCGTTGATATTGTGGTCAATTGTGTTATTGACGCTGCAAAGTCAGGCAATTTTGAACTAAATGACAGGGATGTAGTCGCAGTAACAGAGGCTGTTGTTGCACGCGCTCAGGGCAATTATGCAACAACCGATCAGATTGCTGCTGATATTAAGAATAAATTCGGAACAGACACACTTGGCGTTATCTTCCCCATCTTAAGCAGAAACCGCTTTTCCATCTGCCTAAAAGGTATTGCCAAGGCCGTAAAAAAGATTATCCTGATGCTTAGCTATCCTTCCGATGAGGTAGGTAATCATCTGGTTGATCTCGATTTGCTGGATGAAAAAGGAGTTAATCCCTGGACAGATGTGTTGACTGAGGACATGTTCAGAAAATTATTCGGATATAACAAGCACACCTTTACCGGGGTTGATTATATCGAATTTTACAAGGATTTAATTAAGCAGACAGGCTGCGAAGTGGAGATTATATTGGCCAATGACTGCCGTGCAATACTCAAATATACAAAGAATATACTCTGCTGTGATATTCATTCCCGTGAGCGTTCCAAGAGACTCCTGCGCGCGGCCGGTGCAAGCAAGGTTCTGGGACTGGATGAAATTCTTAATGCACCGGTAGACGGCAGCGGCTATAATGAAGAATATGGTCTTCTCGGAAGCAATAAAGCAACAGAAGAAACAGTAAAATTGTTCCCCAGAGATTGCCAGCCTGTTGTGGACAGCATACAGCGTCTGTTGTACGAAAAAACCGGAAAGCATATGGAGGCCATGATTTATGGCGATGGCGCCTTCAAGGACCCTGTGGGCAAGATCTGGGAGCTTGCCGACCCGGTTGTTGCACCAGCCTATACCAGAGGTTTGGAGGGCCAGCCTCATGAGGTCAAGTTAAAATATCTCGCTGACAATAACTTCTCCAATTTAAAGGGTGAAGAATTACAAAAGGCAATATCCGAATATATTAAAAATAAAGACCAGGCCTTAACTGACAGTATGATTTCCCAGGGCACCACCCCCAGACGTATAACCGATTTGATCGGTTCCTTATGTGACTTAACCTCAGGCAGTGGTGACAAGGGTACACCTATCGTGCTGGTTCAGGGCTATTTTGACAACTATACCAAATAGGGCTCCTATCACATTATTATATATGCCGATACAGTTGTACCCTGTTGCAATGTCAGCAGGGTACGGCTGTGTAGGCCGAGTCTAAATCATTTCTTCTTGCGTCCAATCCTGATTTATGATATGATCTATATCGATGGAGGCATAGCTCAGTTGGGAGAGCACTTGCTCGACAAGCAAGGGGTCACTGGTTCAAGTCCAGCTGTCTCCATTTTTTATGTCTAATCCGGACAGTTATATTCACATTCATACCATACGATATATAGCAAAAGAACTATACAATACTTTATAAACACGATCAGGCGGGTTTGTAATATGTCTACAAATACCCGCCCCTATTATTCAGCATAGAAATTCATCTGATTTTTTACTTAAATTTAAGATAAGATTATATGATAATAGATATTTTTTATAATAATAAGCGACTTACTGCTGGGCCTTTACTATTATGGCATCATATCCTTTTTTCTTAAGCTCCGCTACCAGCTTTTCGGCATTTGATTTATTGGCAAATGCGCCCACCTGTACCCGGTAGATGGTTTTCTTCTCAGGGGTCTCTTCTACATATTTCACTCCTGTAAATTCACACAGGCCCTTGCAGATTTCCCGGGCACACTCCTTCCAATAATCTTCATTGGCCATAAGATTAACTGCCTCATACTCATTGGTCATAAAGGCAAGCTCACATATGATAGCCGCCTTAACCCCCATACTGCTGCAGTTGCACATTCCCAGAGCCTCAGTCTTTACTCCTCTGTTCTTTTGCTTGCTGCCCCCTGCCAGATGCTTAAGCACAGTTTCAGCAAGCTTCTTGGATTGTCCGGGATACTTATCGTGTATATAAACACCAAAGCCTTCGGCACTGTTAAAGCTCTTTCCGTCTCCATAAGCATTAAAATGTATGGAAATGCAATAATCACATTTTGCATTTGCTATGGTCTTCTGTCTATCCGCTATAGCCGTGTCAGGATCATTGTATGCATTGTCATCATCCCAGCCGGTCCGCATTGTGGTAAAGCCACAGCGCTGCAGCTCCCTGTTAAGATGGTAAGCCACACCTACACTGGCATAATGCTCACGGTACTGCTCGCCCTTTTTTATGTCTATTTTACCGTCCTTATTAACATCAATGTCCTTAGGCAGTGGTGGTGTACGCTTTCCTGCAGTATTGGATCCATGCCCCGCATCTATCGCAACCTTATAACTTGTTGCCACCGGTATCACCTCCCTTTCTACAATATATGCAAAAATTCGCACTGTGTTGTATTCAGACGGTGATAGCTCTTCAATATTTCCGCTTCTGCATACCTCCGCTATTTACCAAATCTCATGGGACATACAATGCGACATTTGTTGCAGTCAACCGTATCAAATCCCCTGGCTGTTTTACCATATGTATTCATTCTGCACTGCTTCTGCTTCACCTGCTTGTCTGCAATCGCCTGCGCAGGACAATTATCAATACATCTTCTGCAGCCTTCGATGCATATATCCTCCTGCAAATCATCCGACTCCAGCTCCAGATCTGTAAGGACTGCACCTAATATCAGACGGTTTCCGTACTCAGAATTAAGCAGCAATGAGCTTTTGCCGATTGAGCCAAGGCCGCACAGGACGGCTGTATGCCTCATTGAAATAAGTCCCTTGGCAGTCATGCTTTCAGCCTCCCAATACTCATTGGGTGCATCGGACGGGACCGGAACAGCCATGCAGTTATACCTGACCTCCAGCTCCTTTGCAAGCCTCAGCTCTAAATCATCAATAGAAGAGCTTATTTTGCCGTTAAAGTAACCATACAACAGCCGTGGCTGAACTTCATATAAGCCTTTAGGTAGGGCTATGCCCAAAGCTATCACAGATTTGCACCTGTCAAACAAATCAAGAGGCGAAAAGCCGGGAGGTGCATTTTCAAAGCGCTCTATGCTGCCTATACCGCACACATCTGCCCCCAACTGATAAGCCAGTTCCTTTATCTCATTTTTCATATAAGCAACTTTCCTTTAATCTCATGTATAGTTATATAATTTAAATATATTATATAGTTTCCGAATATAATTTCAACAAAGATTTTCTCTCGGCATATAAATCATGGGATATAAGGTAAGACATCCTGCTGAGAATGGCGAAATACCCCTGAGAATGATTATAACGAACCACATCCTTTATTTGAAAAAACTTGAAGAAAATATATGTATTTGTTAAAATCAATTTGATTGTAGTAAACATATACCAAAGGAGAAAACAAATGAGAGTTGAAAAAATTTCTGATGGCGATAAGGCTAAGTATATGGATTTGCTGCTTATTGCCGATGAATCGGTCATTATGATAGAAAAATACCTGTATCGTGGCGATATGTTTGCTCTTTATGATGAAGATCTTAAATCACTTTGTGTTGTTACCCAGGAGGAACCTGGTGTTTACGAAATTAAGAATATTGTTACCGTACCGCAATATCAGCGCAAGGGATATGGACAATATCTGATTTCATATATAGTCGATTATTACAAGGATTCCGGCAAAGAGCTATATGTCGGTACAGGTGACAGCCCCATGACTCTTAACTTCTATGGCAAATGCGGATTTAAAAAATCACATGTTGTTAAAAATTTCTTTATAGACAATTATGACCACCCTATGTATGAAGACGGTAAGCAATTGGTGGATATGATTTATCTGAAAAGAAGCTTCTAAATTAACTTGACAAACCCCTACGAGAGGTTTCTATAAAAACACCCTTGAAATTTTCAATCACATATCAAGGGTGTTGAGTCTATGAAGGAGATTCAGTTAACAATAAGGTAATAGCCTTTTTAACTTATACACCGTCCATTTATAAATGTAAATAAGATCATTTATACTAGTCAGAATGTTTCCATGCAAAAAAGATTGGTTAATAAAATTATTTTATCATACTTAATATGACATCTTTTATTTTTCCCTTTTCTATTTTCTGATCAGGATCTACAACAAACACAACTAAAGAAACAGCGCTATAATCAACCATTTTATTGATAAGAGAAGTCGTATCTGATGCCAAGAATGAAACTTTATTTTCTTTATTAATAAGTTTTATTGCATCTCTAAGTGATTCTTCTCCCAGATCGTTACATTCTTCAATTTTCATAAAACTTGGCAATGATTCAATATTAACTGTTGAAGTGCAAAAACCAATCTGTTCCATGTCAATACCACATTTTTCAGAAATTTCTTTATGATGGCGTTCAAGCATCCATTTTAGTAAAAAGAAATCCGGATCATTTATTGATTGCTTTTCAGCTTTTGATTTACGTTTCAATACTATATCTTTTTCATATAAAATTATTATTGGTTTTTTTCTTTCAGCTAGTGTCCTCCACAATATTTTCACTAATTTATCTTCAGATTTTTCCGCATACGCCTTTAATTTCGTCCACATAAAATCATCTGTAAAATGATAAAACTTATCACTACCAATCGATTTTACTAAGTTATCAAAACTTATATAAAATTCATCCTTTTCTTCAGAAATCATTTTATATAATAAAGTTTTTGCTACTGCTTCAAAAGCTAAAGACGTTTTATGTAAAACGGTTTGTGAATAATGAAAATATCTTGCCATTAAAAAATGTTCAACTGCATGTTGAGCTTTTGAATTTATTGCTATTATTTCATATTGATTATTATTATCATTATTGAGTTGATACTTGACTTTTTTTATATTATTTATTATATAGTTAAAATCTACGCTACCAAATACAACTCCTGCTTGAGACGAGTCTCTTAGTAAATAATCCATTCTATCCGCATCTAAACTTGAGTGCATTAATTGAACATATACAATACTATTATTATGCACTCCTATCTCACCTGTAATTATTTTACCGACTAACTCTGCATCAATATTATTTGCCTTTAGAATATCGTTAATTTGCTTGTCATAAATAATTACATTAGCTCCAAGATGTTCATGATCAACCGTTTTTCTTTTAATATGATTTGACAAATCACTTAATAAACTTATAGTTCTAAATGGTTCATTTTCCAATATTGAATTATTCTTAGCATCTATATAACTATATACTGTCTCGCATAAATGGGAAAAAGGATAGTGACCTACATCATGTAATAAAGCAGCAATTCGTAGTAATTGCACATCTTCTAATGATATTTCATTATTTCGATAAAGAACATCGCAAAAACGCCCCATAATATAAAGAACACCCAAAGAATGAGCAAATCTTGAGTGTTCACCATCCGGAAATACATAAGAGGAGAAACCCATCTGACGAATTCTTCTCAATCTCTGCATTGCTCGGGTGTCCAATAATTCAACTTCTATTTTAGACAATCCTATATTCCCATATACTGAATCATTTATGGTTTTATAATTAAAAATATGATAGTAATTATTGTTCATCAACAATTCACCTATCTTTCGAAATCTACTAATGCTTGAATAGCAGCTTCTATATCAGTATCGGAAAATTGCGGTTTTGTTATCTGAACCATTTCAACAGCCTTATCCTGCGTTCCCAATTGCTTCTTCCAGTATAAGTATGAGGCTAGCAACTCATACCAAGCAGAATTATCTAATTTGACTTTTTTTCTCGCTTCACATTTCTCTAAATCATTTACTTTTTTTATTCGCTCCTTTATATTCTCTTTAATATTATAATTAGTAAACTGTTCTTCACCCAAAGGAATACATTCATATGCCATTGCTGTTAATTCTGTGGAGTAGGGCCCATGTACATACCAACTATATTGATAACCTAGATTGACACCTAAATTCTGAAGTAAAAATACTTTTTTCTGTAAAATAATTCTGTTACTTAAACTATCTAAATTAAAACAATTTAACTCTTTTAGAATGACTCCTATTGTTATTAAATCACTTCTCATAATATCCCTACCTCCTATGGATATAATACAATTATTATTATATATAAATTTATGCATCATTTCAATAGAATTGTACATTTGTTCGATGTTTTATCAACAAGACCTTCTTACTATCAATGCCACGCTCTCCACATGGACGCTGTGCCCGAACTGGTCCACTGCCCTTACCTTAACCAGCTCATAATCCTTTTCACACAGATACTTAAGGTCACGGGCCAGTGTTGCAGGATCACAGGAGACATATACCACCCGCTTGGGAGCCATGGCAAGAATGGTATCCAAAAGGCTCTGCTCACAGCCCTTGCGGGGCGGATCTACGACTATTACATCTGCATATATATTATCTTCCTTATACTTGCGGGGCAAGACTTCCTCTGCCGCCCCAACAAAAAACTCGGCATTATCTATGCCGTTGATTTTGGCATTTGCCCTGGCATCCTCTATAGCCTCCGGTACTATCTCCACGCCGTAGACCTTCCTGGCCTTCTTTGCCATATACAAGGATATGGTTCCGATACCGCAGTACAAATCCCAGATAGTTTCATCCCCGTGAAGATCTGCATATTCAAGAGCTATGTCATAAAGCTTTTTAGTCTGCACCGGATTGACCTGATAAAAGGACAGGGGAGATACACGATAGCTGACACTTCCGATGCGGTCAGTAATGTATGGCTCACCCCACAGGGGTATGATTTCCTTGCCCAGGATTACATTGGTTTTCTCCATATTTACATTCAGGCAAATGCTTTTCATTCCCTCAATCTTAAGCAGGCCTTCAACAAGCTCCTCCTTATGGGGGATTTTTTTGCCGTTTATCACAAGGCAGACCATAATTTCACCGGTACTATATCCAACCCTGGTTACAATATGCCTCAGCAGCCCCTTATGATCATTCTCATCATAGGGTTCAATCTTATAGCGTTCGATGAAGGAGCGAATAAATGATATGATTTTATCATTAACCTCTGCTCCGATATAGCAGTGCTCCGTATCTATAATCGAATGGGTCCTGCCTGCATAAAATCCGATTAGTATTCTGCCATCCTTGGCTCTGCCCACTGGAAACTGGGATTTATTGCGGTAATAATAAGGCTCCTCCATACCACAGATAGGTTCCATATAAATATCACTAAAGCCGCCTATTCGCATCAGGCAGCTGCGGACCTTATTCTCCTTAAATTCCAGTTGTTTGGCATAATCTATATGCTGAAGCTGACAGCCCCCACACTTGGCTGCTATAGGACATCTGGGAGTTACACGGTAAGGAGATGGTTCTATCAGCTTAACCAACCTGGCATAGCCATATGATTTGCCTGCCTTGGTTATCTGCACCAAAGCCCTGTCCCCGATGGCAGTATCCTTCACAAACAAGGCATAGCCATTATAATTGCCTATGCCTTCTCCCTCGGAACCCATATCCTCTATAGTGATTTCAACCTGATCGTTTTTCCTGAGTATAGCCTCTGTCATATATAATCAGCCTTATTCCTTTCCCTTGGTACTTCTCTTGATATTTGTTTCAAAAAGCCTCTGATAACCCATCCATTCAGTCTTTGGATCTCCTGACGACAGTATCTCTGATATAGTCTGCAGCTTGGCATCGGTATTATCGGCAAAATGAAGGGCAAGGGCCTCTATCGTAGCCGGCTTTTTGGGTGAACCATATTCCAGCTCACCATGATGGGAAAGTATACAGTGAATTAGCTCGTTGGCGAGCTTAGACGGAAATTTATCCTTTTTCTTTATATGCTCGCTTAATGTATTGGCACCTATATAGATATGCCCCAGCAGCTGGCCTTCTTCAGTGTAATCATTTTCCGGAAATGCTGACAGCTCCCTGAGCTTGCCTATATCATGAAACAAGGCCGCAGTTATCAGGATATCACGGTTTATCAGTGGATAATTGGCTGCAAAAAAATCACACATTTTAACCACACTTAAAGTATGCTCAATTAGTCCTCCCAAGAAGCTGTGATGTACGGCTTTGGCCGCAGAGTGCTTCTTGAAGCTCTTGATAAAGTCATTGTTATTGACAAAGAAGTCCTCTGCCAGAGACTTAAGATTTGCATCCTTAATCGAAGCGATGAATTCCTTGAGCTCCTTGTACATTGCCTCAATATCCTTACTGGTGGAAGGGAAATAATCCTCAGGATAATATTCTCCCTCCCTGCCTTTGTAGATTTTGCTTATATTCAGCTGCAATGTATCCTGATAGGATATAACACGGGCATCAATATGTACGAAATCCATCGCCTCATATTGCTCAATTTCATTATTAAAATTCCATATTTTACCTTCTATGGTTCCGGTTTTATCCTGTAAAACCAAAGAGACATAGCTCTTGCCATTCCTGTCGGATAAAATTTGCTTTGCTTTACACAAATATATCTCATTTTTTATATAATCATCCGCCTTCAGATCCTGAATATATCTCATTCCTGCGAAACCTCCAACCTATTTGCAATACAAGTCTCTCTTTATAATTATAATCAAATCATATTTTTATCATTGCCTGATTTTCTTTATTTTATTAGCTTCTATATTATACCCTACTGCAGGGAATATATAAAGGTTTATCACACAAAAACCCGGCAGGCAACTTGAAATCAGTAGAAAAAAATCCGGTACGCAGCCTATAGTATATAGTTTTACTGTGTACCGGCTAAATAGTATCCTAATCATTTTGGTTTGGTAGAAAGCACAACCGTCAAATCCATCTGCTTGTCAGGACCACCATTAGTCCTTTTAATTTTTACAATCAGCTCCGAGCCTACACCATATTGTGATATCATCCTGTAAAAGCTGCTGGTGTTTATAACATTTTGACCGTTTATCGTAAGAATAATATCGCCATTCTTTATATCTGCCTTAAGTGCAGGAGAATCAGCAAAGACCTCTTCCACATAAATCCCATTGCCTACCTTATGCGTCTGTTTGGCGTCCTCTGTCATATCCTTTGCCTTTATACCAAAATAGATTCTGTCATTCTGGTTAACCATCCGTAAAATATATGGCCTTATTTGATCAACACTGATTGCGGTACTGATATTGCTGTTTTGGTCCTGCTTAAGCGTCCGTGTTATCCAGCCTATGACCTCACCCCTCATATTGACAATTACGCCTTCACCATCTGGATTGTCTTCAATATCCGTATTAAAAAGCTTGAGTATATTGTCCGTGATTGCTACACTGCTTCCCTCGCTTGTAATTATACCCAGCCCCATGGAATTATGATATCCGTTGGGAGCTCCCAGGGCTATAATCGGATAACCAACAACGGGTGAATAATACTCACTCAGTATTGCGGTATCCAGACCTGAAAGATATATTGGCGGAATATCTTCTTTATTGACTGCTATTACAGCCAAATTTATCTCATTTTCATAATCAACCATCCATGCATCAACATAAACCGTATCGAAGAATTTGAGCCTTATTTTATCGGCATTCCGCACGCGATCCAGACTGACCAGTATATAATACTCAGCCTGCGTTTCCGCAACTATAAGTCCCGGTGTATAAACGGTCTTTTCAACCTGATTGCTGAACCAGTCCTCCACCATAAAGCTGCTGGTTACCTTTACAATCGATTTATTTACCTTGTAAGCCACCTTACGCAGCTCATAATACATATCCTTATAGTCGCTCAGATTGGCATCAATCTTTTGAATAACTGTTTCCGGTATAACTCCTTTGCTTGTTGCCTGATCACTGTACTCCGGAACTTCCGATATTTCAGCAACCTGAACATCACCCGAAGCTGTTGGCAGAGTTATCTGGGATTTGCTTCTTCCTTCTCTGTGCACAAGTCTGTAAATCGTCGGTTCAGCCAATACAAAAGTAACAGCTGCTATAAGTCCAAATAAAACAGCTGAAAAAAGCCTCATAGCAAAACGCATCAAGCGCTTTTTTATTTTTCTCCATCTTTTTTCGATAACCTGTTCCTTGATGAATTCATAATCGCTCTTTGCAATATCGCCCATTTATATTCTCCTTATAACAGCAGGCTTGTATTGATATCAAGGTTTATGTGGGTCTATTATACCAATGATATATTAACAGATTATGAATTGTTTGTAAACAAAAGCTTCTAAAATAACAGCCTACAAAATAAGAAAATACAAAATATCAATAAATTCTGCACATTGACTTTAAAAGAGCAAGTAAATATAATTGCCTTTACGATCATTAGTATACATAAAGGAAAAGCACACTAATTTGCAGGCGCTATCTTGCATGCATATGCCTGCAAATCATTTCACAGGAAGGGATCATATATGGATGTCATAAAATTCGGACTGAAATACTTCAAAAGGAATTTACCCCTGGCTATTTTTATTCAGCTTGTGAGCTTTATTGCCATGACAGCCGATCTGATGCTGCCCATGATATCGCAGATGCTAATCGATTATGCGATAGGAAATAGCAAAAGCGATGGAAAGGGCATTTTCTCATTTTTACTGAATGGCAAATATGGGCAGACCCACAGCATGAAGCTGTTTTTCACCCTGGCCTTTGTCTTTATGGCCCTGCTTATCGGCAGAATAATACTTGTCTACATCAGAAATGTAATCAGGCAACGTATCGGTCTTGATTTGGAAACAGATCTTCGTGTCGCCACCTACCATAAGCTTAACCAGCTTGACAGCAACACAATATCACAATTTAACACAGGTGAGCTTCTGACAACCATCAATTCGGACACTATTATGTTCAAAGAGCTTTTCTGCAGAATGATACCCAATATAGCAGACAGTATCTTCGTTCTGGTGACAGCTGTATACCTGCTGACAAGGATTAATGCTTACCTGCTGATTATTCCTCTAGTCATGACTCCATTCTTTGTAGTTGCCCTGCTTAAGTTCAAAACAGCCGCCATGGTTAATTACAGGAATATCAGAAACGGCAACAGCAGAATGAACCTGACCGTCCAGGAAAATATCGAAGCGGTAAGACTGGTTCGTTCCTTTACCAACGAAGAATATGAAAAGCAAAAATTCGATGCTTCAAATGAAAACCTGAAAAATGCTTATATCCAACAGATTAAGCTGGCATCCAAGTTCGAGGTTATATTCAGCAGCATCAAGCAGTTTGCATATATCGGTACTATAGCAATTAGCACCCTGCTGGTTATCAGAGGCTATATGATGGTCGGCTATCTTGTGGCCTGCACCAGCTATGTTATGAAGATAATGGATGTCATCTCCATGATAAATAACTCCTTATTCCAGGTTCAGCAGCAGCTGGTATCCGGTCAGAAAATGATGCATTTTATGAACAGTGTATCCCGCATACCTGACGGGGATATGATTATCAGCAACATACGCCCTCATATCCGAATAGAAAATGCTTCCCTTGTTATAGACGGCAAGCAGGTTCTTAAAAATATTAACCTGGACATCCCTTACGGGAAAAAGATTGGCATCGTTGGTGGAACCGGCAGCGGAAAAAGCGTATTGCTGGAATCATTGTTGCGAATACATGATATGACCGGCGGACAAATACTAATCGATGGTACGGATATCAGAAAATATTCGCTGGAGTCTTTGAGAAATTGCTTCTCCTGCGTATTTCAGGAGGTTTTCCTCTTTTCCAATACCATAGATTCCAATATCGCCTATGCCAAACCGGATACCGACAAGGATAATGTTATACAGGCTGCAAAGCATGCCCAGGCCCACAATTTCATTATCGGCCTGCCTGACGGCTATGAAACCATAGTCGGTGAAAGAGGTCTTGGAATCTCAGGAGGTCAAAAGCAAAGAATATCAATTGCAAGAGCCCTTTTAAAGAATGCCCCTGTGCTTATACTTGACGACTCAACAAGCGCCCTTGATGTCGAAACGGAGAAAAGGCTTCTGCATGACATTAAGAAATACTATCCTGAAAAGACCCTGCTTATATCTGCCCACAGAATGTCCTCGGTGGTGGACTGCGACGAAATTATATATATGCAGGATGGCGAGATAATTGAGCGAGGCAGCTTTGAAGAGCTAATGAAGCTTGGCGGACATTTTGCAAATGTATACAATATTCAGGAAGCACAGAAAAAATCCGTCATTGATTTCGATAATCTGGCAAATGCAGCTCATCAGCAGGCTAATGCATGAGAGTCGGATAGAAAGGCAAGGTTGTAACAGATGGCTAAAAGAAATACATATTTTCAGGATGAGGTAATTCAGAGAAAAATAGATATAAAGCAGCTGGGCAGAACCATTCGCTATATCCTGCCCTATAAAAAGGTATTTTTGCTGGTTTGCTTTCTGATGCTGATATCGGCCGGAGCATCAATGGTATCCCCTCTGCTGCTGAGATATATTATCAATCATTTGGTGTTCTCCAGAGATTACAAGCAGCTGCTGCTGATTATCTGCGGCCTTGCTGCTCTGGCAGCGACAGAAATCAGTATCACCTTTGTATACCAGAGGCTTATGGGTAAAACCGGCCATAAGGTTATAGCAGGCATCAGGCAGGAGATTTTCTACAAGCTGCAGCGGTTACCCTTTGATTATTTTGATAACAGGCCAAATGGCAAGATAGTTGTCCGTGTTACTGATTACATCAATGATTTGGCCAACTTTTTCACCAATACCCTGCTGCAATTTTTAATCCATATAGTCAGGATAATGGTTGTAACCGTGTTTATGCTCTCCATCAATACCTGGCTGACGCTGATCGTATTTGCTACAGCTATACCAATGATGATCTGCATCCTTATCCTCAGGTATTCCATACGCAGGCTATTTGCAATCCTGAGGGCCAAAAATTCCAACCGGACAGCATTCATAGTGGAATCCATAATGGGTGAAAAAATTGCAAAAAACTATAACAGGGCTTCAGTAAATGCAGAGATATATGACGAGGTCCACTCCGCCTGCGTAAATGCATGGCTGAGGATTTTCTACAGAAACGAGCTTAACGGCCCTATAGTCGAAATATTCTGGAACATCGGGGTTATCGCCTTGTATGGTGTTGCCCTGGCAATGATACTTAACGGTTCCACTAGCATGAATGCAGGTACTGTTGTGGCATTCACCAGCTATATGGGACTTTTTAGCGGCCCCCTAACCCAGATAGCCATGCTGATTCAGCAGCTGGCCAGTGTCAGCTCCAACCTTGAACAGGTATTTGACACCATAGATCATCCTGTTGAAATCGACAATCCCTCTGATGCAATTGAGCTTAAAAATGTAGAGGGTCAGGTGGACTTTGAAAATGTAACCTTTGCTTATGAGAAGGGTGTTAATATACTTGAGAATTTCAACCTGCATGTCAGGCCGGGTGAAACCATCGCTCTGGTGGGCCCCACCGGCGCAGGAAAAACTACTGTCATTAACCTTATAACACGATTTTATGATGTGGCCGAGGGTAGTGTAAAAATAGACGGTATAGACGTCAGAAAGGTGAGTCTTAGCTCCCTTAGAAAAGAGGTAGGTGTGCTGATGCAGGACCCCTTCATATTCAAGGGCACCATCATAGACAACATCCGCTACGGCCGGCTTGACGCCACAGATGAGGAATGCATCGCCGCTGCCAAAACCATATACGCCGACAAGTTCATCGAAAGAATGAAGGACGGCTATTACACCCAGCTGGACGAGCGGGGCGAGGGCCTGTCGGCAGGTGAAAAGCAGCTTATCAGCTTTGCCCGAATCGTACTCAAAAATCCTTCAGTAATAATACTGGACGAGGCTACAAGCTCCATAGATACCGAAACCGAAAACCTTATTCAGCAGGCCATGGAGTTAATTTTAAAGGACAAGACGGCTTTCATCGTTGCCCACAGGCTATCCACTATAAGAAATGCCGACAGAATACTCTATATTGCCAACAAAGGCATTGCCGAAGAAGGCAACCACGAACAGCTGATGGCCAAGAAGGGCTTGTATTACAGCCTGAATGCGTCAATGTAAACAGAATAGTTACGGCACCTCTTTATAACTTAGATATTTAACTTATAAGAAGCAGGAGACATTTTGACAGCTTGAATTAACTGTCGTTAAAGCTCCTGCTTCTTTATATGCCTTTTTATTCGTTCAGATAAATTTCAAACCTTCGCTCAATTTCTTTAATTACCTCATCCAATGGTTTGTCATTCAGTCTATAATCCGTTAGAGGATCTGTTAATTCATAAGGATATTGGAAGAAGATTTCTGCCTCGGCATAAATATCTTGGATATCCTGCCTCAAAATATTGTCGCTGAATTTCAAATCCTTTAGCATACATGAATTCTGGTCCTCCTTTAGCGACTTGCATAGCCTGGAAAGGTAATCCTTTAGCCATACCGTCTTCTTGGATTTGGGATTAACAACGATCATGATGCAGTCAGCCAGAATTTTTGTCTTGCTTCCCTCCTCCAGTCCCGGAACCGCTGCAGCCCTGAAAAAGTCATATTCACTATACTCTTTAAATTTTGAATCTGTCATTCCTCTTTCCATCTTAACCATCAGTTTAGCATATATCGAATCTTTATATGATTTATCATTAAGTAATTTGTCGTGCTGCGTATTTGACTCTATTCTATAATTGAAAAGCTTCTCATCATTCATGACATTTATGTCGTACCTTTTCATAAGCTGCGCATAGCGACGAAAAATTTCTGTATCAAAATTGGCCTTATTACTTTTATGCAATAATAATGTAAATATAAATTAATAATATACTCGGTCATATAGTAATAGGGCAAATCATAAAATACAGAACCGTCCTGCGGCAAGTCTGCCATGATATTAACAAACTCTTCGCAGCTGTTAATATCCTCTATTTTCAAGCCATATTCATCAAGCAACTTCTGATTATATATAATTATCGGACATTCAATTCCTATCGGCAGCATCCATATATCCTTGTTATCCAGTATGGCTGCATCCTTAATATAGTCAAAGCATTTGTCAAGAAATGAGTCCAGTCCGTCAACATCATTCAAAGGCTCATAAGCCCCAAGATCCCTCATCCAGCTGGCCATTTGATCATATGTGGATAATACCAGAAAGTCATAATCAGAGTCTCCTGCCAAGAGCCTGATAGCCAGTTCATCATAATTCAGCTCCGTACTGTCAATTGTATAACCATACCCAGCCGGACTGTATAACGTTTTGCCTCCAATTACATAAGATTTTAAGACCGGATTATCCTTTATAAAGGCCGCATTGTTAAGTCTTGCCAGCCTCTTCTTTCCGTCAAAATCCAATGCGCAATATGTATATCCATCCAGAATCTGCAGCTCATTATTTATAAACAGAGGCTTCCCCTTTTCATAAAAATAAGCCTGCTCTCCTATATTTGAAATATTTACTGCAAAAATCCCCTTATAATCCTTGCATAATATTTTATCAAGTATACTGTCATAAGAAATGGATATTATATCCTGAATTTTCATATTTGTATAATATTTTTCCCCGATTCGCTTGGAGACTATATCGAAAAATGTAAAGTAAAAGCCTCCTTCGCCGTCATAAGCATATACCAAAAGCTCAGTGTCACTCTTTTTTGCGATAAGCTTGATGTTTGGCAGGTCCATATACTCTGCCTTTTTACTGCTTTTATTATAGCAGAGCAGCTTTTCCCCTTCATATTTATACAAGTCACCGTCACTAAATCTGACATTTGCCCATTCATCGTCATATAAATCCTTTTGAATCATGTAAACAGTATCCTTAAAGGCGACCATTCCTGCAAAGCTATAGTAGTCTCCCTTAAGCTCAATCGTATAGAGCTGCGATGAAGCTCCGGTATCCAAATTCAATTCATATAAAGAGTCCACTGCAATATAATATAGATGCTTATCATAGCAGCTTATATACGGATGTGAATACTCCTCTATTAAAAATTCATTAACCTTCTTACCGCTTATATCATAAGCAGCTATTATGTTATTGACATTGTCGATGGCATAAACAATTCCATCGTCACATACACAATATCCGTTAAAAACTCCTATGCTATAGAGTTTTTCAGCATCTTTTGGATCAATTCCCTTCAAATTATTTGCATTGTTAGCTTTTCTGCTGCAGGCAGCGGGCAGGATGACAAGACAAACTATAAAAAGATATATTAGCTTTCTCATATTTCTACAGTTCTCCTATACAGTATTAATCTCCCCTGTTTTAATATCCAGGCTAATAAAACTAAAGCTGTGATTTAACTCATCTTCATATAAAATGTATAGCATATTTCCAATATTATAATAGAATTTTATATGGATATCCTCCTTATCTTCAGGGAAAATGCAATCTTTATTTGAGTATTTTCTAATACAATTGCCCTTTATGTAAAATATATCATCATTATAGACAATAACATTCCTACCTTTATCAATAATTGATGTTTCTTTTGTATCTATATCAAAATATACCAGGTTTTTATCACTATCTATATAAAAAAACTTATTATCTGTTATTAAAGCACCTGTGATATTTTTCTTAACAATATAGTTTTCCTTTCCATCAATACTTATAGCATAATAGTTATGTCCGTCAGAATAAAAGATAAAGCCGCCAAAAATATCTAAAAAATTGTAATCACCCTTTTTCGAAATCTTCATTCGGTTATTACCATCTAAATCAATCTTTTCAATATAATCAGTTGCAAAAAAAATACCACATGATGTAGCGATAAAATCGTTCACCTTTTGTTCCACTAAAGTTGTAAGATTGCTACCGTCTAAATCACATCTTTTTATAGAACCTGTCTCATTACATTTAAAAAAATATTTTCATTAATTAAATTTATATTATAACAGATTTCCTGAACCAATATCTGCTTCCCTGTGCCATCTATCGGCTTTCTGCATAAATATCCTTCATTATTAAAATCATTAAAATATATCCATCCATTATACTCACAAACTAAACCATTATTGGCATGATTACTGGGCTTATTACCCAGTTCTATAGAACTGTCTTTGATCAGATTCCAATCAAACTCCTTTAATTCCTCTTCTTCAGGTTCTTCTTTAGATTCATTTTCAATATTGCTATCTAGATCAGAATATTCATTTTGGTCATTAAATTCCTGACTTTGAGTATTTTGACTACATGAGCTAAATACTGCCAAAATAATAAATATCAGCAAAGCAATAGGTTTCTTTATCTTAAGCATATATAAATTCTTCCACCTTCTTTTACTCGTAAAAATGTAAATATATATTTTTAAGATAATCTGGCATAGGATACCTATGCCAGATTATTGTAATTAGCAATTATATCTGTCATTCCAAAAGTCTACTGAGTGGGTAACTGCGCAGGTGGCACCTGAAGAATATAAAAATGAATCACATCCTGCGCAATAGTAATTATGTGTACTAAGAGTACCATAAATTAAACATGTCTCAGAGTATCCATTCCCATATGTATATGTATGAGAAGATAACATCTGAGTCCTTACATTACTATGCGTATAGTATGTACTTGTCGAATAGCAATTAGGAGATTTGGTACATGCATATGCCGGTGAAGCATAAATTCCCAACAGGGATAAAATGACCAATAAACATACTAAAAATTTTTTTACTTTCATTTCTTTCTCTCCTTTCATATTCAAATAATAAGTTAAATATAAGATGCACCTTATATCAATTGTCGTAATATTACATTTTATCCCATTTGTCAAGATAAGATTTCTTATTTTTTACATTATTTTTTTATTTTATTGATCTATGTCATATATTGTATATATAAAGCAGCGTTTGGTTGTAGCCAGATTCGATTTAATAAGGCTATAACCTCATATATAAAACCGTTTGGAATATATATGACAAGGTTGTATTCTGCATATGATTACCTAATCACTCAACCTTTATCAGCTCGCCTGTTTTAGCATTAATTTCTGCCAGAAAAATCTCTCTGACAAACTGACGTTCATGCCAATCCTCAATAATTACAAATATCTTGTCACCGGCAACGTAGAAATTCTGTACAATATCATTTTCATAGTCATAGGCTTTTATTAATGCCATATTGCCTTCATCGTATATATAAACTCCTGACTTTGCATTGGTGTATAAAGCATCATCAACTAAATGAGGAGCCTGGCCATACCCATCAGTTTCCGTCATGCCCGTTGTCAAATTGTATCTGCGGTAACGGTTTGTCGCCATGTCAATATAATATAGATACTCGCCCAAAATGACACCTTCCCTGGCCTTTTCCTTCACAAGATATTGCCGGCTGCCATCTGTTTTCACAGCATAAATATTGAAATCGTCCGATAATTCGGTATAAAAGATATAATCGCCACAAATATCAATATTGAAGTAAGTACCCTCTTTTGTTATGCTTTCATGATTGCTTCCATCCAAATCAATCTTTTCTATAGAGGCAGAAATATAATATATATATTCCGACGTTACAAGGATTTCACCCGCATATTTGTCAGTAAGGCTGACCAGCTCACTGCCATCCGGTCTGCATCTTTTTATTCTGCCATCCTCTCCTAAAAAGTATAAATAATTATTCATGACATTAATATATTCGCATTTTTCCTCAAGCAGGACTTGCTTGTCACTGCCATCCGGCCTCATTCTGCATAAATATCCTTTATTGTTAAAATTGCTGTAATAAATCCAGCCATCATGCTCGCAGAACAGGCCCTTATTGGCTTTATTGCCATGAGAGTTGCCAAGCACCGCAGCCTCTGCTGCAATTTTACCGGCATCAAATAAGGGCAAAGTATTTTCTGTTATAAGTTTTTCATCTGACAAGTAATTATCTATCCCTGATGAGCCAGAGCTTGCCGGTTCCATCCGGCTATCCTCAAAAAGCTCCTCCTTCTTTTGACTAAACCAGCCAACAGATCCGCCTATTATCGCCAGCACTGCAATTGCGGCAGTAACTGCAATAAATTGTGCGGCAAAATTCCCGAAAAACTTGTTGTATATCACCCTTGCCCTCTGCCTGTTGTTTGCCTGGTTGATATTATAATTTAAAATTCCTTCTGCAATTCTGCGATCCATGAAACTGTCTAATTGAGGCCTTTTCAGTAGATTTCTTAAATCACTTTCCTTCATAAAATACCCTCCATTCGTCAGATACGTATATAATGTCTCAGCAGTACAAGGTAAATTACCAGCTGGTCTGAGCACTATAAAGCATGCAAACTCTTTATATTATCAGGCTATTTATCCGAATTATCCAGCTCCAACCTTAGCAGCTCTCTTGCCCGCTTAAGTCTCATTTTTACCGCAGATTCAGTCAAATTGATAATTTGGGCTATTTCAGAAATTTTGTAGCCGGCAATATAATATAGCTGTATAACAATTTTGTACTTATCAGGCAGGCGTATTATTTCAGACATTATTGATTTCTCTTCCGGTGTATAAGTAAACTCATCCAAACCATCAATGGAAATCCTCTTTCTGTGCCAAAGGCTTTTCAGATGGTTTTTGCACAAATTGATTGTAATTCTGATTATCCATCTTCTCTCATCCTCATCATCAGCAAAATCAGGAGCCTGATAATACAGCCTGATAAAAGCCTCCTGAAGCACGTCCTCACAGTCATGCTTATTCCCCAAATACGAGAAGGCTATCTGAAACAGCAAAGTCTTATATCTGTTGTATTTTTCAAACATCAAATTGTCTGAAATCCATTTATCATCAAAATGCAATTTTTCCATAATAATCCTCCATCATAAATAGAAACAACTCCCAGGCACAAAAAGTTACAGGAAATAAAAATTTTCAAATATTTTATAGTTTTCATATTTTTAAACAGGTTATCTGTTGAATTTATACTAATTTTACCATATATTTATGTGAAATTCTATTCGTCTCTAAAGGCCATATTTATAGTAGCTGCAAGCCTTATTTGATCCTTAGTATCCTGTCCGAATGATCATATACCGTTAAAAAAGTAAAACCTTCAATTAAAAAATGCGGATTCCGAAGAATCCGCAAGGAAAAGCGTAATATTGCAGCTGCCTGAAAAGGTATTGCCGAGGGGGACAACCATGAGCTGCTGACAGTCAAGAAGGCCTGAATCGAATCTGCGTGATTAATTCTGTGAAAAATCCTCAATAAGAGTCAGCTTATCCAAAATTGCCTTTACCTCATCAATGGTGTATTGAGAAAATTCTAACATGATTTGCCCGTTACCGTAAATTTCACTGCTGTAATTAATGAAGACAATTATATGATCATCCTCTCTGATATTGCATAAAATTCCGCTGCTTGTTGTGTAGCTGTATGTTTTACCAGAGTCCTCACCAACAACAGTTAAATATACATAGGTATTTTCAACCGGACGATCTACAGGAGTTATTGTAAACCATATCCTCTTCTTCAACAGTGTTCTCAGATCGTTTCCAGTTAAATTAGAAAATTCAGGTGATGTATATTCTGGGAAGAAGGAAACCATTACATTTTTATAGGGCTTTCCATCAATGTTGGACTCTGAATAAACAAAGCCGCCCTCTGCAACCTTGTAATTTTCATATATATAATCGGGTATCAAATTCGGAAGCCCAATCTCCGCAAAAGCTTCATCACCATTCTTTTTGTCCTTTTCTATCCTGCCCTTTCCCCATTGGTCCGGTTCACTTTCTATTATTGAGCCATCTGTATAATACAGATTTCCGTACTCATCTCTCTTTAACATATTACCTTCCGTATCATAGGCAGGCCCTTTCATTTTGTTGCCATCGCCAAAGCGTTTTATTTCTCTGTTGGCAAGATATTCGTCGATATTAACTTTCCTTTCCTCATGTAGTTTTTCCAGCTCTTCCTCAGTTACTGTTTTTATGTCAACCGGATAGGTCTTTACCAATAACCCTGCTGCCCATGCAGTCGCACCACCTATAACAAATAATACAAGAACTACTGAGGCGGCTTTAGTAGCAAATTTAACAAGCTTCCTATACTTATAGCTGTTTTGCTCTTCTGCTTCCAGACTATTATCATCAGTATTATAGGATAATAAATTATTCATAATTTTTTTATCCATAAAATTATCCATCTTAGATTGCATCAGAATTTCCTTAAATTCCTTCTCCTTCATTCCTAATCCTCCATTTCTATTTTTAATAAATCCCTGCCTCTTTTTAAGCGCATCTTTACAGCAGACTTGCTTATATGAAGAATATCTGATATTTCGGATATTTTATAGCCGGCTATATAGTAAAGCAATATGCAGCTTTTATACTTCATGGGAAGGCGCACTATATCCGACATGACATTCCTCACATTTTCCTGATAAAAGACTTCATCCAATTCTTCTATCGGAACCTTTTTTCTGTTCCAATACTTTCCTAAGTGGTTTTTGCATAGGTTAATAGTAATTCTAATAATCCATCTCTTTTCATTTTCTTCACTTTCAAAGTCGGGTGCATGATAGCACAGCTTTATAAAGGCTTCCTGAAGTATGTCTTCACAGTCATGTTTATTTCCTACATAGGAATAGGCAATATTAAATAGCATATTTTTATACTTATTATATTTTTCAATTACAAGCTCTTCTGATATCCATTGATCAGTGCACTGAGCAATCTCCATACTCTACCTCCTTTCACTGGTAAGACAATTCACCGGTTTGAAAGGTCACATTAAGAATCAAAATTCTATATAAATTTTATCATAATAAATAAAAATACCCATCGGCAAAATGGGGTAAATAATATTGCAAGCTATGGACAGTATTGCATGCTAAAAGGGGTACGCCCTTTTTAGTAGCATACCCCTGCTTATTATAAGTGATTGACTGCAAAAGCAGACAATATGATTAGCGGTTGACTGCAAAAGCAATCTATTGATTGCTTTCGGCAGGCAATACGGTTAACCCTTTTGATTCTTCACCTTAAAATACACCTGAAACGGCTCATAGCCGATATCACGTATTCTTCTCAGCTCTATTACCGGATTTTGATTCTTTGTCTTGAAGAAATAACGCCAGCTGCCCCATTCACGTTCATTTTCCATCTCAATTTCAGAGGCTACGTCATCATCCTCAACATAAAGAATTCTTTCCTTCTCACATATTCCCGCCAGTATCTCAGGACCATAGCGGAAGGCTCCGATGCTGTCATCATCAGGCAGCGGAATGAAACGGATACCGATTGGCAGAATAAGCACCAGCTTATCGCCATCCTGCCATTGCCGGCTTAACCTGTAAAAGCCGCTGCTGTCTGATGTCTTTCCATGAAGTGAGCCATTTATATAAATTGAGGCTTCCGACATTATCCATTCGGGAATACGTAAGCTAAGCGTGAATGTCAGCGGCTTTGCTGTATGCACTGTGAATTCATATTTTCTGTATCCCGGCATATTCTCATGCTGCGCGGTTAGTTCATTAAGCTTTTGCATGCCTGCTGTGTTGGAGGAATTCATCAGGCTGCCGCTCATGCTGTCCTGTATCTGCACAAGCTTTAATTCCTCACCGTTTATTGCAGTATTCAGCTCCGAGGCAAAATACTGGCATACATATATTTCATCCTTCTCCTGATAATATATGCCTCTGTTCAGGGAAGCATTAGCCTGAACCATAGTTCCATGACAGCAGAAGAAGCTGTCGGTCTCACCCGCCCAGTCCTTACGCAGCCCGGCCTTCATGGGCAGGAAATAGGTCAACAGTCCGCTTGAAGGGTTATTATGCTTGTTGCCTGTAAGATAATATTCCTGATAGTATGTCTGCGCCATTATGCCATTATAAAGGTTATATTCAATATACTGGGCATAGGCCGGATCGGGATCATGCCTGAAGAGGAAATCCGCCAGCCGTATCATATTATATACTGTGCAGTGCTCCTGGTTCTTATCCCCCAGCCGCGCCTTCATCTTCATCTTTGGCATCCATACCTCACCGGAGGTCTGACCGCCTGTGGCCAGGCAGCCTCTTTCCGTTACCGCACATCTCCAGTACGCCTTGACAATATCAAGCCATTTTTGCTCTCCGGTAACCTCATAAGCACGAGCGCAACCCAAAATCTCAGGTATGGTGGTATTGGCATGCATATTGGTCAGCGGGTCCTTGCCTTCCAGTAAAGGAGTAAAGAGTCTGCTGCGGTAATACCGCTCAAGAAGGGTCTTGTATTTTTCCTTTCCTGTAATATGCAAAAGCTCGGCCCAAACCTCAAGCATACCGCCTGTTTCTGCATCCAGTATATCATCGAACTTCTCCCTCGTAAACTGCCCGCTCCAGTCAAGGAACCAGTCGGCAAATTTATCGGCAATTTCAAGGGCCTTTGTATTGCCGGCATACAGATACATATCCACCAGGCCCATGAATACCTTGTGCAGGGTATATTGGGGCGCCCAGACAGGCTTTCCCTTGGCAATCCAGTCAAGATATTTCTCCGGAATTGGGCCGACCCACCTTCCGCCGTTGTCCTTCTGGCATTCCGCAAGCTCATCAATTATTGCGTCAGCCTTAGCCTTCAGCTCATGATCATTGCTTGCTGCATAATGCATGGCTGCGGCCGACAGCCAGTGTCCCAGAAAATGACCCCTTAACTGGCACACCGGTGATTCCCAGCCTCCATGTGCATCCTGTGGCAGCTCCCTTCCGGGGTACCTTCCTGCCTCAAGCAGAAAGTTTATAAGCAGATTACTGCTTTTCAGCCTCATCAGATATTCTCTGTTGGCTCTTTGCCTGCGTCTTAATTCACCGTCAAATATTTTTACATTTCTTCCTCTCAATGCTTCCATATTTAATCCCCCTTTTCCAGTCTGAAGGCGGCGAAGCTTAACGGACTTCTGCCGCGATATCTGAAGTACAATGCATGAACACCGTCCGGTATGGCTATATCTGCAGAGTATTCCTTCCATTCGGTGGAGCCGTAAATCGGTATGCTTCCTATGGGCTTGCCGTCCCAGGCTGTCAAAAGCTCCATAGTTCCCCAGCCACCACGGGTTTTAACAGTTACCCTGCCAACACCCCTGCAGTCAAAGTATTTAAAGCCTGCGCATGCTCCGTCTCTCATATTGGCAATGTAGCCGGGCTCCTCATCTCCATCCTTGCCATCCTGAGTAATCTTCGGGAAGCGACAGTCCATCCAGTCATTCGGTCCTGCAGTATAGGCCTCCTCAAACCCACAGAACAGGTTGCAGGCAATATAAGCCGGATATTCACCCCTGCCCTCCAGAGGACCGCCATTTGGCCCGCAGGAGGTCATCTCAACCTGGGGGATGCTTCCGTCATCAAGAATCTGTATAGGCTCTAAGCAGGCCTGACGGCTGAAATTGGTTCCATTGGTATGCCTGTGATAGAAAATGTACCATTTATCCTTAATCTGCACAATGCTGCCGTGATTGTTGCCGCCGTAATACATTGGCTTGCCTGCCGGCTTATAGCTGTCGATACCGATATCATTATTGCTGACTATAACTCCCCGGTATACAAAATCCTTAGTAGGATATTTGCTGGTGGCATAGCATAGCTCATGGAATTTGATTGATGAATAAATAAAGTAATAGCTATCATTGACCTTTCGTATTGAAGGAGCCTCAAAAAACTCATGTCCCTCATAGCCTGAGCCCTTACTGTAAGGCGCACTGGGAGCTATGTGAACCGGTCCCTCCTTAACTGTCAGCATATCCGGCTCCAGTACCGTCACCATGGGGCCTTTTCTGCTTTTGTCATTGTACATGCAAAAGCCGGTATAAAGATATACATTATCCCCTTCAACCAATACACCAGGATCAAACTGCGGCTCATCACCCGGCCTTTCTCCCAGCAGGGTGCCGTCCTTGTAATGAACATAGCCGTAAAATTCATACTTACCCGCAGGCGTATCACAAACTGCCACGGAAACGATGGGAAGCCTGTTCAGCACATAATACAGATAATACCTTCCGTCCGGTCCCTTTGCCACATCAGGAGCATACAGGCACATGTCTCCATCCGGATTCTTCGGATCATCGTTTCTTCTATATATAACACCCTCATATCTCCAGTCGCTTAAGTCATCCTCCGGCGCCGACCAGCATACATAATCATTAAGACAGTAGGCATAGCCGTTAAACCTGTCATGGGAGCCATAGACATAGACCCGTCCGTCAAACACATAGGGTTCCCCGTCAGGAATATACTCCCATGACGGAAGATATGGATTAAAGCCTTGTTTTTTCATATAACAGCCCTTCCTTTCAATTATAGTAAGCATCAGCTTTTAATCATTTCATTTCAGGGAATATGCAATGCGGTAGAAGTCAAAATCAGCATATCCTCCGGGGCTTTTGGTTGAATAATAGAACATAGCGCTCCTGTAGCCCATGAAATGGTCAAGGGTATACTGCATCTTAAGAGTAGCATCCATCTTCTGCCAGCTTACTCCGTCATAGGAGTATTCAAAGTCGGCATTGTCGATGGCCATAAGCTTGTTGCCCTTGCCTGCATTAAACAAATATTTAATTTTTAAATATACCTCATCCTGCTCCAGTGGAAAACTTGCCTGCTCAACCGGGTTGCCCGACTCTCCCTCATTGAATGCCACTATGATCTTCTTGCTGCCATCCTCCTCCACCTTTACAGCCAGCATGCCATAATGGAAGGAAAATGCTGCAATTCCAGCATAATCGCCGGGATTTAAGCCCCTGGTATCAAGCTTTGTAATTGACGCAAATACAGGTCCCTCGGTTCTTTGGGTCAAGGTATTTCTTGCCCTGAAAATATTGGGTACCACGCTATTGCTTCTAATTCTGAAATATCCCGGCCTTTCAGTAACAGACCAGCTGCTGTTGTCAGGATTGTGATTCCACTGCCAGGCAAGGTGCAGCTTATTCTCCGTATAGTCAAACTCATCGCTAGTCACTATGTTATCCTTTTCAGCCTTCGGTTCTATATCCAGGGTTTCGGGAGTTCTGCCGTCAACTCCTATGACCGGCCAGCCATCCTCCCAAACCATCGGCAGCAGCATGGGTATTCTGCCCACCGCTCCATGATCCTGGAAGAGGAAGGCATACCAGTCACCCTCCGGCGTATCCACAATACCGCCCTGGGCGATACCGTTATTCTGGAAGCCGAAGTTGTCGTCAAACACCAGCTTTGCCTCATACTCCCCCAAAAGGCTTGGGCTTCTGAAGCACCATTGCCTTCTCCTGTAGGTGTCTACATTTGCCCAGTCGATCACAAAGAAGTAATATCTATCATTAATCTTATACATATGGCAGCCTTCAGGATTGGCGGTCTTGCCCTCCATTCTGGTATCTACAAACTTCTGGTTGATGCCGTCCGGTTTAAAATCGCTGAGATCCTCCTTAAGCTCCCGAATATAGAGCTGTCCTGCGCCATATATTATGTAAACTCTTCCGTCATCATCAAAGAAAAGGGCAGGATCGTGACAATAGGCAGGCAGCTCCGTTCGCTCCCAGAAGCTTTCCTCTATATTTGTAGTTCTGAATATATAGGTTTTGCCTGTTTCAAGGGCTCCGAAGCAGACATAAAAGACTCCGTCATGGTATTTAAGGCTTGCCGCCCACTGGCCCTTGCCGTACATGTTGCCGGTCTGCAGATTATGCAGCGGATCATCCTCCAGTATGTCATAAACATACGATACCGTTTCCCAGTTGAGGAGATCTTCCGAACGCATGATAGGAGCTCCGGGAGTCATATGCATTGTAGTGCTTACCATGTAGTAGTAATTGTCGACTCTGATAATGTCCATATCAGGCACATCCGCCCATATCATGGGATTTGCATTGCTGGGTGACATATAAGACCTGCCCTCATCGGCCGTAGGCCGGCTATCGCTGCCCTCACCGGCTGTTTTTTTGTCCTCTCCCTGTTCCTCATTATATCCTGCTTCCAGGCCATCATTTTCGTCTGCTGTCTGCTCCTGTGTCTGCGGCTGATTTTGCCCTGACTGCCTGTTAGCTGTTATACTACTGCCCGTATCCTTGCTGCATGCAGCCAGTATCGATATAAGAAACAGGAAAAATATAAGGATTTTTTTCTTCATTTCTCCCTCCTGAGGCAGCCTGACTCAGGCATATTCTACTTAACCTTAAAGCGCAGCACATTCCAGCTAAGCGGCGGCAGCACAATCTTGTCAGTTATTTCAAGCTTTTTGGGAACTATGCGGTCAGGGTTCTTGGCGGTATTAACTGCCAGAGCCTGCTTATCGTACATCTGGATATGCTCAATAAGCTCTGCATTATCAAACTGCAGCTGGCAATCCAGCTCTACGCTTTCTCTTACATCCAGATTTACTGCAAAGACCGTAACCATGCCCTCCTCTTCATCATATACGCCTGCTGCCTGAATAAACGGCTGCTCTCCATAGCCATCTGTCTTTTTTGTAGGGCTGTCAAGAGCCGGACGCAGCGCAACTCCGTTAGCATATGAAGCCGCCTGCTGGAAGGGATAGAAGGTTGTCTGCCTGAAGGCGCAATCCTTCTCAATTCCCACCATACTTCCTATAACAATTGACTGGCAGGCAATCTTTACGCGATCACATTTATTTATGAAGGTAATCAAAATGCTGCCGAACAATACGGCATCTATCAGGTTCATTCTGAACATAAACCTGCCTTCAGGCTCATAATGCTCGGTCCACTCGCAGCCTTCGGCCTTGGCGGTATGGCTGCTTAATACGCCCCATTCATCAAAGCAAATATTGATGGTCTTGTCGGAGTATTTCAGCCCCTTTACATAATCGGCTGCTGCACATACCGTATCGATAAAGGATGCCAGATCCTGTGAAATGCATGGCAGATCCTCAGGTGTAAACTGCGCCGGGAAAACAGTTCCCTTTACCCGCTCAGGATCATAGCTGTAATATCTGTGCAGGGAAAGGTAATCCACCTTGTCGTAGCATTGCTCCAGCACCACCCTGTCCCATTCAGGGAAGGTAGGATGGGACTTGTCGTTGGCACAGCTGCCGCAGGCAACAAGCTCTATATTAGGATCAACCGCCCGCATCTGCTTTGCAGCCTCATATGCCACCCTGCCATATTCATAGGCAGTCTTCTCGCCCATCTGCCAGGTACCGTCCATCTCGTTGCCAAGACACCACATTTTAATATTATGAGGCTTCTCATAGCCATTCTGCTTGCGCAGCTCACTAAAATATGTACCGCCCTCAACATTTGTATACTCTATTTCATAGGCAGCCTCCTCCGGTGTACCTGTACCAAGATTAACTGCCAGCATCGGCTCGGAGCCTACCTTCTTAACCCAGTCGGTATATTCATCTATACCCATTTCGTTGCTTTCAATACGTTTCCAGGCCTTATCAAAGCGGGCCGGCCGTTTATCCTTCGGACCTATGCCGTCCATCCAGTGATAATTGGATACGAAATTGCCGCCGGGATATCTTATGGCGGTTGATTTCAAGTCCCTCATTATCTCCATGACATCCTTGCGAAAGCCCTGCTCATCAGCTGTTGGATGCTTCGGATCGTAGATGGAGCCATACACAATATCTCCGATAGGTTCGATAAAGGTGCTGAATATACGCTTATCTACCTTTGCTATGGTATAATCCTTGTCCAGCTTCAGTCTGGCTTTTCTCATGAAATAATCTCCTTTCTATTTTAGTACTCAAATTTCTATGAGTACATTATTTAGATGGTAATACTTGATCACCAAATATAAAGCTCTTCATCAAATTTGCCATTCCATATACTGATTATTATATTTGCTATTGTTCAAAAAGACAATGTAATATATTATATATTTTGATTGTATATTTTTGTAAGCATATTTAAGAAAAGCCCCTAATTGCCGCTCCTCAGGCAAAATAACTAAATTGATGTTTTAATTTTGTCAGGGATAAGTTAAAATAGTATTGGTGTACATATTTTTATTTATTGTGATATTATAATGACAAATGCTTACAGATAGCGGAAAGGCAGTTTGTTATGAATGAAAAAGTGCTAAAAACCTTGGAATATAATAAAATAATTGACATGCTGTGTGAGCTTGCCCAGACCAAACGTGGAAAGGAGCTGTGTGCAGGCCTGCTGCCGTCTGCCGATCCTGAAACGATAAGCAAGCTGCAAAGACAAACCACAGATGCCCTCACCCGTTTATTGAGAAAGGGCAGCATCTCCTTCGGTGGTATTCATGACATCAGGCAATCCATTGCCAGACTGAAGCTGGGTACATCACTGAATGCAGTGGAGCTTCTTCGTATCAGCTCCAATCTTGATGCCACCCTGAGGATAAAGGCATACGGCGGCTATACAGGCAAGGACACAGATGAGGCTTATGAAGATTCACTGACGGAGCTTTTTGCCGGCCTGGAGCCCTTAAGCCCGCTTAATAATGAAATAAAGCGCTGCATTATTTCCGAAGAGGAAATTGCTGATGATGCAAGCCCAGGACTGAAATCTGTTCGCAGGGCTATCCGCAATGTGAATGAAAAGCTTCACAGTGAGCTTGGCTCTATACTTAATTCCTCCAGGAGCATGCTGCAGGACAATATAATAACCATGAGGAACGGCCGTTATTGTCTTCCTGTCAAGGCTGAATACAAAAGCCAGTTCCAGGGGATGATACACGATCAGTCCTCTACAGGCTCCACTCTCTTTATAGAGCCTATAGCTATTGTCAGATTAAATAATGAGCTGAGGGAGCTGGCTATAAAGGAGCAGGAGGAAGTCGAAAAGGTTCTGGCAGGCTTAAGCAATATGGCTGCAGAGCATACAGACAGGATTGAATTTAATTATAATGCCCTCTCCCAGCTGGATTTCATCTTTGCCAGGGCAAACCTGTCCAGAAATATGAAGGCCTCCGAGCCTGTCTTTAACAATAAAGGCTACATCAATATTAAGAAGGGACGTCACCCTCTGATTGACGCAAAAAAGGTTGTTCCTATAGATATAACGCTTGGCAAAGACTTTACCATGCTTATTGTTACAGGCCCCAATACAGGCGGAAAAACCGTTACCCTCAAGACAGTGGGCCTGCTTACCCTGATGGGCCAGGCCGGCTTGCATATTCCTGCCTTTGACGGCTCGGAGCTGGCTATTTTCGAAGAGGTTTATGCAGACATAGGCGATGAGCAGAGCATTGAACAGAGCCTCAGCACCTTCTCATCACACATGACCAATATCGTCAAAATACTTGAAAAAGCGGATAATCGCTCGCTTGTCCTCTTTGACGAGCTGGGTGCAGGCACCGACCCTACAGAGGGAGCCGCTCTTGCCATGTCAATTTTATCTTACCTCCACAAAAGAAATATACGGGTAATAGCAACAACCCATTACAGTGAGCTGAAAATATATGCCCTGTCAACCAAGGGTGTATCAAATGCCTCCTGTGAATTTGACGTGGAAACCCTGCGGCCTACTTACCGCCTGCTTATAGGAATACCCGGCAAAAGCAATGCCTTTGCCATTTCCTCAAAGCTGGGTCTGCCGGATTTTATCATAGAGGATGCAAGAAGCCGCATAGGCAAAATGGATAAAAGCTTTGAGGACGTTATAAGTGATCTGGAAGCCAGCCGCAAAAAAATCGAGCAGGAACAGCAGGAAATTGCCCAGTATAAGGCTGAAATTGAGCAGCTTAAGCAGAAGCTGGCTAAAAAGAACGAAAGCCTCGAAGCCAGCCGTGAACGCCTGCTTAGAGAGGCTAAGGAAGAAGCTGCAAGAATTCTTAATGAAGCAAAGGAATATGCGGATCAAAGCATTAAACGCTATAACAAATGGCTTCAGGAGGGTGGCAACATCAGGGAAATGGAGGAGGAACGCTCAAAGCTTCGCCAGCGACTGGGTGAAACTGAAAGCACTCTTCCCAAAAAACACACAAAGCAGCCCAAGGATCTTGCAAAAAGTCTGAAAATAGGGGATTACGTCCATGTAATCAGTCTTGGCCTGAAGGGTACGGTAAGCACCCTTCCTAATGCCAAGGGGGATTTGTATGTCCAGATGGGCATTTTGAGATCACTGGTAAATATAAATGACATCGAACCTCTTAAGGAAGAGATGGACACTGCTCCTGGCTATGACAGCAACAAGAGCAGCAAAATCAGAATATCCAAGTCGTCAACCATCCATCCGGAAATAAATCTTATCGGCAAAACTGTCGATGAAGCAATTCCGGAGCTGGACAAATACCTTGATGACGCATATCTGGCGCATTTACCCAAGGTAACTATTATACACGGCCGGGGTACCGGTGCCTTGAAGAATGCTATCCATTCGCACCTGAAAAAGCTAAGCTATGTAAAATCCTTCCGTATAGGAGGCTTTGGAGAGGGAGACCATGGAGTAACTATTGTAGAATTTAAGTAAAGGGGGAAAGTCATGTCCGCCAAACAAAAGATATTGATTGTCGATGATGATACCAATATTGCTGAGCTGATTTCACTGTATCTGACCAAGGAATGCTTTGATACACTTACCGTATATGACGGTCAGGAGGCCCTTAAGCAATTTTCCATATACAAACCCAACCTGGTGCTTCTTGATTTAATGCTGCCGGGAATAGACGGCTATGAGGTATGCAGGGAGATTCGCAAACAGTCATCGACTCCTATAATCATGCTTAGTGCCAAGGGAGAGGTGTTTGACAAGGTCCTGGGGCTTGAGCTGGGAGCCGACGACTATATAATCAAGCCCTTTGACTCAAAGGAGCTGGTGGCCAGGGTCAGAGCCGTGCTGAGACGTTATAATGCTGCCGCTGACAAAGGCCCAGACTCAAAGCAGGAGGGAACAGAATGTGTTGTATATCCCGATTTGGTAATTAATCTGAGCAATTACTCGGTTCAGTATTACGGCAAGAACGTGGATATGCCGCCAAAGGAGCTGGAGCTTCTGTATTTTATGGCTTCCCATCCCAATCAGGTTTTTACCAGAGAACAGCTACTTGACCATATATGGGGATATGATTACTATGGTGACACCAGAACAGTGGATGTCCATATAAAAAGATTGAGGGAAAAGATAAAGGATCATCCGGAATGGAGTCTGGCCACGGTATGGGGTATCGGTTATAAGTTTGAGGTAAAAGGCTCAAGGAAATAGAAGGGTTGGTGCATACCGTGAGAAAAACCTTATGGTTAAGGCTGATAACATGCTATATGGCTGCAGTTGTCCTGGTTTTTGTGCTGGTGAATACATATGGAAGGTCACTTCTGGAGCAAAGAATTATTGAAGAAAGCAAAAGCAAGCTGGCCGAGGAAGCGGATTTTATTGTATCAGAATATTTATCCATATTCGGAGACAGCACAAAGACGACTGATGAGCTCATGATGCAGCTGAACTCCATCAGCAAGTTTCTGGGCATCCGCACCTGGATTGTTAACGATATCGGCAGGATAATAATTGACTCCTCGGATAAGCCCAGTGCCAGGGATAGGAATGTTTCAGATCTTTACCCGGGATTGCTGAATACAGGCTTTACCGCTAATGTTTTCGTTGCAGAGGTCTTTACGGAGCCGATGCTGGCCTTAACCCGCCCCATCAGCTACAATTATGATGTAAACGGATATATTATTCTTTTTACCTCATATAAAGCCATTCAAAATTCGACAGACGTTTATCTTGAAGTAATCAATACCTGCTTTCTGATATTTTTGTCCATCCTGCTGCTGATATTTCTGTATATCTATCTGATAACCTTGGTGCCGCTAAGAAGGCTGACAAAGGCAGCCAGGGAATACAGCCAGGGCAATTACAATTATGCCCTGGTATTGAAAGGGCTCAATGACTACAAGGAGCTTGGCGCAGCAATCAGCTACATGTCAAAGGAGCTCAGCAAGCTGGATGATTATCAGAAGAAATTCGTAGCAAATATATCCCATGATTTCAGATCCCCGCTCACTTCAATAAAAGGCTTTGCAGAGGCAATAAAGGATGGGACCATTCCCCGCCAGCAGCAGGACAAATATTTGGATATAATTTTGTTTGAAACCGAACGGCTCAACAAGCTGACAAGCAATCTGCTTGAACTGAACCGCTTTGAAACCAAGGCGGCCCTGCTTGATATCACCAGCTTTGATATAAACAGTGTAATAAAGAAAACAGCTGCAAGCTTTGAAGGCAGCTGCCGAGAGAAAAAAATCAGCATTAACCTTCTTTTCTCATCCAAGGAGCTCTACGTAAATGCAGATATGGATAAAATTCAGCAGGTTCTTTATAATTTAATTGACAATGCCATTAAATTCAGTCATAACAACTCTAATATCAAAATATCCTCTGAGGAAAAGGGAGAAAAGGTATTTATCTCCGTAAAGGATTACGGAATAGGCATTCCCAGGGACAGTCTCAACCGGATTTGGGAGCGCTTCTTTAAAACCGACGCTTCCCGCGGCAAGGACAAAAGAGGAACCGGACTTGGCCTGTCCATAACCAAGGAAATCATTCAGGCCCACAATGAAAATATAACCGTAGTCAGTACCGAAGGTGTCGGAAGTGAATTTACATTTTCTCTTCCAAAAGCGGAGCTGTGAAAGATGGACGAGCCATCCCCTCAATCACACACGCCACTTTGCCAGATGGATCCATCCAAAAAATATCTTCGTCTAATATAATAAATGTATACATTTCCATAATATGTCAATAACTTAATTAGGCGGCTTACGATATCCCGGACATACAGTTTTGCAGCATATCAGGTTATATGATAAAACATGGCACTAAGTGCCATGTTATTTAAAAATTTTATCTTGCTTCATAACGGATATGCTGGGAACTGATTAATAATAATATATATTTAGAATGAAAGGATGGATGTAGATGAAAAAAACATTTTTACCAATAACCCTGCTTGCTGCAGCAGCCTTACTTATTTCCTGCAAATCGGATAAAGCTGCAAATGACCAGACCCCAAAAAACACACCCACAGTAACAGCTGCTATAAGCGCTCCGGCGGACAATGAAAGCGATTCTGCACAGGAGCCTGATAGCGGGCAGAAGGGTGCTTCCGGCGAATTTAAAGAAACGACCCTGTCAGTCAGCGGCTGGGAGATTACAATTCAGAATGTCATGAGAGATGACACGATGAACAATGTCAGTGTCGTACTTGGATATACGGATGCAAGCACTAATGAATACGAGGTGAAGGCACAGGATGGATATGATTATTTTCTTGTGAAGATGAAGCTTAGCAAAAAAGAAAGCAAGGAAAACATTGAATGGGACAAAATGACTCTTACAGACTCTGAAGGCAATGTATATAAAAGAATTGACGATATTTTCATCTCTGATTTGGGTATGAAACGACTTCCGGGAACCACATTGAATTTCGGAAGTAACGAGGGCTGGATAGCCTTTGAGATAAAAAAGGAAGCAAAAGGCCTGACTCTTGCCTATGATTTTGCAGACGAGGATCTTAGCTACGGCTTTGCAGATTAAGCCAAAGAGCATTATGAGCCATAGAAATAAAGCCGGCAGTTTAACAAGAGGTGAATTATGAAAAAAAGGATTACAGAAAAAATAATTATCGCAGGCCTGCTTGTATCCATATGCCTTGGATTAATGACCGGATGCAGCAAAAAGGCCAATAGCAATAAGCAAAATAATCCCAGTCCAGCTCAGCAGCAAAACCAGGACATAACAGCTGAAGGGAATGAGCCGGAGGAAGATCCCGATGAGGAGGAAAGCAGCGCCAGCCTTAAGCCTGATCAGAAAAATCAATCGGATGTTGAAGGCGGCACGGTTTTAATCTCAAACAATAGTCCCTACAGCTTCACCAGCACAATCCCGCTTGCAGATGACCGGGTAACCCAAAGCTATCAGCTGGACAAGCAGCTGGAAAGCCTGCTGAGGGAGGGGGACTACAGCATTGATGACCCCATGATTATTTTAAATCCATTTGGCAACTCGCCCCTGACAGCTATTATCCTGTTCAAAACCGACCAGGAATACGGCGTTCGGGTTACCGTCAAAGGAAACAGTAAAGAAACGGACGTTGTAGGCAATATTGATGCCTCAAGCTATCATCGTGTTCCTGTAATAGGCCTTTATCCCGATAAAAATAACACCGTTGTCCTGGAGTTAATTGATAACAGCAACAAGGTGGTGGCATCAAAAAGCCTCTCTATCCAGACAGATCCCCTGCCTAAATCCATGCAGAATCTGGTGAAAGTAATCAAATACACCAAGCCAAGCGCATATGGGATGCTGGAGGTTTCAGGCTTTGGCTGTCCCCGTCCCTTTGCCTTTGATACCGAGGGCAATATTCGCTGGTACCTGAATGAGGAATATGCCAGCTACGGATATTTTCCTTTGTCAAATAACCGCTTTATAGTAATGGACAAGGATGTAATGATTCAGACCTACGAAAAGCCTCACGCCCAGCAGCTGTACGAAATGGACTATCTTGGCCGGGTTCATCAGATATATTTTGTCAAAAACGGTGCCCATCACGAAATTATAGAAAAAACCCCCGGCGGCAATCTCCTGGTTGCAACCAATTCCATAAACGGCCATGTGGAGGATATGATCCAGGAAATTGACCGTAAAACAGGGGCGATAGTAAAATCACTGGATTTGAGGGAGATATTCGGTGACACTTATGTTGATATGATAGACTGGGCCCATGTTAATTCAGTCCAGTATATAGCTGAGGATGACAGCGTAGTATTATCTCCCAGGAATATTCATTCCGCTATAAAGGTGGACTGGTCAAACAATGAGCTGAAATGGATAATCTGCGACCCCAGGTTCTGGGAGGGCACAGCCTTTGAGGATAAGGTGCTCCAGCCTGTAGGTGATATTATCTGGAATTACCAGCAGCATACCGCTTATCAGCTTGCAGAGGATTTGGACAATAATCCTGATACGATTCACATAATGATGTTTGACAACCACTGGCATGGTACAAGAAAAATTAAATTCTTCGACAAAAGGCAATCATCCTTTGTATCAATATTCACCGTCAACGAAAAGGATATGACCGTTTCCCAGCCGCATATTTATGAGGGCATCAAGTCCAAGATAACAAGTAATTACCGTTTAGCCTATGATGCCGGGCGGGTATTCTTCATGGGCGGCTATCTTGCGGAGGAAACACCCGACAAGGAAAATGGAATGATATATGAGTTTGACTTTGAAACAGAAGAAGTCATAAATCAATATTCCATAAAAAACACCTTCTACAGGGCATATGAGTTTGTTCCTGATTTTTCCAGTTGTGCTTCTGCCATGCAGCCCGCTGATAATTTCTTTATAGGGACCCTGCCGGCAGCAGTAGTTAATGAAAAGGCACAGCCGGTACCGGATAAGCTCCTATCTGAGGGCATAAATCTCTCCATCAGTCAGCAAATCCTGTATCTTGAGACTAATGACCACACAGTTTCCCATATAGAATTTATCGGAAGCAAGGGAGCATACATCCTTGATTTGTCCTATACCGGTAAGGGAGATAGTAAATATTATAAATTAAAATATAAGCTGCTGGCTCCCTTTTCAAATCTGCCACCGGACGACTACCGGCTGGTAATCAGCTATGAGGGAGTCAGGTACGATACAGGTCACAGCATAACAATCAAAGAGTAGATTTCGATATATTGGGATAATTAAAGGCATAATTTTTATGAAAGGAAGGTAATCTTCATGTACAAAAAGATTTTGCTGCTATTCCTGGCAATAACTCTTATCGTGCTGATCCCCGGATGCTCAAAAAAGAAGGATAGCACCGATTCGCCAAAACCCACCGGACAGGCACAGGCAAACATAACACCAGCAGTTAATCCGGATGATGCATCAGATATTCAGGCTGTAAGCCTTACAGTCGACAATTATTTTGATGAGCAAAGTCAGATTGATGACGGGCTTCTGGCTGAGGTGGCAAAAAAATATGGCTTTGATGAGCCTCTGGTAATAGTAAATCCCTACGGCAATTCACCTTTGACCGCTGTCGCTGTCTTTTCTACCGATAGCCCTGTTGGAGGCAGTATAACTGTTAAGGGAAAAGCCAAGGAGGATGATATAAAGGGGAGCTTTCCTGCCAATACGGATCACATTGTGCCCATATATGGCCTGTATCCGGCCGGCACCACCGAGGTTGTTCTTAGCCTCGAGGACGGCAGAAGCACTACCCTGTCTGTAACCACAGATGCCATAGATATGGACACCGAAGATATAACAGCAGAAATGAAAAGGGCTGCAGATTACAATTATTCAGACCTTACCTTTATAATGGGCCTAAATGGCTGTTTCTATGCTGTCGACAGCAAGGGGGATGTCCGCTGGTTTATGAATAAGAACGGAACCCTGGGAATCAAGGTCCTGAAAAACGGTCATCTGATCCTGCCGTCAAATTACACCATCCATCCCCTCTACTATCAGTCAGGTATTATCGAGATGGATCTTTTGGGCAAGGTTTACCGGGAATATGCCATCCCCGGAGGCATGCATCATGATATATTTGAAATGCCCAACGGCAACCTGCTGGTGGCAGCAAACCGGCCCAGCCTTGAAACCCTTGAGGATTATGTTGTCGAATTGGACAGAGAGACAGGCAGAATTGTATGGGAGCTGGATATGAAGGAATTAATAGATCCGAATGAGGGAGGCTCTCTTAACAGAAGCGATGAGGACTGGCTCCACAACAACGGCATCTGGTATGATGAGGCAAACGATCTTGTTTTATTGTCCTCAAGGCATATAGATGCAATAGTGGCAGTTGATAAAACTGATAAAAGCCTGAAATGGATTCTAGGAGATCCGGAGGGCTGGAGCGAGGAATACAAAAAATATTTCTTTACACCCGTGGGCGATAATTTTGAGTGGCAATATGCCCAGCATCAGGTAACAATTCTCTCAAACGGTGACATAATGTGTTTTGACAATGGTGCCGGCCGTACAAAGGTCACAAAGCCGGAAAGTAAGGTGACCGGGGATGATGTTTATTCCAGAGCGGTTATCTACCGTATAGATACCGACAAGATGACAATAAGACAAATCTGGGAATATGGCAAGGAGGTCGGCCCTGAGTTTTATTCCGAATGGGTAAGCGGTGCCATAGGGCTTGATTCTGATCCTAAAAACATCTGGATTACCTTCGGTGCAAACCTTTATAACCCGGAAAAAGATGACTACGATTACGGCCCAACCAACATGTTCACCGAAGGTCTGGTACAATCAACAAAGATTGTCCAGGTAAAGGATGACAGGCTGGCGTTCAAGCTGACCCTGCCACATCTGACTTACAGGACCTTAAGGGCAGAGCCATATAAGGATATCAGCGCCTTTGATGTCAATGCAAAAGGCCGCTTTTTAGGCAATCTGGGAGTCAGCCCGAAAGCAGCTGCCACAGTTGATCTGGCTAATGCCGAACTAAACCCGGATATAGAGCTGGCCCTTGATCCCATCAAGCTTACGGTAAAGGCCAGCTATAGTGCCGAATCAGCTGATGATTTGCCAAATTGCTATCTGGTACTGAACCGGGATGATGGCAGCAACTTGCTTTACAATCTTACCCCGACAGCTAGTGAATCGGATGGTAAGGTAACAGCTGCGGTGGACGGTTGGATATCCACATACGGCATTGAAGCCGGTGTGTATAATATATACCTTACCCTTGGGGACAAGACATACTTTACCGGGAAAAAGATTGAAATCAAATAATACCTGATCTGACAAGAAAAGTGGGGTGCTTCACAAATCAGCTTGTAAGCACCCCTTTCCTATTCCATAACACCCTTAATAAGGCTTATGCTTCATCCCAGCTGTGGCGATGCAGCTCTCCCTCAAGCCTCAACCCTTCAAAATTATTCTGCCTGAGGGCTTCATATAATACTATTGCCACAGAGTTGGCCAAATTCAGGGATCTGATGTCTCCAATCATTGGTATGCGAATAATATTTTCCTTATTGGTGAGCAGCAGCTCTTCAGGAATCCCTGCGCTCTCTTTGCCAAACATAATATAACAGTCCGGCTCATATTTTACATGGGTATAGGGACGCCGGGCCTTGGTTGACGCCATATATATTTTGGCACCTGGATTTTTCTCCAGAAAATCCTGATAGTTTTCATATACCGTAACATCCAGCTTAGGCCAGTAATCAAGGCCTGCCCTTCTTATTTCCTTCTCATCCAGACTAAAGCCCAATGGTTTAATCAGATGCAGCCTGCTTCCTGTTGCCACGCAGGTTCTGCCAATATTGCCCGTATTTGCAGGTATTTCCGGTTCCAACAATACTATATTCATATGCAGTCCTTTCATAATCTAATTTCTATGGATTAATCAATCTGTCCAATAGCAAATAAATAAAAATAAACAGTGAAAAAAGAGTTTCGCTGACGAAACTCTGTAAGCTCCCGGAACAGGCGCAAGGCTGCACCCGCTCCATGTCATATATGTTACTTTTAAGGCTTAGTTTGAAATTGCTATATTAACCTCTATTTTCTTATTGGAATCATAGGTAAAGGGAACACAGATATTGGTTGTATAACTGGTGGTGAAGACCATTGTTCCATTTCCTATAGTAGGGGGTGTAATATCTATAGCTATACCCTTTGTTGAAAAAATTGTAGCTGTGTTGCCCATAATCATGTTTCCCAGCTCGCCTATTGCACTTTTTGCAATTTCATCAAGCTCCGCAACCGGCATCATCATCATTCTCGATGCAATATCACAAGCAACCGAATAATCAAATGATATTATAACCTGACCCTTCATAGCACCGGTGAAGCCTATTAGTATTAATAATGAATCTTCAAAAAAAGCGGGACTTTTTAAGAAAGGTTTACCTATATTGGCTTCAACAAAACACATTTCCTTAAGTATTTTTGCTGAAGCCATCAAAAACGGATTTATATGCTCTGCGCTGACAGTTGCCATCCTGCTACCTCCGAACCCTTATTCTATTACATTTTAACATATCCCTTCAAATTTTATCAACTAAATCACGAAAATAGTTCTATTTTCTATAATTTTCGACAAACCGTCCTATCCTTTCAAGCGCGATTTTCAGATTATCGATGGAATAAGCATAGGATATTCTGAGGTAACCTTCACCACAATTACCAAAAGCGGTTCCCGGAACCACGGCAACTTTCTCTTCATTCAAAAGCTTTGTTGCAAATTCCTCAGATGTCATACCCAGGCTTTTTATGCAGGGAAATACATAGAATGCACCGTAAGGCTCAAAGCATTCCAGCCCCATATTACGTAAAGAATGAACAAGATATCTTCGTCTCTTATCATAGGCATCCCGCATCATCTCAACATCTGCATCACCATTTTTTATCGCTTCAATACCGGCATACTGGCTGGTGGTAGGAGCGCACATAATGGCAAACTGATGGATTTTTATCATCTGGGCCATTATTACAGACGGACCTGCAGCATAGCCAAGACGCCAGCCGGTCATTGCATATGACTTGGAAAAGCCGTTTATTACAATAGTCCTTTCCTTCATTCCGGGGAATGACGCTATCGAAACGTGCTTTCTGCCATATGTAAGCTCTGAATATATTTCATCTGAGATTACATATAAATCCTTTTCAATTATTATATCTACCAGTGGCTTCAAATCCTCATATTCCATTATGGCTCCTGTCGGATTGTTGGGATAAGGAAGAAATAATACCTTGGTCTTATCGGTAATAGCATCCAGCAGCTGCTCTCTGGTCAGCTTAAACTCATTTTCACCCTTTAATTCAATAATAACAGGCTTTCCCCCTGCAAGAATAGTGCAGGGCTCATAGGATACAAAGCAGGGCTGTGGAATTAATACCTCATCTCCGGGATCCAGCATTGCTCTCAATGCCACATCAATAGCCTCACTGCCTCCTACAGTTACAAGGACTTCATTGTTATAATCATATTCAAGTCCAAATCTTCTCTTCAGGTAATTGCTTATCTCGATCTTTAAATCCTTCAAGCCTGCATTGGAGGTATAAAAGGTTCTTCCCTTTTCAAGGGAATAGATGCCTTCCTCACGGATATGCCAGGGAGTATCAAAGTCCGGCTCACCTACACCCAACGAAATGGCATCCTTCATCTCGGTGACAATGTCAAAAAATTTACGAATACCGGAAGGCTGTATACTCATAACAGCTTTAGATAATGGATTTCTCAAGGTGTAATCAACATCCTTTCATCTGTTTTGGTTTGCACCAGCGGCAGACCATGCTCCTTGTATTTTTTCAACACAAAATGTGTTGCAGTACTTAAAATAGCCTCCATGGGGGCAAGCTTTTCCGATACGAAATTGGCTACCTCCCTCATAGTCTTTCCTTCCAGTATTACCGTCAGGTCAAAGCCTCCCGACATAAGATATACCGACTGAACCTCATCGAATTTATAGATTCTCTCTGCTATTTTATCAAAGCCCAAGCCGCGTTGGGGTGTAACCTTCACTTCAATCAGAGCCGTAACCCTCTCACATTGTATCTTCTCCCAATTGATTAGAGTAGGATAACCACAGATGATTTTTTCGTCCTCCAGCTCCTTTATAACAGCCTTTACCTCTTCCTCTGTCGAGCCCAGCATAATAGCCAAATCAGCTGCAGAGATTTTGCTGTTTTTATCTATTGCTTTTAGAATCTGTTCTCTCATAGCTTATCCTCCATGCTTCCATTTAGACATAATAATTATATTATATCACCTTATACAACTCATCGCTCTTTGGCGGTTCAAGGTAACGTCTTTCCTCTCCATTGATGATAATTCTGTCATTGCCTGACGTTATCCTTCCGATTACCGCCGCTGCAATACCTGCCTCCTTTAATTTGTCAACCATAAGATTGCCCTTGTCGGTAATAATAAGAAGACACCCGCTGGATATGAGCATATAAGGGTTAATATCATAAAACTCGCATATTTCAACTGTTTCCTGCTTTAGAAGGATTTTATCCAGGAAAACCTCCATGCCTACTTTGGCTGCCGCTCCGATTTCCCACAGGGCTCCGAATATTCCGCCTTCTGTAACATCATGCATCGATGTTGCTCCGATCTCACCGGCAATCATCGCCTCCGGTACAACCGATATATACTCTATCAGGCTTTTTGCACCGTCGATAAAGCCCTTCGGATATCTTGTTATCAGCTCATCATACTTTTCGGCTGCAATTATGGCAGTGCCCTCAAGGCCGGCCCATTTGGTCATTACAATTTCCTGTCCCGGCAGGGCACCTGCCGTTTTTATTACTTTATCCCGCTTAATCTTGCCGATGCCGGTTACGGTTACAATTGGCTGGCTTACTGCCCTTGTAACCTCAGTATGGCCTCCTGCAATCTCTATATTCAACCTGGTACATACCGTCTCCATATCCTGCATCATGGCTCTCAGCTCTTCTTCGCTGCTGCCTTCAGGAAGCAGTATGGTCAGCATAAGGGCTACCGGTTCCGCTCCGCTGGAGGCGATATCATTTGCCGTAATATGAACCGCCAGAGTCCCGATATCCTTGATTGCTCCTGTTATGGGATCGCTTGACATAACCAGTACTTCATCCTCGGCAAGCTCTATCACACTGCAATCCTCACCCACACCGGGGCCAAGCAGCACCTCATTTCTCCTATGCCTAATCTGGTTTAAAACAGATCTTTTCAAAGCAGATTCGGGTATTTTACCAACGTTCATGCAAAAGCTCCTCATAATTATTGAATCGGCTCCTCCAAATCCCAGGCAGGATCCCACTCCAGGGGTTCATCATCAGGTGTTGTTAAAATTTCAGTATTGCTCTGAGTGTTCTTATTACCCTTTTTGCCTGAGCCGTTTTCTGTCTGTGCTGCCGGCTCCTCCTCTTCCTTGGTGCCGATGGTTATATATCTTGGCTCAGCCTTGTATGTGCTGGTATTGACCAATTCCCTGCTTACTTCTACACCATTAATATATACAATCTTATAAAGCTGTGCCTTATATCCTGTGTGGGCCGACTGGGTCACCTTTCTGTAGGACTTCGGTTTGGTGGGATCCTCTGTAATTACATCCGCCGGAGGATTTGTCTTTGACAATATCTTGGTTTCGTAAACTACCTTTCTGTTTTCCCTGTCCCTTGTTTCATGTCCCCAGATATTGAAGGTAATCTTACGGTTCTTGGTAATTCCCTCGATAACAATAGGGGCGTCCGTATTGTTTTTGAACTTGAAGTCCTTGTAGGTTCCTGCTATCGCCGCATCCCTGGATAAGTCAACATAGCTGATTGTCATGGAATGAGGTGCCCTCTCCACTACCTCCAGCTCCGCTTCCAGAACCGCATTATACAGTGTAGTGGTGACCTGGCATACTCCGCCTCCAAGACTGTCCACTACCAATCCGTTCAGGTATGCACCTGCCAAATGATAGCCGTTTTCCTTAGTAAAGGGAGTCAGCACCTTGTAAGCTGAAAATACCTCCCCGGGATATAAAACATAATTATTGATAAGTCTTGCACCATTTTCCAGATTGGCAGCCCTTCCTGCCGCCGATGATGAAAAATCAGTGGTAAAGCTGCCGATTATGGTATTGCAAAGCTCAACTATTTCCCTCGTATATTGAGGCTTATCCTCCTCCATAACAGCTTCCACAAGCATATCCTGCCGACTCCAGCTGTTAATGGTATCGGATATGACCTGGATGGTCTTTTCAACATTTACCTTGCTGCCGACAATCTCATCGGTGTATATAAATTTTCCATTCTCTCTTTTAATCGTGGCATTTACAGGAGCTATATTGTATGCACAGACACTGCATTCCACCCACTCCCTGATCTTTTGGCTATCAAAGGTATAGCTAAGAGGCAGTACAACATTGCCCTGCTCGATATCCTTGAGTTCCTTGTATCTTTTAATCAGGTTTCCGGATTTTCCAAACTTAAGTGCCTGAGCTACCGCATCCGTATAATCCGCAGTGTAGCCAAGGCTGGCCAAATCGGTTTGTACCAGGTTATTGGCCACCATAACGGCAATTTTTTTAGCGCGGAGGTCCTCCACATACCGGGCAACAGCAGTGCTGGCCTGGCTGGCCGTCATCTGACTTACGTCTACCTGATCTATAAAAACACCCTTGCATATTGTTGAGTCATTTTCCGCGTAAACCTCTTTGGCTGCTGCTCCAAATAAGAAGAAAACAGCCGCCAGCAGTATTACAGAAAAGAGAAACCTTTTTCTGCCCATATTTTTCCCCCTTAAATTAATATGCTGATTATTGCAACATGGACAAAGCAAACTCTCCAAGGTTTTCTTATGTGATGCAGTCCTACAGGAATCAATAATCCTATAGAACAGACTTAATAATCATCCGGATTATGTAACTTCTTCCTATTGTAGCATAAACTGCATACTATTCAAGTAAATCTTTCACTGATTGACTTTTTATCCTCGTTTTTGTATGCTTTAGCTATGGTGCTTTACTTAACCAGACTTAAAACATAGCTTAATACAAATGATAATACCAGTATCACTGCAATAACTGTTGATATTATTCTTTGGGTTTTTTTGCTGTTGAATTTCATATATACCTCCCTTTTTTTCTTGACGAAAAAGCCGATAGATTAATTGTCTGTTTTATTCTTTCGCCGGATCTGCAGATTTTCATTGCTTCCGGCTTGTGCTATCTCATCTGTTAATGAAATATATACCTAATTGTCCGCTTTTGCAATTACTAATTAATTATATCATATTATTTATATCATATTCAGAAAGGACATAAACCATATGCATGTTTTTTTGCGTGTACTACCTATATTGATAATCATATTCGCAGCCTGGCTCAATATCCAGCTTCGCAAGACAGGCCGGGGTCAAAAAGGCTCCGATGAGGATTTCTGGAGCAGGGAAAGCCGGGCTAATCTGTCAAGGAGCAGAGACATTTCGGGCCTTGACTATATAACGATCGATTTAAACAGGCTTCCCCTCAATGAGAAAGAGGACGCAACCCTTAACTCCTATCGTGATACCATAATAAAGCTTGCAGATAAAAGGATTCTGAATCTGTCAGGAATCAGCAATACCCAGCTGAAGGAACAGTACGGTATAGCCAATCTGCAGCGTCTGATTGAATATGAGAATAATTATATAATTCTGGTCAGCATACTGTATAAATGGGCCAGGCGCTTATATGACAGCTCATATCTTGACGAAGCCCGCATAGTTCTTGAATATGCCCTCTCCCTAAAAATAGATGTACCAGGAGCATATAAGCTGCTTGCTGAAATCTACAGGCAGCATAACGAGCCGGATAAGATAGAAGCACTGATAAGTCAGTTATCCGATATAAGTATACATGGGAAGGAAAAATTAATTCGCAGTATTAAAGAATTAATTCCGTCATAGCTTATTATCTCCTGGGCAACCTGTTATATCCCGGTCCGTAAGCAAAAATATTATGTTAATTCTATGATATTTTAGCTATTCAATCAAGATTTTTATAAATTATTTTCGAGGCGGCGTAGCTGCAATCCTCCCTCAGGAAGCACTCATTGCATTTGGGGCTCCTTGCGGTACATATTGTGCGGCCGTGGGTGATAATCTGCTGGTTATACCTGATCCAGTTTTGTCTGGGAAGCAGCTTCATCAGGTCGAATTCCACCCTGACCGGATCCTCTTCCTTTGTAAAGCCTAGTCTTTTGGATATTCTTTTTACGTGAGTGTCTACAACAATACTTGGCTCATTATAAATATGGCCTCTAATCACATTTCCTGTCTTTCTACCGACTCCGGGCAGTTTTGTCAGTTCCTCAATATCCTTCGGAACCTCACCTCCATGCTCTGTAATCAGCTTCTGCGCGCATGCTATGATGTTTTTAGCCTTATTTTTGTAAAAACCGGTAGAGAATATATCCCTTTCAAGCTCCCTTTGGTCCGCATGTGCAAAGGCCTCCAGACTGTCGTATTTCCTAAACAGCTCCTTTGTAACCTGATTGACTCTGTCATCAGTACATTGGGCACTGAGAATGGTGGCAATCAACAGCTGCCAGGGAGTCTCATAATTAAGAAAGCATTTGCCGTCCAGCTTATATTTCTCATCCAGAGCGGCCAGTATCCTTTCCACCTTCCGCCTGTCCTTTTGTGTTATTCTTTTTATCATAGCAACAACATGCCTTTCTTCTATAGCTTTTGTAAATTGCAGCCGATTTTAAATCCAGCATCACTTTTTCGCTCAGAACTGCCGATATCTGATTGCCTGCAAATATGCTTACTTCAATTTCATGCATCACTGCAACTGACGAACGTAATCAGGGTAACACCAAGCGGCAGCCTGTTTTCAAAAAGTCTGCAATCATCTGTAACCTGTATATCATGACAAATCTATAAAATCTACTTTCGCCGAGTTGCTTAAGGGATCTCTTTTGTCATAATCAAATATGACAGCCTGCTTTTTGGGAATAAGCTCACCTGTTAATACGGCCGCCCTTATGTCAAAGCCAAAGGTCTCTATATGAATGAAGCTTCCCCTACTCCTGAAGCTGTCATACAGCCTTTTGATTTCCTCTCTGTTGCGCCTTTTTGTGTCAAAGCCGGGTCGTGACTTCAGATTCTCCCTCAGGCAAAGATCATATATCAGCAGTTCCTTGAATAATTCGGTTTTAAGCAATAAATTGTCTGACATATTAAATTTTAACATTAGTTCCCGGAAAAAATCTAGTAGTATTTCATACCTTTTTATTCTGCTGTGCTGGAAGCCTTCCAGTCCCCTTTTTTCATAAAAGCTGTGCAGGGCCTCATAAAGCTTCATGGGTGAGTCAAAGAAATGCTCAAGATATCCAATTGAATTTGAAAACTGGCCGCTGTTGAAGTAAAGCTCCACCATCTCACAAATGCCTTTCAATTTAAGCATCTCATCAAACGACAGGCAATCTGTGTATAAAACCTCGTAGGGCGGTTCCTCTCGGTATATAATTCCGTAGCGGGCAGAATCCTTTTCCATACATGAGCCCTTAAGCACCTTTAAAAAGCCCAGCTGCAGCTGATGGGGCTTCAGGGAATATACATAATTAAAGGATTTTTCAAATGAGGCATAGTCCTCCAACGGCAGTCCCGCAATAAGGTCAAGATGCAGGTGTATATTATTGTTTTCCCTTAATTTTCTGACATTTTCACTTAACCTGTCCAGATCCATTCTTCTGTGAATTGCCTGCAGGCTGTCAGGGTTTGTTGTCTGAACACCTATCTCAAACTGTACCTGTCCGGGCCTTAGGCAGGAAAGCAGCTCTAACTCCTCATTATCCAGCAAATCCGCCGAGATCTCAAAATGGAAATTAGTCATTCCGTTATCATGCTCCCTGATGAAGCTCCATATCTCCATGGCATGCTTTTTGCTGCAGTTAAAGGTGCGGTCCACAAATTTTACCTGCGCAAGTCCATGGTCTATAAAGGCCTTCAGCTCCTTCTTCACCAGACTGATATCCCTGAAGCGCAGGCCCTTATCAATTGATGACAGACAGTAGCTGCAGGAATAAGGGCAGCCCCTGCTGCTTTCATAATATATAATCCTATTACTAAGTGCCCCGCTTGTTCCCAGCAGATCCTCATATGGAAAGGGAAGGCTGTCCAGGGATATTTGCAGCCTTTGTCCTGTCGAAACAATATACGCCTTATCATCCGTTTTATCTGGAGCTTTCTTATCTGCTCCATTTACTCCTATTTTCATAGCCCCCTTATCTGCTTCTGTTCTGGCCCCCGGAGCAAAAACCAGCCCGGCTATGTCATCAAGATAGGCATTCTCCTCCAGATAATAGCGAACCAATTCCAGAAAGGTCTGTTCCCCTTCGCCTATTACGATACCATCTGCAGCAGGGTTTTGTCTCAGGAAGTCTTCGGCATGGAAGGATACCTCCGGGCCTCCAAGCCAAACCTTAACCTGGGGGCATATCTTTTTCAGCTGGTTTATAATCCTTTTTACCATGCTTATATTCCAGATATAACAGGAGAAGGCGACTATATCGGCCTTGCTCCTGTAAATGCCCCTTAGTACCTCCTCATCGGCCTGGTTTATGGTAAATTCGGCTATTTCTATATAATCTGCATATTCCTTTGCATATGATTTAAGACTGTATACAGCAAGATTTGAATGTATATATTTTGCATTAAGCGCTACAAGCAGCAGCTTCATAAGCAATCTTACACCCTTCCCCGGGCCAATTACAGGCCGTTATTTTACCGGCAGTGTCCAAACCTGCGCTACGTCTTCTTTGCTGCCGGCTGCTATTAATTCTAGCATATTAAATTAAGGACAGCTACCATCTTTTTGCATATGGCGGGATAAACAAATCTATCCCGTTGAATAATATTCATGTGTATCCATGATGATAGACAAATTCTAATCAGTCATGATATTATATCCTTGCGTTATTGCTAAGGATTATTCACTAAGATAGTTAATGCACTCAAGAAGGAATAGCGGATTTGGAGGTTACAAATGCTTAATTTTGAGCTTATCGATGCTGATAATATATTGTTGGCACTTGACTTTTTCAAATACAAAAGAGGGCGTACCGCTGACTATACGCTGGGAGCCATGTATATGTGGCGGGATTTTTATAAAACCAGCTATGCAATCTATGAGGACATGCTGCTCTACCGGGTTAAGTTCTACAACAGAACCGCCTTTACCTACCCTGTCGGCAGCGGCTCCTTCGACAGGGCAATTAATGCCCTGAAGGAATATTGCAGCAGCCAGAACATACCCTTATGGTTCTGTACAGTCCCAAAGGAAGTTGTCCCGGATATAGTTGAAAAATATCATGGCACCATACCATCCCAGCCAAACCGTGACTGGGCGGATTATTTATATCTGGCAAAGGACTTGGCGGAAATGGCCGGCAGGCGCTACAGCGGTCAGAGAAATCATATAAATAAATTTAAAAAGCTTTATCCTGACTACAGCTATCACAGAATAAATTCGGACAATATTCAGAGAGTAACTGATTTTCTTGTAGACTTTGGCAAAGAGCACGCAAAAGAAAGCTCCCTGGCACAGGAAGAGTTAAGAAGAGCGATCGAGCTTATGTCCTATTTTGACCATTTCAGGCTCAAGGGAGCCTTTATTGAGGTGGATGGCCGGATAATAGCCATGACTGTAGGAGAAATAGTGCAGGATACCCTATACTGCCATGTAGAGAAGGCAATAAGGGATTATGAGGGGGCTTATCAAATGATAGTAAAGGAATTTGCAAGCGATATGCTCTCCTACGGAATTTCATATATAAACCGGGAAGACGATGTTGGCGACGAGGGTCTGCGAAAGTCCAAGCTTTCCTATCATCCGATAGAGCTTCTGGACAAGTATTGCATCATAGTACCAAATTAAGGGAGCTGAAGGCGGCTCCCCTCTTCTTTTAACAAACGTCGCCTGATATAAGCATCCATCATAATAGCTGCAAAGGATATAAAAAACCAAAAAATTGAATACAGAGGACATATTTGCCCCATCAGATTAAAGGGCATGTGGGAATAGTCCCAGACATCAAGCTTAAGCCAGATATTGACTATCATTCCCACAATAAACTCAACTATTGTTATGATTACGGCCGAAATAGCCATTCTGCCGATTAACGAGAGTTTTTTTCGCCTGTCATTAAGTATGCCTATTAGAATAAAGCAAATGCCGCCTGCGATAAACATGGAAATATGGGAATAGCCTCTTGACAGATTTTCAATTGCTCCATAAGCGAATCCCCCGATAAGGAATAAAAAAAGATACTTAAAAAAAGAATTCCTGGCTATTAACATATCAACCCCTCCATTTTTGCTTTTGATATACATTTTCAGATATCGACGTGTATTCCTGCAGTTAATCTTTCTCCGCTCAATATCTTCTCTAAAGTCAGTATGTGCATTTATATCGAAAAAAATCGATTTATGCAAATACTTATTTTTTTATCAGGCATATAAAATCAAATAAAAGGCAAGGATGTAGTTTATCAGGTACAAAAATCGTAAAAATAACCCATCTTGATCAAAAAAAGAGCAGTCACGCTATGTGACTGCTCTTTTCGGAGAAGGTATTTTTGTTACTTATGGGGATGTAGCAAAAACTATATAATGTATTGGGGTTTACATTGCATAGTATAGCATAATGATTCAAATAAGTGTGCACAAACTTTACAAACATTTTTTAATTTTTTCGGCGTTTTGCACAAATGTATTGCTGTCATTTCTATCTTATGCGGTCTTTTCCTCAAACAGAGCTTCAAATTCTTCTCTGGTGATTCTTTCCTTTTCAATTAACAGATTGGCACACTTATGAAGAATATCTATATTCTCCATGAGAATTCTCTTTGCCTCGGTATAGCATTCATCAATGATTCTCTTAACCTCATCATCTATCCGGTTGGCGATGTTCTCACTGTAGCTTCTGGTATGCGCCAGATCCCTGCCTATAAATATCTCATCATCGTCATTATCATAATTAACCATTCCTATGACATCGGAGAAACCATAGCGGGTTACCATGGCTCTTGCAGTTTTCGTGGCCACCTTGATATCCTGTGAGGCTCCTGTGGTAATGTCATCAAATATCAGCTCTTCAGCCGCCCTTCCGGCAAGATCAACTATAATCTCCTGCCTCATCCTGCTTCTGGTATTGAACATTTCATCCTTCTCAGGCAAAGGCATCGTAAAGCCCGCTGCTCCGGTGCCGGTAGGTATGATTGATACTGTATATACCGGGCCTACATCAGGAAGGGCATGGAAAAGGATGGCATGCCCGGCCTCATGATAGGCCGTAATCCTTTTCTCCTTCTCAGTGATAATCTTGCTCTTTTTCTCAGTACCTATACCAACCTTAATAAATGCCTTCTTTATATCCTCTGCGTTAATATATGAACGGTTTTCCCGGGCTGCTCCTATGGCCGCCTCATTCAGCAGATTTTCCAGATCCGCTCCGGTAAAGCCGGCTGTAGTCTGTGCCACCTGCTTCAGGTCTACATCATCTCCAAGAGGCTTATTCCTGGCATGTACCTGCAGGATTTCCTCCCTGCCCTTAACATCCGGCTTGCCTACCGCCACCTTACGATCAAAGCGGCCAGGTCTGAGTATGGCCGGATCAAGTATATCAACCCTGTTGGTGGCCGCCATTACAATTATTCCTTCATTGACGCCGAAGCCGTCCATTTCCACCAGCAGCTGGTTCAGGGTCTGCTCTCTTTCGTCATGGCCTCCGCCCATGCCTGTTCCTCTTCGTCTTGCAACCGCATCTATCTCATCTATAAAAATAATGCAGGGCGCATTCTTCTTTGCCTCCTCAAACAAATCCCTTACTCTGGAGGCACCGACGCCAACAAACATTTCCACGAAATCGGAACCTGATATGGAGAAGAAGGGAACGCCGGCCTCACCTGCCACAGCCTTGCCCAGCAGGGTTTTACCTGTTCCCGGAGGGCCTACCAGCAAAATTCCCTTTGGAATTCTGGCTCCCACCTGTATATATTTTTTGGGGGATTTTAAGAAATCTACAATTTCCTTCAATTCATCCTTTTCTTCATCCAGACCTGCAACATTCTTGAAGGTGGTGGTTTTATGTTCATCCGTGGTCAGCTTGGCTCTGCTTTTTCCGAAGTTCATAACCTTGCTGTTGCCGCCTCCGACCGCCGCCTGGTTAGACATGAAGGAAAAGAGAACAACGATAATTATAAATACCAGAATGTAAGGCAGTACCGAAGTCAAAAACCAATTGGGCTTTGATACATTATGGACATATATACTTACACCGGCCTCTCTGGCCAAATCCTCAACCAAGCCTGTATCTGTCACATAAAAGCTTTTTTCCTTATCATCCGCGGTAATTACCGTTATCTCACCCGTTGGGACCTCTACATTGGGATGAATTTCAACATGTCTGATTCTATCATCTTCAATATCCTTCTCGAACTGGGATATAGAATATTCATCAGGACCTTTTATATCAATACTGTTGGATAGGTATAGTGTCGCCAGCACTATCAGCAATATGATGAAATAGAAGCCATATCCCTTCATCTGTTTCCTCACTGAACAACCTCCTTATAAATACTATCTATGATAAAGCAAAGCTGATTTCCTTCCTTCTCGATAAATGAAAGCCTATTCCTGCTCAATAACTCCAATATAAGGCAGATTTCTGTAGTATTGGTCATAATCCAGACCATAGCCAACAACAAATTCATCAGGAATAACAAAGCCTACATACTTTACATCCACATTGTTCACCCTGCGCTCCGGTTTATCCAGCAGGGTACAAATAGCCAGACTTCTAGGAGATCTTGCCATCAGTAAATCCTTAAGATAGGCCAAGGTATTGCCGGAATCAATAATATCCTCAACTATGAGTACATCCTTCCCCTGGATTGATTCATCCAGATCCTTCAATATCCTGACTCTGCCGGAGCTTACTGTTTCGCTTCCGTAGCTGGATACGGACATAAAATCAAGAGTTACCGGTATGGTAAGCCTCTTTGCCAGCTCACAGCTGAAAAAAATACTCCCCTTCAGTATCACAATAAGATGTATGGTCTTTCCTTCATAATCACTGCTTATCTGCTGTGCCAGCTCCCTGATTCTCTTCTCTATCTGTTCCTCCGGAATCAATACTCTTGTCTTGCCTGTCATAATAATCTCCTTCCATATTTATCAGCTTCATCAATAGTATATTTCTGGTACTTTTATCTACTTTATAATATTCACTTATCCGGCTTCCGGCTTCGGGAATCCAGATTACATGACTGCCATCAGTAACCAGGAGCTGATTGTCCCGTAAGCTTTTCGGTATCTTTACATCAATAAAATAATCCTTCAGCTTCTTTATTCCGCCTGAGGAATTGATGCAAAGATAGTCTCCTTCTCTCCTGCTCCTAATTTCAACAGCATTTTTTATTTTATCATAATCAAACCATTTAATACAACTGTTTTTCGGTATTTGCATATCCTTTTTGTATTCAAAAAGCTCCGTAATAACAATAAGATCCCTGCCGGTTATCCGGGTTGTGCCGGGTATTTTGACAGTTACAGGCTCTACCAGTGAGTTTTCCCGACTTCGGCTGCTTTTATGACGCAGTAATATATTGTCATACTCCCGTTCGGCAACAATTCCATAAGGCAGCTGCACCAGCTTGCCCACCTGCCTGCCACACAGGGCAAGTACCGCATCTATATGCTTTGCCTCCAGATCCCGCAAGCGCCCTGTCATCTTTTCTATTATATGCCTTATCAGTCCTTTTTGTATAATGGCCGCTTCCTTTAGCAGCGCCTTTACCGGTATCCGGTACTCGTTGCTCCTGCATTCCACAATTTCTTTATAGCAAAGAGATATATTATCTTCAATATAATCCCAGGCCTCCTGAAGCCTTAAGGAAGCCTCATGGATATTTTTTATTGCCTGCCGGTTGATTTCCTCTGCCGCATAAGCCAAGATCCTGTTTCTTATCCTGTTTCTTGTATAATCATCGGACAGGTTGCTGGAATCGGTTCTGTAGGATATGCCCTCAGACTGCAAATAGGCTTCTATCTCCTTCCGCTCAACACATAACAGAGGCCTGATAATATCTATATTATGCCCGTCTGTGGCGGTCCTTTTTGGCTGCATGCCGGTAAGTCCCTTTATTCCGCTTCCGCGAAAGAGATTAAACAAAAATGTCTCGGCATTGTCATTTTTATTATGGGCAACTGCGATCTTACTGCAGGCATTTTTTTCGCAAACATCATAGAAGGTCCGGTAACGTATATACCTCCCGGCCTCCTCCTCCGTCAGGCCTTCACAAGAAGCAATTCTCCTGACATCATATGAAAATGAGAATAATTCAATACCCCATTGTACGCATATTTTTTTTACAAATTCCTCATCAAGATCCGCTTCTGTTCCCCGAAGGCCATGATTGATATGAACAGCAAAAAGTCTGATATTTCTATTCCGGCTCAGCCTGTGTAAAATATTAAGAAGACAGACAGAATCGGCCCCACCGGATACGCCGACCACTATCCTGTCATTATCCTCTATCAGATTGTTTTCGGATATAAAGCTGCATACTTTTTCATACATATTCATCTGCCCGTTAAAATGAAACCCTTAAATGCTAATTTTATTCTTATTTTCCGACAAAAAGATCTCTTGTTTGATCGTATTCTAACCCTTTTGTCCATATATTTCAATTGCAAATTTGCTTCCTCTTACTTATTTTAACCATATTCCCGCGCATAAAACAGTCATGTCATCCCTGGGTGTATAATTGCTTCGCGCCAGCATCCTCTCAAGAATCTGATTAGCAATCTCCTGCGGGTTTTTTGACTTGATATCAAGAATAATTTCCTCCATGCAGGCCTCCTTGTCAATCTCCTCAAATGAGTCCAATACCCCATCGGTAACCATGATGATAATATCCCCTTCATAAAGCTTTTTTGTTACCAGATCATAATCCACATTTCCAAATATGCCGACAGGAAGGGTGTCACAGCTGATGGTTTCTACCCAGTTATCCCTTTTGATAAAGCTGGCGGCAGCCCCCATCTTAATAAATTCGCACATGCCGGTAAAGAGATTGACCAGGGCCAAATCTATCGTAGAGAAGGACTGCTTTTCGCCTTTCATTACCAGGCTGGAGTTAATCAGCCTGATTGCCGTTTCCACCTTAAAGCCTGCTTCTATCATCTGCTCCAGAAGAGACATAACGGTCTCGCTTTCCTCACCGGCATCGGCCCCTGTGCCCATTCCGTCCGACAAGGCAAGCATGCATTCGCCGCTTTCCATCTTCAGTATGGAAAAATTATCCCCTGATACACTATCCTTATTTGCCTTTGCCACACCCGTCAAAAGCTTGAACTTGGTATCCTCTACAAAGGCAAAGCTCTCATAGCCTTGACTGATTACTGATTTTGAAGCCTCCGACACCTTCATCCGCTTGCCAAGGGTTTCCGAAATCACAGCGGCAGCATCCTTGGCAGGTATGCACCTGCCGCCCTTGCCTGCTGCGGTCATATAAATTTCTTTTCTTTTATTTGAGCGCTCAAAAATTGTAAGGTCTTTCACCAGGATATGCTCCGCCTTCAGCCTCCTTATCAGCAGCTCCTCCTCCGGATATGAATCACAAACCGTTTCATATATTTCATCCGTGATATCGTTGATGACACTTGAGACCTCCTTCAGCTGCTGGGCTATCAGCTCTCTGCTCTCAGCCATCCTGCTGTGCCATATATTATTCAGTCTGGCCAACTCAAAGCTTACGTTTGTCTCCCTGATGAATTCATCTGCACAGATGCAATCGGATAAAAAGCTCTCCGGAACATCCTCCCTTTCAAGGCTTCCCTTTCTTTGCGCCGCCTCAAACATCAGACAGGCGGCCCTGTAAGTCTCCTGAAAATTACTCTCCCAGCAGCGTTTGCAATAAGCGCAGCTTTTGCAGAGCTTCTCTGATATTTCCTCAAAGATCAAATCAATTTCCTTCTGCTTCAGGCCGGCATGATTTTTGCTTATTCTGTCCAGGGTCTTAGAAAGCTTAAGAAAGGAATCTGAAAAGATCCTCATTCTTGTTTCTGCTATCTTCTTGAGATTTTGTGCCGCCAGAAACTCCAGCTCTTCGCTGCCGCCTGCCGCATCCGCCCGCAGGACAAGCCGGGCAGGGAGCAGAAGAAATATTATTACAGCTGTTATCAGAGCTGAGATTTCTTCTATCGACAATACCATTGATTTATTTAAAAAGCCCATTAAAAATGCGGTTACAATATAGCTCATGGCGGTGGGGATTCTGCCGGATTCCCTGAAGGCCGCCGGCAATATTCCCATCACGGCATATACTCCGATATTCTCAGCCGATGCTCCCTTTAGAGCCATGCCCAGACCACATACCGCTCCGGTTATGCTGCCAAAGCCAACACCAAATTTATATGTGAAAAAAAGTATGATAAAATATACCCCACTATAAAGCCAGGAAACATATGCATTTTTCAGTTCCGGAACTGAATATACACAGGCCGCTACCATCAGGGCAAGAGAAAGCATCTGCTCGTTATTCATTCTGATGGTTTTTGATTTCTGCATTATATAATCTGTTCCGTACTTGAAAATAACGGCCGAAATTATGGCTATAGCCGCCTCAAGTATCGAAATGACAATATTGTCTGCCAGGCTGTTCTTCGATATGCCATCCAGCAGGGAAAAAACAAACAAGGCAACCGATGGCATAGCATACATTACCTGCACCGGAAGTGAATGCTTTTTTATAAGCGGAGCCTCCATAATCATTACGGAAGCAATAAGGGTCAAGGAATACTTAATTATACCGTTAAAATCCATAACCAGAAATATTCCCATGAATGCTGCTGCAAAGGAAAGTACCTTCGAACCTCCGCAAAGATATGCAGCTGTAAAATAACCTACAGCCAGAGGATTCATCCCATAAAAAACCGCTCTTGAAACAATAAACCCGATAAAATGCACCAACAAAGCTCTGCTATTTATATTTTTCATATTACCTCCTCAAGTCTGCCTCCTGTCATAGTTCTTTTTTGCACGCTGTGGAGTTATATTATAGGCAGAGCTTCATAAAATCTTTGTCAAAAACAATACATGCCCTCTAAAAAGTTTTTGACAAGAATTACTGCAAATAAATGATATAATCGATTATAGGGAGGTAACTGAAATTAAGAAGCTGATAGTTAAGATAACAGAAAAAATCATCTAAAGCTGCAAAGATATTATCAATGCCGGCTTTGTACCCGGATTTATTTTGTAATTCTGCATATGTAACTCTTTAAGATTAAAAAAGGAAGCTGCTACTTGCAACTTCCCCTTAGATAGCGAAGGACGGATTCGAACCGCCGACACTGCGGGTATGAACCGCATGCTCTCGCCAACTGAGCTACTTCGCCAAAGTGACGAATTTTATTATATATGCTTTGCAAACGCTTGTCAATACATAATGGAGGATAAATTCCTCTGTTAAGTCAGATTTACACGGAGCCACAGCTGCTATTCATCCTCCGCCTGAAGGATTATTTCATCCTCATAAACCATGCCAAGCTCCTGGCGGGCCTTTTTCTCAATATACTGCCTGGTCTGAACCTCCACCTTCAGCTTTTCAATTTCTTCTTTTCGTTCCTCCTGCAAACTTATGCCCTTCTGAAGGCGGTCGATAATAATCTGCTTTTGCTCCTTTTCCTGCTTCAGACCTATCATTCCATAGGCCAGCGTAATGAATAGCATAAGAATTACAAAGGATATAATGCCAATGCCTGTCTTCTTTTTACGCATACCGTCACTTTTTCATCTCCTATTTATAATTTGCAGTTTGGGATAATATCTTATTTCCTTAAAATCTGCTTAAGCTCCTCTTCACTTATTCTGCTAAACGCAGCTTCCCTTTTATGTATGCGCAGCTGTCCTATACCGGCATCTGCCGCCTTATCAGGCTCCTTGCCGGCCGAAGCAGAGCCGTCTGTTTTTGCTGCTCTTTTTTTATAACGTTTTTTTGCGGCCTTGCGCTCAGCCGAAAGCCGCCGCCGCTTTTTTAGCTTCTCCTGCCTCTTTTGCAGGCTTTTTTGATAGATTCTGCTAATCCTCATTTTAATAGATTTGCATGCCAAATTCAATTGTTTTAACAAAAGTTTCAAAATATTCTTTATTCTTTTTTCCAGCAGATCCAGCCGTATTCTTATAAACCTCAGCAATGCCGCAATAGGCTTTATTAAAATGCGGATCAGCTTAACAATAACATTTACCAGCCGTTCCCCAACAAGCATATTGTACAGCAGCATGCCGGCTGTCATACCCATAACTGCAAATCCGCGTATAATACCGTTATTTTGCCTGTAAATCATAGCAAATATTAAAATTCCGGCTATAAACCAAAAAATAAGATCCTCAAGCGCCAGTAAGAGGTTGCCATGCTTTATCAGCCTTCTGATAACTCTTAAAAAATCATAAGCCAGAAGGACAAGCCCTCCCCATAGTATGCAAAATGCAAAGAAATGAAGCTCAACTGCAAGTTCCGGATTCATACAGGCCTCCTATTTAAACAGCCTGCCAAATAAGGATTCCGTAGATTTTGAGCTGCCCGCAGTATCAGAATAGGTAAGGCTGTCTATACGGCCGTCAATATCCACCTCACCCTTTTCAAGAGTCAGCCTGTTGACATGCAGCTCAGCTCCCCGTATCATCAATATTCCCTGTTCAGTTTGAAGCAAAACCTCACCGGCATCAAAGGAAAGGACATCATTCACCCCGGTGATGTTGACAGCCTTCCTGGCACTAATAATCAGCTTATGTCCCTTTAAATTCTGCTGCAGTTGCCTTTCATCCATAACCTTACATCCTCCTTAAATATGCGACAGCTTCCTAATACCCTTGGTGCAATTAGCCAATAATTTAAGCTGCAACCTATGCCTTATAGTTATATCTTTTTAAGTATATGAAGGGTCTTATCTGTTAATGACAGCAAGTCTGCCGGTTATGGATGCTTATTGAGATTATTTAAATTACTACAAATATCTGATTAACTCCTTGGCATCTTCCTTTCTTACTGTTTCCTGTACGTCCAAGACCTCCACCTTAACAGCCTTTGATCCGAAGCCAATTTCAATAATGTCACCTACTTTAACGGTGGCGCTTGCCTTGGCCGGCTTGCCGTTTATCAATACTCGGCCGGCATCGCAGGCCTCATTGGCCACCGTCCGTCTTTTTATTAATCTGGATACCTTTAAAAATTTATCAAGTCTCATTTTTTTATCCCTCTCTCAGCTAAAAATAAAAGGCTGTTTTAACCCTGCCTGTAAGATCCGGAATTAAAACAGCCTGTTTGTCATTTTACTTCTATTACAACAAATTAACCGTTGATAACATCCTTTAAAGCTTTTCCTGCTTTAAACTTAGGTGCCTTAGAAGCAGCGATAGTAATAGTTTCCTTTGTTAAAGGATTTCTTCCGGTTCTTGCGGGTCTCTCTACAACCTCAAATGTGCCGAAGCCAACCAGCTGTACCTTCTCACCCTTTGCCAATTCCTCTGTTACAACATCAATAAAAGCCTTGAGTGCCTTTTCTGAGTCCTTCTTTGAGAATGCTGTTCTTTCTGCAATTGCTGCAACTAATTCTGCTTTGTTCATGGATTTCTCCTCCTCTAAAGTATTTGTTATTATTGATTTTTAATTTGTTGTTTTTTTAACTTCCCTCCACAATATATCCAATTCTGCAGGTGAAAGCTCATATAGATTCTGACCTCTACTCTCTGCAAGAGCAAAGATATCTATGATTCTATTTATAAACTTATTAGTAGCATTTGTCAAGGAATATTCTGCATTTAATTGTAAAATACGTGCCAGATTCACCACTGAAAACAAAAATTTACCCAATTCCTCAGACAAGAGCTCCTTATCGCCGCCTTCAACGGCTGCTTCCAACCCGGCAAGCTCCTCCTTTAGCCTCTTTAGGGTCTGCCTGCAGTCATCACCTATGCCTGCTTTAGCAGCTTTTTTCTGCACCTTTTGCGCTCTTACCAGTGCCGGCAATGCCTTTGGTATATTTGCGAACTCATCCTCAATTGTAGCCGCCTTCTTTTCCTGCTTCTTGATTTCATCCCAATTCCTGATAACCTCTTCAGAATTGCTTACAGCAATATCACCGAATACATGAGGATGCCTTCGAATCATTTTTTCCGCTTCCGAGTCTATAACATCATCTATCGTAAAATCTCCTGTTTCCTCAGCGATAACACTGTGCATGGCCACCTGAAGCAATACATCTCCCAGCTCCTCACAAAGATTGACCTTATCCTTATTGTCAATTGCTTCTATGGTTTCATAGCATTCATCAAGCAGGCATCCCTTCAGGCTCTCATGCGTCTGCTCCCTGTCCCATGGACAACCATCCTTGCTTCTCAGCCTTCTGATTATATCCATGAATTCCTCAAAACTGTATTTTGCCACAGCAACCTCCTGGCAAATTCAAGCGAATATTCATATAAACGGCATAAAATAACCACAAATATTATAACTCCTAATTGGCATATTATCAATAAAAAATATTATTTTACGATATACCTGATGATATTTTCGCAAATAGCCGCAAGGCTAATATTAAATGTAATAGTCTGCTATATTGCAATGCCCTGCCGGATGGCAGGGCAAAAGATACGGTATAACCGGTTCATGTGCAATTTATTGCTCCATCTGTCTTCCCAAAAATGCAGCTGCAGTGGTTGCCAGCTTCATTTCAAGATCACTGAATTTTGTCTTGGCATCCTTAGTCAGTATAATAACAGAACCGATTGCATCTCCCTCACTGATAATCGGAGCAATAACCTGATAAGTGAACTCCGAATCATCTTCATTTATGATTCTGACAAAGTTCTTATCGTCCTTGCCGGCTATGATATTCTCTCTTTCATTAATTACCTCTTCAAGCTCATGGCTTATTCCCTTTGAGAGTAGATCCTTCTTTGTGGGCCCGGCCACAGCAATAAATTGATCTTTATCGGTAATTGCTACGATATGTCCTGTAGTCTGAGCAAGTGATTCCGCATACTGCTTTGCAAATTGTCCAAGCTCTCCTATCGGTGAATATTTCTTTAATATGATTTCACCCTCTCTGTCGGTGAATATTTCCAGAGGATCGCCTTCTCTTATTCTCAGAGTACGTCTGATTTCTTTAGGAACCACAACACGACCAAGATCATCTATTCGTCTTACAATACCAGTAGCTTTCATATTAGATCTGCCTCCATTTTACGTATTAGTAAACCAGTTGTCTTAATATTTACTAATAATATTGTTTGTAAAATGGCAAAGTTTATACATTTGATTAATATTTTTATTTTTAATCTATTTTCCGGAGGCAAAGAGATTCTCATCCAAAACTATAGTAAAGGGGCCGTCATTTTCAAGATACACCTTCATATCGGCTCCAAACCTGCCGGCCTGTACGGCCCCGAGCTTTTCCTTTACTTTTCTTAAAAAGTACTCGTATATGTCATTGGCCATTTGGGCTGACGCAGCACCTATAAAATCCGGCCTGTTACCTCTTCTGCAATCGGCATAAAGGGTAAACTGGCTAATTACCAGAAGCTCTCCGTCAACATCCCTGAGGGAAAGATTGGTCTTGCCGTTTTCGTCTGCAAAAATACGCAGCTTTAAAATTTTTTCAATATATTTATCGGCAAGCTCATAGCTGTCCGTCGAACCCACACCCAGAAAAATCAGCATTCCCTTGCCTATGGAGCCTACTATTTCATTGTCAACTTCAACTCTGGCTGTATTTACTCTTTGTATCACAACTCTCATATAATGCTCTCCTTTGTATCATTTCTTATATATATTTGGCAATTAGCTAGGTCTGCTTCACAAATACTGCCTTAGCTGCGACCAGGCTAGAACAAGTTTGTCAAGGCTGCATGCGGCATTGGCAGGACTGGTGGATGGCAGCTTCAGTGGAATGATCCCGGTCTTTGGATAAATATATTTCATATACAGCCGGTGTGAGGTGCCTCCGTTGCAGACAATCTGCCTTATGTCTGCGGCATCCAAAATTTGCGTTAAATCATTCGGGATCACATTTTTAATGCTGCTGTCAGCTGAGCCCTCTATTTCACAGCTTTGAATTACATCCCACAAGGCCAGCTTCAAATCCAGAAGCATCCTGCGCTTATCGTCTATACTTTGCGGCAGGGGTTGTGAAAAAACCTGGCTTATAACCCTCCAGAAGCGATTTTGAGGATGATGGTAGAAAAAGCCTCCTTTCCTGGACTTAACAGAAGGAAAGGAGCCCAGAATCAATATTTTGGAGTCCTGATTGTAAACGGGTGGTATGGGATGCTCAATTCTGTTCATTGCAATATATCTTTAAGAAATGATTCTCCGGCCACCATGCTCACTACCTCAAAATATTCCAGCACCGTTGCAGCTATGTCCGCATAGCTCTGCCTCGTGCCCAGGTTGTTGCTTTTTCTAATCTTCGGGCCGTATGCCAGCATGGGAACATACTCCCTTGAGTGATCTGTTGATGGTGTGCTCGGATCACATCCATGATCGGCAGTAATAATTAATATATCATCCTCACGCAATTTTTCCAGCACGGCAGGCAGCTGTGAATCAAAATAGGCCAAAGCCTTCGCATAGCCGTCCACGTCATTTCGGTGCCCATAAACCATATCAAAGTCCACCAGATTTACAAAGCACAAGCCCTCAAAATCCATGTCCATCCTTTCCAGCAGCATCCTGATGCCCTCTGCATTGTCATGGGTCCGCACGGTATCTGTAATCCCCATGCCGGCAAAGATGTCATAGATCTTGCCGACGGCCAGCACACTAAGGCCTGCTTCCTTTAGCTGGTCAAGCATTGTCAGGGGTGGTTTTATAGAATAATCATGCCTGTTGGCGGTCCTTGTATAATTCGGATATTCTCCCACAAAGGGCCTTGCGATTACCCGGCCGACTCCATGCTCACCCGTCAGTATTTCCCTTGCTATTTCACAATAGCGGTAAAGCTCCGGGACAGGCACAACATCCTCATGGGCAGCTATCTGAAATACACTGTCGGCCGAGGTATATACAATCAATGCTCCGGTATTTACATGCTCCCTCCCGTAGTCGGCTATAACCTGGGTACCTGAGTAGGGCTTGTTGCACAATACCTTCCTGCCGGTTCTCTTTTCAAATTCCTTAATAATTTCCTCAGGGAAGCCATCCGGATATGTCGGGAAGGGCCTTTCGGAAATTACCCCTGCTATCTCCCAATGCCCGGTTGTGGTGTCCTTCCCCTTGGATTTCTCAGCCATACGGGCTATGGAAGCATCAAACCCCATACCGTACTTATTCTTAATTTTCTCCTTTACTCCGTCGATATGAAACAGGCCCAGCCTTTCCATATTCGGCATGCTAAAATATTTGCTGGTTGAAGCTGCATACAGGGTATGGCTGCCTTCGTCACCATAGCTTTTTGCATCCGGCAGCTCTCCGATTCCGCAGCTGTCCAAAACCACAAGAAAGATTCGCTTCATCATACCACCCTTCTTTGCCAAATTCCGATTATCTCCTTATTTATACTGATATTCTCAGGAAAATAAAACGTATTGTTCAAAAATTTATATTATGCTATAATTTGATCGGTTAATTTTATATAATTGTCCACCATTAGCCGAAAGGTCGTGCTTCAAATGAAATTGCTAAAGACTGTAAAACAGTTTGCTATTAAATATAAACACGCTGCCATCCTGAGCTACTTCTTTGTATATCTGGCATGGTTCTTTTATCTGGAGCGCACGGTAACCACCAAATTCACACCTGTGCATTCCCGGCTTGACGATTTGATACCCTTCAACGAGTTTTTCGTCATTCCGTATTTTTTATGGTTTGCTTATATAGCTATTACTATAGCATATTTTATGTTTACATCCAAATCTGATTTTTACAAGTGCTGTGCCTATCTTTTTATTGGTATGACTATCTGCCTTGTTATTTATACAATATGGCCCAATGGACATTATCTCAGACCCAAAAATCTGGATTCGCTGGGCCGCAGCAATATATTCATAGATATCCTGTCCGCCTTGTACAGGATTGATACAGCCACTAATGTATTTCCAAGCATTCATGTATACAACTCGGTTGGCGCAATGATTGCAATAAACAAATCCAGCCGGCTTCATAGCATAAAATGGCTGCAATGGTCGGCCCTGATACTTACTATACTTATATGCCTGTCAACCGTTTTCCTGAAGCAGCATTCGGTACTGGATATATTCGGTGCCCTGGCTCTGAACATAATCATGTATGTGATAGTTTATACACCACCGTGGGCAAGGGATGAAAAAAGCACCGAGCAGGAATTTTCAAATGTCTGATAAGCAAGCAGGACAACTACACCTTTACTGATGATAAATGTGTCGTTGTCCTTCTTTTTATTGCGATAATTTTCTATTAGTTGAAACCGTATATTTTCCTGGTTATATTATAGCCAACCTCCACTACCTTACGGCCGAATTTGCCTGGTATGTTCATGCTTCTGCCCAGTATCTGTGAGCGAATACGCTTATAGAGCCATTTATCATATCTTTTGAGATACTCCCAAAGCTCCTGCTTTTTTGCAAGGCTTTCGTCGCTTCCCTCTTTTATCAGGAATACACTGCATATTGCCATCATCATCGCCAGATATTTAACCATGTAGTTTTGCAGCTTCCGGCTCTTGATCTGTTGCAGATCATGGGCTTCAATCATGATTTTTGTAATCTTTAGCTGCTGATCTATTCTCTTTATCATGACCTGCTCATTGACCGACTGATCAGCCCGGCCGATAAAATAGCGATACAGATTGACATCCATATAGTAAAGAGTCTTTACATAAGGAAGAGGCTGATAAACAAAAATGTTATCAACATAGAAGGTATGTTTGGGCAGTCGAATTCCACAATCCTTCAGCAGCTTTGTGCGATAAATAGTGGAATGCATCAATATGTTCTGGCTTTGCTTAAAATGCATTATTTCATCCCAGGTAAATATCCGTTCCTTCGGCAATGCCCAGTTATAATTGATTACCTTCTTCTTTCTGGCGTCCACCTTTTCATATACATAATTGGCAAGAAACAAATCGGGGCTTCTGCCGTCTGCAATCAGCTCCTTAAGGGTAGCCATAACCTGACTCAAGGCCTTTTCATTAACCCAGTCGTCACTGTCCACTACCTTGAAATATACTCCTGTGGCATTGTACAGGCCGGTATTTACCGCTTCACCATGTCCACCGTTTTCCTGGCTGATTACCCTTATTATATCGGGATATTTTCTCTGGTAATCCTCTGCAATCTCCTGGGTATTATCTGTTGAGCCGTCATTTACAATTATTATTTCCATTTCCTCCCCACCGCTAAGCAAGGATTCTATCGCCCGGGACATATAAGCGGCAGAATTATAGCAGGGAATAACCGCAGTCAAAAGCTTCATGATATCCTCCATTCCAATAATATAATCTGATCTAATATATTATAGTCAGGCTAATCCGACAGGGTGGGAGCACCACCCTGTCCAAGCAAACCTGATTGGCCTATATTAAATTCTCCGGATTCAGGCATTCCAGTTCTTTAACTACAAAACGGCCGTCCTTACGAATTAAGACATCATCGAAATAAATCTCTCCGCCGCCGTATTCGGGTGTCTGGATACATACCAGATCCCAATGGATAGCGGAATGATTGCCGTTAGGAGCCTCCTCCTCATAGCAGTTGCCGGGTGTAAAGTGGAAGGAGCCCATTATTTTCTCATCAAAGAGGGTATCCTTCATCGGTTTTAAAATATACGGATTGACACCCAGCGCGAACTCACCTATATAGCGGGCTCCCTCATCTATATCCAGCACACGGTTTAATCTTTCCGTATCATTTGCCGTTGCCTCTACAATTTTTCCGTTCTCGAAACGGAAACAGATATTTTCGTAGGTAAAGCCCTGGAATACTGCAGGCGTGTTGTATGTCAATACTCCGTTAACAGATTCCCTCACGGGAGCGGTATATACCTCCCCGTCCGGTATATTGCATTTTCCGTCGCAGGATACAGCCGGAATGTTTTTTATTGAAAAGGTCAAATCAGTTCCGGGGCCAATTATTCTAACCATGTCAGTACGCTCCATATAATCCTTAAGCTTTTGCATTGCGGCACCCATCTTGGCATAATCGAGATTGCATACCCTAAAGTAAAAGTCCTCGAAATCCTCCAGGCTGGTATTGGACAGCTGAGCCATAGAGTTGTTGGGATAGCGAAGTACCACCCATTTGGTCTTAGGTACCCGAACCTTATGGTGTACAGGTGTCATATAATAAGTTTCAAAAATATTCATCTTTTCAGCCGGAACATCCGACAGCTCCGATGCATTGTCGTTGCCACGAATTCCTACATAGCAATCCATTTCACTCATTATTGCAGCATCATGCTTGCCCATAAGTGCCATCTGCTCCTGGCTGCAGTTAAGAAGAACTTCCCTCAGCAATCTGGTATCTGTATAGCGGACAAACGGAACTCCCCCTACCTTATAAACCTCCTTCACTATTTGACGCGCCAAATCCTGTGTGGCAGGCCCATAATGCTCTATATATACCTTTTCGCCGGCCTTTACCTCCATTGAATAATTTACCAGGTTGTGTGCCAGTACTTTAATCCTTTCATCCATCTTTTTTCCTCCATCGTATATTGATTTATAATAATATCATTCCAGATAGGAAATAAATATATTACCGTTATCCTCAAACAATTTTGCAGCCGTTTGCAGACCCATTTTGCTTTTTCTGCCGTTTGTCGGATCAGCAATACTTATATTGTAAGCATCATAACCATAAATTACAACAGCTTTATTTGCACCGGTCATAGCAAATACAGGCCTGCCTCTGACGACAAAATACAGGGCATCATCAAGGCTTATGCCGGTAAGCCTTATGGGCTTATACCTTGAGTAGGACATAAGCAGCTGATAAGCACTCACTCCTTCCTGCATCAGGCCTTCCAAAGGAATATTCTGGCCCTGGCTTTTCAGCATCATATGAATGGCGCCTTCAACAGGGGCATCAGGAGCGGCTTCAATTTCAAGGCTGTCAAATCCCGGTACATAGGCGCTGGCGGTCAGGGCCTTAATGCCCCTCTCCCAGATTAGCTGCCTGCCTGTGTCCATAACCACGCCCACACCTTCCTTTGCCAGCAATATGGCATCTGCAGCCTCAGAGCAGGCACCCGCCATTCCGGTAACCGTAAAAGGATAATACAATAGCTCGCTCTGCTCCGGCTCCGACAGCCTCAGGGTGGGATCCTGATCTATAACCGTATTGACGGTTGATTTGCTTTTTGGCAGCTCCTTCATCTCAAAGCCGGGGGGCAAAGTCATATAATACTCTGTCAGAGCCAGCTCCGTTACTCTTGAGGATATACCCACCAGGTCACTTTTTTCCTTCTTCTGGCTCATTATGCTGTCTGCCTCCGCAGGCTTATAAACGATTCTTCCGTCCTCATAAACCCTGCTTACCCGCTTCAGCTCTATAATATTATCATTCACCTCTATATCGGAAATAAAATATTCGCCCGCCAAATAGCTTTTGAGCACCCTTCTATCCCTGGCGGCTATCTCAAGACTGCTTATCGGTTCTATAACATAACCGTCCACCATGGTTGAGATATATTCCCTGTTGACAAAACCATATATAATATTGCTTTCAATATTATCCAGCAGCACTATACCATAACCGGAAGGAGCCTGTATTTTATCAATATTGCCGGTTTCCAGATTCATTATATAAATATTGTCCGACCGGGCTGCATCGGCATGCTCCTGCCATACCGCACAATACAAATCCTTTAAAAATACAAGCTGCTTTCTGCCAATGCCGGATGCCAGCCGGTTCAGCTTTTTGGTTATCAGGCTATAGGAGTAAATGCTGTTATTGATCTGGAAAAAGAACTCATCCTTTGCATTAACATATATTAAGTCTCCAATGCTCTCCTTCATTATCTGGTAGGATTCATCAACAGGAATATACACCTTCTCCTCAATCCTGTTTTCCCCCCTGATATAATGATAGAGCAACAGACCGGTCCGGCCTTCATACTGGCCCCGGTTCATATAGCCAAATACAAGAAAATACATATTTCCTTCAGCATCCATATTTATTATCCGGATATCGTGCTGGTCATTCATATCCCGTATATAATCCGTATTATTCTGCCTGAAGGAAAACACTCTTGTAATTTCATTGCTGACAAGATCGTAATACCAAAGCTGCTTGTCCCGCACAAAGGCTACTCTGCTTTTATCTGCGCTGACCAGATAGGGGAGCTCCAAATCATTTGTTATACCCAGCTTCAGCTCACTTTTGGATGTGCTGGCAAGTGATATGTCAAAAATGGATTCCATATAACGCTCATAATTCAGCAGATACATCCTGTCAGGCGAATAACGCACCCGGTAGAACTCCATAACCTGATATCTTTCATTTCTGCCGGCTATTTCGGCCTCAATGACATACCTAAGCTCTATGGATGCTGTATCTCTGTTTATTTCCTTAACCGACGGTATAATGTCTGTCAGAAAAACCGGCTGTATTTTCCCCCAGCTTATCAGCTCGAAGCTGGAATGTATATTAACATGTGCCAGTGTATTGTTAGCTGCATCCCTTTTTGGTTCCAGATATCGTATTATGCTTTCCGCAGTCTTTTTATCCTTGATAGCTTCATGAAAGCTCATTACAAAAGAAAGCTTCTCATTCAAGAAAAACTTTTCATCTATCTTAATCCTCTGATAATAATAAATCTTTTTGCTTTCGCTGGTAACAAGAGTTATCTTTGCCGCATATTCCTTGCCCTGCTTCAGGTCGGTCTTAAGTCTTATACGGGCGCTTAGCAGCTCACCCATCTTGTCAAAGACACTGACCGAGTCCGACTCTATCAGGCTGTTGCTGGCAAACTCCCTGATCTCATAATTTATCTTTTTAATCTCATAATCCTTTTCATCAATCAAAAGCTCAAAAACCTTGTCATATCCCAGGGGAATAATACTGTCCCTTACCTTGTTGGCATCCAGATTGCTGCTATATCCCCGTAATAGGTTAATATTGTCATCCCCCAGCTTTACCGACACCAACGGAAGCGTCGCATCCTCCATAATGGTGGTGTTGTCAATATCAAACACCACCTCCTTGATACCCCGACTGAAATATGAAAGTGAAATAACGAATATCGCAAGCAAAATAATAACTCTGTAAATGAGTTTTAACACCTTTACCTCCACAAAACATATATATTAATCCATGCCATGTCCCGGATACTCTTCCATATTGTATCCTTGCCTGTCCTTTTCAATCAAATAAACTCTACTGCTGCCTTAATAATTAGTCATGAAACCCGGCAAACCTCTGATAAGCTTTTAACAATCAGGCGGATAGCTTCAGCTTACTTTTCAGTATAATTCTCAATATAATCCTTAAGCAGTCTGTACAGGCATGGTGATACTCCAAGAAAGTCCATACATTCCCGAAGCCTTCTGGTGCCAGCTCCTTTGCCGGCTGTATTCTGCATTTTCTTTATTGCCCTGATCAGGATATTCTTCGGAGTATGCTCCATATCAATAAACTCCAGCAGCTGGACATTATATCCCACAGCCTCCAAAAGCTCTGCCCTTAAGGCATCGGTTATCAGGGCTGACATTCTCTCCTTGATTATTCCGTATTTAAAAATCGGCTTAAGCAGCTCATTGCTAATCTGCTTATTTAATTCATGCTGACAGCAGGGAACAGACAGGATCACCCTGGCATTTAAAGAAACAGCATGAAAGAGTGCATAATCGGTGGCAGTGTCACAGGCATGCAGAGTGATCACCATATCAGGCGCAGCTCCCTTATAGTCTGCTATATCACCAGCAAGGAATTCAAGCCTGTCATATCCATATTTTACGCTAAGCCTACTGCACTCTTCTATGACATCCTCCTTTAAATCCATACCTGTCACCCTGATATTATAGCCCTTTTGCTCCTTCAAATAGTAATAAAGGGCAAAGGTCAGGTATGATTTACCGCAGCCGAAGTCAAGTATTGTCAGCTCCTTATCCTTATCCAGATAAGGCAATACATCCTCTATATACTCAAGAAAACGGTTAATCTGTCTGAACTTATCCGATTTGGCCTTAACTATATGACCTGCCTCAGACATGACCCCCAGATCAACCAAAAACGGCAGAGCAACACCCTCCTGCAGAATATAGTTCTTGCTTCTGTTATGGCTCAATCGGGCGATTTTTCCCATATCAAACGCGTCTGCTGCCACTTTTATTGCAGCTGTATCCGACGCCGAAGCGCCCAATTTGCCTGCTTTATTTGAAGCCTTTGACTCATCCGGCTTATTAAGCTTTTTAATGACAGTTACCTTTCCTCTTTTGCTGATTAACAGCGTTGCTCTTCCCTTTTCAGATTCAATTTCAGCCTGACGAAACAGGCCTTCAAACCAATCCGGAAGAGCTTCAATTAACCCTTGCCTGTCTACATTGGTGTGATATACCTTATTTCCTATGAACTCGGAAATCTGAAAATACAGTTTTTTCTTTATTAAAACAGGGCGTATCCTGATTTTCTTTATCCTATCCCTATCGCTTGAATTGCTGACTGTTATTGAAATCAGATCAGAATCTGCAAATTCCTCAAACAGCAATGTGATTTGTTGATCCATAGTGCCATCCTATCTGTTATACTTCTATCCTTAACTTACAATTAGCATTAAAAACGCATACGGCCCATTGCCTATAAATATGGTTTCCTGAACCTCTGCAAGGCAAAATATGACAAGCAAATATATATCTATTCAAGCTATATTGTAATGTCTTTTATCTGATAGTACAACCAGATTATTATAAATTTTATATTAAGATTAGCTCATCCTCCAATTTCACATTTGTCTTCCATATGCATATATTGATATAAAAAAGTTTAGGAGTACTTACATGTCTTATACAGGTAGCAGAAGTTACGGCGCTGGTCGAATATATTCAGTGCCGCATTATAATGTAAATTCCCAGCATACAGGAAGACAGAGGCAAAATAACGCTTACGGCGTTTCCTCCAATACAGCTCCTTCTCCTGATGGCAGCTCTTCTGCTCCGGGCAGCAGATTGCGCACTCCCGCTATGCCGGACGGTTCCCCTTATGTATCAACTCCTTCTGCAGGCAGTAGCATGCCACGCAGCACACCAGGCACCACACCTGCCACTCCTTCAGAAGCCGCTCCGCGTGGTAGCATACCGGGCATCCATATACCGGGCACTCCTCCGGCAGATTCGGCAGCTCCTCAAAGAAGCACCCCTCCAGCCTCACCTTCACCCGACAGCCGTCAGACTCCGGATATGATGCCAAGTACTGGCTCCCAGTCTCCTGCAGATCATCGAAGCACCCCTCAGGCTAGTCCGGGAACTATGCCCGGTACGAATCGAGCACCCATGCCTCAAGCTCCGACACCTCGTACAACTCCAAACTCTCCGGGCACCATACCGGATTCAGGTAGTTCAGCTATGCCACGTACAACCCCCGGAACTTCAGGCACCATGCCGGGTTCAGCTGGTTCAGCTATGCCACGTACAACCCCCGGAACTTCAGGCACCATGCCGGGTTCAGCTGGTTCAGCTATGCCACGCACCGCTCCCGGAACTTCAGGCACCATGCCGGGCACTATGCAAGGTACCACTCCTGATTCCAGAGAAGATAGGGCTCCCGGTTCCGCTCCGGACAGCAGCCCGTCTGAATCTGTTCCTCGAGATATACCTGGCTTCCATTTACCAGGCACTCCTCCGGCAGATTCAGCAGTTCCTCAAAGAGGCACCACTCCGGTCACGCCCGCACCCGGCGCTCAGACTCCGGGTATGAGACCGGCCACCCCTCCGGCTAATCAGCGCGGCACTACTCCCACTGTACCGGGGGTAATGCCTGGTACTCCTGGTATTATGCCAGGCGGTACACCCGGTACCATGCCTGGTACTAATCAAACACCTATGCCTCAGGCTCCTATGAACCGCACCACTCCGGGGGGTATGCCTCATACTATGCCAGGCTCCATGCATACAGCTCCTGGAGCTGTTCCGGGCGCCTTGCCAAATTCCATGCAGGGCAGTACACCGGGGAGCATGCCTGGTACTCCGGGCTCAGCTGGCGGCTCCACACCCGGCGTCACTCCGGGAG
>ENA-UPSB01000378-UPSB01000378.1-bioreactor-metagenome-genome-assembly--contig:-NODE-378-length-76382-cov-22.254510_pt1 | contig 76382 bp, 70 predicted proteins | sample MGYA00238182_ERZ773286 | MGnify/ENA primary metagenome ERZ773286 (study PRJEB29026, sample SAMN07631240) | bioreactor metagenome | isolation source: Switchgrass digestor | place: USA: Dartmouth... | reverse complement strand
CCAGAAAGAAAATAGGTGTGGATTATGAGTAATAAACCTAAGGTCGCATTTATCTGTGTCCATAATTCATGTCGAAGCCAAATAGCTGAGGCAATGGGTAAACATTTTGCGGCAGATACATTTGAAAGTTACTCTGCTGGCACAGAAACAAAGCCCCAAATTAATCAGGGTGCTGTACGCCTGATGAAGGAGCTTTATAATATAGATATGGAGAAAACTCAATATTCAAAGCTGATTGATGAAATTCCTCCGGTAGATATTGTTATTACAATGGGGTGTAATGTGGAATGCCCTTACATTCCATGTAAACATAGGGAAGATTGGGGGCTGGATGACCCCACAGGTAAGGGTGATGAGGAATTTAAAAAAGTAATTTCATTGATTGAAGCAAAAATAAAAGAGCTAAAAGGAAAACTAAAGCCATAACAATTATTGCATCTTTATTAATCCCTTCAATCCAAACTATGATAACGGTCATAGAAACATAAAATAGGTCTCAAGGGATAGCTTTCTGAATTGTTGACCTGAAAGACAAAGAAAAAAACCGTCTTAATAAAACTGAATGTGTGACAAAAGAATAAACATTGAAATAAATAAATCAAAACAATACAGCCAACCAGACTTGTTATGTAAAAGGCATATAACACAAGAGATTCGGGCAAATCGGAAACTGTAGATTTGTCCGAATTACTTTTTATAAACGCAAATGTGTGGATACACACAAAGATTTTGATCCCTGGCGTAAAGGCTTTCAGAAATTTTATAATTAAAGGTGTAACTTTTTGGGCGTTTTTTCCACTATAAAACAGGGGGTGGTGATCAGTTGGAGGGGATAAAAGAAATATATGAGACATATGAAAAATATATTTTTAAATATCTTTATGGATTGACACTAAACTTTTATCTGGCCGAAGAACTCACACAAGAAACATTTTTTCAGGTAGTTAAGTCCATACATAGATTTCGTGGTGACAGCCACGTTTCCACATGGATATATAAAATTGCAAGAAATGTCTATAGCCAGTATTGCAGAAAAAACGCGGCTGCAACGATATCTATAGATGAAAATATAATTGATATTCCGGATAGAAATGGACCTGAAGAAAAGTTTGAAAGGAAAGAAAACAATAAGCTGATCACAGATATTCTAATGCAACTTAGCGAAAAGCAGCGGGAAGTGTTATGGCTCAGAGACTGGCAGCAGTTCTCTTATGAGGAAATAGCGATTATAACGGGTCATTCTGTTTCCTGGGTAAAAGTAAATATTCATCGTGCAAGATTGGCGTTTAAAAGAATTTACTGTAAAGGAGGAAATTTAAGTGAATAAATATCCTTGTGAATTGATAGAAGACTTGATCCCCTTATATATTGAGGATGACCTGAGTCAAACCACTAAGGAAATTATTGAAGAGCATATGAAAGAATGTAAAAACTGCAGTATGTTATTGCAGGAATATTCTGATGATGAGTTAAAAGTAGCAGATTTTAAAGAAGATTTGCCGAAGGCTGATACCTTCAAAACGTGGATGAAAAGGTTAAAAGTATGGGGATTCATTGTTAGTGTACTGATTCTTATTGGCTTTATAGTTACAGGCGTACTGGGATATAAAATAGGTGAAGATTCTAATAAGAATTTACTATCACTTGGAAAAATCGTTAAAACTTTTAAAGCCGAAGGTATACCTCTTAAAAAAGACAGGACCAAATCTCCTGAAGATTACGATTTGAAAGGCGTAAGGCCAGCTGTTTATAGTATTGGTGAGAATAAAGGTATGCTTTTGATATATACCTTCCGTTCTTTTGGCGAAAAAGAGAAAATCTTGAATGAGAATGATAAGTTTGATAATCCGTATACATTTGAAGAATTTATATATCACGCGAAGAATTCACTTATCGTGTTCAAACCTTCGGAAATACCTAAAGCCGTAGAGGATCTTGAGAATATTGGCAAAACAGCAGGCTTGATTTCCAGTATAGTGTTTAAGGATTTAAATGACGGTAAAGAAAGGATTTATAAAGGAGACAGTGAAAACTGGGAGGGAACCTATATCTATAAGTTTTACGAACATTGGTACCAAGATGAAGATGGATCTCATTACCAAAGTTATCAGGAGTATCTCCCTGTAATCAAGTATAAAAAGACAGATATAGATAGCGTAGGCCCTATTACTTTTGAATATGAAGCTGGTACCTCAAGTGGCAGAGGAGAGGGTTTAACTCTTGATAAAGATGCCTGTGTAAAGCTTGGGGGCAGCAGTGGCAATGGCAGTATACTAAAAGAAGGCGAAGAGGTTCGTTTCACTGTTAAATGGGGTGACAAAGAAGAGACTATTGTATTAAAAGCACAGTAACTTTATTGCCTGAAACAAAAAAGTTCGAAATCCTCTTGGTGTTACACATAGCGCAAAATTTGAAAGGTTAGTTGAGATATAAATTAAGCTGTAATTGGAATAAGAGAAAGCATGGCTGTCCGTACAGGGCAGCCATTCATTACATATTTATTTTACTTAAGCGTCTTGGCGTATTCGCCGATTTTTTTGTCCATATTTCTTATATGTTGGGTAAGCCAGTTAAGCATCATTTTGTTGGCATTAATAATCAATACGATATTTCCGCCTGATTCGTTATAATCCCTCTTTAACTTTGCAAGATCGGCAATAAAAGCGGCATGAGCTTTTTTCTGATCTTCAATCTGGGGATATTTTATTTTTTTCATGTATTCTTCTTCATCTTTAAAGTGCTTTTTTGTATAGTCGTCCAGAAAATCAAACAATTCAATTATGAATTCTTTAGCCCTTCCTTCCTGACCGGCTCTGAACAACTGATCCGCTTTTTCAAGCAATGTTTTGTGTTGCTCATCAATCGATTCAACACCTACTGACAAGTCAGGAGTCCATTTTATCGACATTATATCCCCTCATTTCGTTAATTAAAGAGTCTTGGCATATTCGCCGATTTTTTTGTCCATATTTCTTATATGTTGAGTAAGCCAGTTGAGGATCATTTTGTTGGCATTAATGATCAACACGATGTTTCCGCCTGATTCGTTATAATCCTTCTTTAACTTTGCCAGATCGGCGATAAAAGCGGCATGCGCTTTTTTCTGGGCATCGATTTGAGGATATTTTATTTTTTCCATGTATGCTTCTTCATCTTTGAAGTGTTGTTTTGTATAGTCGTCCAGAAAATCAAACATTTCGATTATGAATTCCTTAGCCCTTCCTTCCTGACCGGCCTTATACAACTGATTGGCTTTCTCGAACCATAATTTGTGCTGCTCGTCGATTAAATCAACACCGACCGATAAGTCTTCATTCCATGTTATAGCCATTTCAAGCCCCCCCTTAAATATGATTAAAACTATTTATATTATAATGTTTTTTGCAATTATATTCAATAAAACACCAAATTTCGACAGTATCATTTTTCCATAGAAAATTAAACAGCTTTTATATTGGTAACCGACTGAATCATACAAAAGTCAGTAAAATTTGTAAGTGGCGTGATAAATGGCCAGACTGGAATTCCATAACAAAACCACAGAGCATATACTCTGTGGTTTTACATACACCATGTTTTTTATCCGGTTAATATGTACAGCTAAAATTTCCTGCTTGAGCCTCCGTGGGTACGGCCGGAAGATGATGTGTGAGTACTCGAACCCGAGGAGGAGCTTTTTGGCTTAGGCTGCCTGGAAATTCTGCTATACAGGTAAAGATCCCTGCTGACTTTTAAACTAAAGCTGTTATTTCTTAAATAACTTGAGGCTGCAGGCTGGTAACGTACGCTCTTGAGCTGGCCCTTCATTATTCCGGTAACTATTAATGCGATTATCACGCCTATTATAAGTGAGACAATCAGACGTTTGCCTGAAAGGAAAGGGGTACCGGCTCTGGCCTCTGCCAGTATTTCGTCGCACAGGTCTGCAAAGGTGGAAAAGGCTTTATTGTAATTTCCGTTGCTCAGATACGGCAAAAATTTATCATACATATAATCCTGTTTTGCATCGGTGAAAGCCCTGATCGCAAAACCATGCGTTGAAATGGCTACATCCCGGCTTTTCATGCTGACAAGCAACAGGATACCGTCATCATTACTACCATATCCGTAGCCATTATAATCAAAGAAATCATCGGCGTATTCGGTGGCGGTTTTACTGCCAAGAGAATTTACCGTTATTATTGCAACCTCACATTGATATTCTTCACTGATTCTTTCCAATTTTGAATTCAAAGTTCTTTCTTCATTGTCGGTCAGAAGATCGGCATCATCTACCAATAACGGCAGTTCCCTGTCACTGGCGGCAAACCCTGTTACAAGTGAAGCGACCCAGAAAATAATAGTTAAAACAATTAACAGATTTCTTTTCCTCATTCTCTTCGCCTCCTTATAACAAGTTCAGTAAGAATAAAATCAGGTATGCAACTGCGCCTACAGCAGCGGTCAAACCGCCCAGCCATTTCCAATATGCCGCTTTATCCATGGGCAAATCACCGACGAACTTCCCTGTCTGCCCATTCATTGCGAAAGTATATCTTTCGTTATTCCATATGGTATTAAGGAGCCAGACCGGATACAGCGCATATTTTGCCGTGCCGTTCTGTAAATGTATATTGCTGCTCTCGGTTGTAACCGTTGCATATCCGGTTACGGTTGAGGCAAAAAGTTCTTCAGTACTGCGCTTTATACGTTCATTCGCGCGGGAAATGCTTTCATCGGCTTTAACATCGTACTTGTCGGCCAAATAACCGGCCAGATAAGCCGTCTGAAAATCTACGGCCTCCGAAAAATCATATGGTTCGATCGATTCCATTAAATCATCCGGCATTTTTGTGGAGCCGTCCACCGGGACTCTTTCAAAAGTGAGGCTGCCGCCTCTCCAGACAGAATAATAACTGGTCTGAGTATAAATATAGTCGTTATCACTCCAGGTACGAACCTTTGTGGCTTTGTACCGGATATTTGCATACGCGTCGGCGTCAAACAGCCAAAAAGGTACATAAATGCCTTTTATTTCTTCGATCCTGTTTTCATCTTTAAAAATTTTCGGCAGGAGCTTCTTGCCCTGCAAATGCTTCTTAAGTCCTTCTTTAGCTGCTTTTTTGTCCAGTTTAAAAGGGATTACATAATCCGGACGTAAAACGCCGGATAGCCTGCCTGTCATAACTACAGGGTTATTGCAAAAGGGGCAGTTGGTGGCGGCTGTGTTTTCATCGGCGACAATCTCGCCTCCGCAGGATTTGCATATGTATGCATTTATTTTTGAAGCTTCGCTCTCATCCCATTGGCTTCCGGCCTGGGTTTCCCACTTCATTTCATCCGGCCGGTCACTTTTTAAGGCCTCATCATATGCTTTCAAGGTTTCCATTTCAAATTCGGTATCACAGTAAGGACACTTCACTTTTTGAAGCCTGCTGTCAAAACCGACGGCTCCTCCGCAGGAGGGACACTTGAATTCAAGCAGTTCCAGAATAACCACATCCAATCTGTTCAATTATAAATAGCTTTATTCATGGCCTTTGTATTTAAAATAAGGTTATGTCTTGTCATTATCATTGAAAACATCGCCGCATTCAGGGCAGAATTTAGGCGGCTGAGCGGGATTTTCCGGTTCCCACCCGCATTTGTCGCAACGGTAACGAACATTACCTGCTGGTGCCGGTTTACCGCAATTGTAACAGAATTTGCCTGTGTTGGCGGTGCCGCAGGAGCAGGTCCAGGGGGAAGAAGATGTGGGCCTGGGATTAGCACAGTTGGTGCAGAATTTGCCGGAATTTTGAGTACCGCATGTACATGTCCATAAGTTTGAACTGCCGATTGAAGCCTGTTGAGGAGTGGTCTGCTGGGGTTGTTGCTGTCCCATGGCATAGAGGTTTTGTGGGTTCATGCCGCCGGCCTGCTGAGCCATACCCAACCCCATAAAGCCTGTCATGGCTCCGGCTGTGTTTGATGCAGCTGCTTTCATGGCATCTGCCTGAGCGCCGACGAGTGTTGCCGCAGCCATAGTCGGATTTCTCAATATGGAAAGACGCTGTGCCTCTCTTAACATGGCGCTGTCTTCATCGGGAAGAGTGATGTTATTGAGTGCGACCGATACAACTGCGATACCTCTTAAGTTCAGCCATTTCTTTGTCAGGGCTTCATTCATGGCCTGGGCCAGTTCTTCGGTGTGACCAGACAGCTCATAGGGCCTTATTTGAAGCTCTGAAATTTTCGCAAACGCTGGCTGAAGCGCCGATATAAATTCAGCTTTCAATTGGCTGTCGATTTCATCACGGGTGAATTCGGATTCGACATTTCCGCATACATTTGTATAGAATAATAACGGGTCCACAATTCTGTATGAATATATGCCGGAACAGCGGACCGATGTATCAACATCAAGATTTATATTACGGTCAACAACACGGAAATTAATGGGGGTCGGAGTACCAAATCTGTTTTCGACTATTTCTTTTGTGTTAATATAGTATACGCGCTGGTCTTTCCCGGGATCCCCGCCATATGTGAACCTTTTGCCTATGGTCTTAAAAGTTTCTTTAATGCTTTCCGAAAGATTTCCGGTAAATAAGCTTGGTTCGCTGGAAGTATCATATGTATACTCACCCGGCACAGCACAAACATCAACTACTCGCCCCTGCTCAACTATGATCACACATTGACCGTCTGCCACGGCTATGCCTGACCCGTTTGAAATGATATTATCAGTAGCCTTGACATTGGAAGAACGTCCGGTAATACGTTTTTTCCCTTTAGTTACCAAAACTTCCTTCGGCATTGCCTCGCAATAGAAGAACTCTTTCCACTGATCGGCCAGTACTCCACCTAACGCGCCTACGGCAGCTCTTATAAGTCCCATAAAAAATCTCCTTTCAATAAATATGATTTGTAATATTCCGGCTGAATATTTTATTAAATATTTCAGCATTGCAATTACAACTAAGAATAAATATTCCATTATTCCCGGGAAGCTCGGCAGAATCCGTTTCCAAATGCTTTAAGGAGTACTCATCTTTATGCTGCTATATTCCGGGAACCGGGTAATTGCATATAAAATATAAATCCAGTATATATCTTTATTAACCATTTGTAGAGCAGTAATAAAATTAAATTTTTCTAATAAAATCGCTACTTTTTAAGCGAACCCAATATACCTCTTATCAATGTTCTTCCCAGTTCACGGCCTATTGCGGTAACGGCAGAATTTGCAGCCTTTTCTATCATGGAAGTTTTCGGTCGTCCGGGCGATTTACGCTGCTGCTTCTCCTTTTGAGTCGGTTCTTTTCCTTTCTGGTTTCTTTGCTGTTCCTTGAGGGATCTGGCTTGTAATATCTCGTAAGCCGATTCCCGGTCTATAGCAGTGTCATATTTCTCACCTAAAGGAGAGTTATTGATAATACCTCTCCTTGTCAGCTCGTCCAAAGTTCCGAGTGAGCTCTGAGGAGGGAGGATATATGCCCTCTGGACAACCGAAGGACGACCGTCGGAATCAAGACAGGAAATCAATGCTTCGCCTGTTGCAAGGTTCGTAATAGCCTCTTCGGTATTGAATTCCGGATTTGGGCGGAAAGCATCGGCAGCTGCCTTTACTTTCTTCTGTTCCGAAGGAGTATACGCTCTTAAAGCATGCAGGATCTTGTTTCCCAGTTGTCCTAAAACATCCTGTGGCAGATCAGCCGGATTCTGAGTAATAAAGAAGATGCCGACACCCTTTGAACGTATTAAGCGTACCACCTGTTCAATTTTATTGAGAAGGACTTTTGGAGTATCTTCAAATAACAAATGGGCTTCATCGAAGAAAAATACCATCTTGGGTTTTTCCAGGTCTCCTGCTTCAGGGAGGGTTTCATATAGCTCCGAAAGCATCCATAGCAGGAATGTAGAATAAAGCAGTGGGGAATTAAACAGACGCACACTATGAAGAATGTTTATGTAACCGCGCCCGTCGGGAGCTTTCTGCATCCAGTCCCTGATATCTAAAGCCGGCTCTCCGAAGAATAGGTCGCCGCCCTGGTCTTCCAATGCGATAAGGCTTCTCATGATCGCACCGATGCTTTGGGGCGAAATATTGCCGTATCTCATGGTAAGTTCTCTGGCATTGTCCCCCACATACCTGATCATTTCCCGTAAATCCTTAATGTCCAGCAGTAGTAAGCCTTGCTCATCGGCTATACGGAAAGCAATATTAAGTATTCCTGATTGAGTCTCATTCAAATTCAGAAGCCTTGACAGAAGCAAAGAACCCATTTCTGAAATGGTTGTACGCAGCGAATGTCCGTTTTCACCGAAAATATCCCAGAATCTCACAGGAAATGATTTGAATTCAAACGACTGTATACCAAGCATCGACAATCTTTCCTGAATAGCCTGCGAATCAGCGCCTTTTGCTGCCAGACCTGCAAGATCACCTTTAACGTCTGCCAGAAAAACAGGTACACCCATATCACTGAATGATTCAGCCAATACCCTTAGAGTTACTGTTTTACCGGTACCGGTCGCACCCGCGATCAGACCGTGCCGATTGGCCATTTTGGGAAGAAGATAAACCGGATTTTCATTTTGGGCAAGCCATATCGCATCATTAATAAACATTATGACACACTCCCTGATTTTTGATAATTCATTTGATTATAGCATTAAAACGAGCAGGTGAATCTGTTAAAGTAATTATAACAAGTGAATCGGTTAAAGTAATTATAAACTATTAAGAAAAAGTATGTCAAAAAAACCATATCGGGCATAAAGACAGTTTTTTTACAGCACATTTATTTCTATCCACAACTTCAGGATTTCAGATAGCATCAGCTTATTTACATGTAACTGAATCTCCTTCCCGTTCATCCTCAGGATCCTTTTGTCGATAATAAGGGTTATTATGTCCGGATCTATGCTTTTTATCTCGTTGCCTAATAAAACATTGTATTTTTCCTTTACCGTTTTTTCGATATGCATGAATTCCAGGTCATCAATATCATTTTCGTTATATAACAATATTACTTCTATTTCTTTCAAGACATATTTCTTTGAATTGATTGATTTTTCTAAACTTTCAAGCTTAGCGTCTTTTTCCATTATAGTGTTTTCGAGAGCTGCGATCCTTTCGTAGAAAGTGTCTATCCTATAGCTTATCAGCGCAGAAGCAAGTATACTGCCGGTGAGTATCCCGGTTATCAGTCCTGCATAGAAATTTAGAAAATACTTATTGGCTTTGGCTTTCATTCTGTGCCGTGCCATAATGCGCCACACCTGTGTATCAGCTTAATAAAAAGATATCCTGTATTTGCTCCCAAAATTGCCGTCAGAACGTAAATGGCCTGTTTTAATATTGTTTTGATTTCTCCCTGAAAGAGGCCTTTTTCTATAACTGCAAATGAGGAGAAAGTGCCCCCAAGGGCAACTGCCATTGCCCAGATTTTTATGGATCTTGCAAGGTCAAGCATGGCTTTCAGAGGAGGATGATCGGTAATGACGGCACCTATTCCGGCGAAAAAGCTCGCTCCGACTATCACCCCGAAAGCTATCAGGAAATTGTTTACCAGATTCGATAAAAAGTCGGACATTCGTTCACCGCCTCATAGAAAAGTATGATTAAAGAAGCGTACTTATTCCGAAGCTGTAAGAAAATACAATTGTTCGTTGTACTTGATTTTGCGCCGTATCGTGTTATTATATCAGAGGTCTTATATAATATAATTAACACAACAGAAATCGGAGGACATTTATAAACATGGCAATATATAAATACGACACCCATGTACATACAAAAGAGGTCAGTCCCTGCGGCAAAGTACCGGCCATTGAGGTGGTAAAACTGTATAAGGATGCCGGATATCACGGCATAGTTATTACCGATCACTACTGCGATTCTTTTTTTGAAAGTTTATACAGTCTCTCCTGGGACGAAAAAATAGATCGCTACCTGAAAGGATACAATATGGCTTTGGAATCCGGAAAAAAGCTGGGGCTGAAAGTCTTGCTCGGAATGGAGATAAGATTTATCGAGAATGCGAATGATTATCTGGTTTACGGGTTTGATGAAGATTTTCTGAGAGAAAATAAGGAACTTTATAAATTGAATTTGAAAGGATTCAGGGAATTGACAAAAGATAAAAACATCCTGATATTTCAGGCTCATCCTTTCAGACCGGCAATGATACCGGCGCCGCCTGAATTGCTGGACGGTATTGAAATATTTAACGGAAATCCCAGGCATAATTCCAACAACGACCTGGCATACGAATATGCGCTGAAAAACCAGCTTCTTATGCTTTCAGGCTCCGACTTTCACCAAAAGGGAGATGTTGCTGCCGGAGGCATAATTATTTCCGAGAGTATTGATAACTCTAAGGAATTCTCTGATATTATCAGGAATAATGAAGTAGCGGAACTGATTCAATAAATAACAGGGGATGGCTGATGAGTTATCCCCTGATCGATACTCTATGCCCAAATCAACCAAATCAGAATATAGCCTGTAAGTACGGCAGATAAGGTAAAAGGTACGCTTATTTTCATAAATTCTTTTGAACTTACTTCGTATCCTTCCCTGCGAAGGATCCCAAGCCCCGTTATATTGGCAGAGGCGCCTATAGGAGTAAGGTTTCCTCCCAATGTGGCTCCGGATAATAACCCAAAATAAAGGATGGTCGGATCAATGCCTAATATAGCGCCGATTCCCTCAACCACCGGCAGCATTGTTGCTACATATGGTATATTGTCTATAAAAGCCGAAAACAGGACAGAAAACCATACTAAAATGGAATAGATCATAAATACATTATCCTTTGCAATTGTGATGAATATTCTGCTTATTTCAGCAACCACGCCTGCTTCCGTTATACCTGCTATGACTACGAACAGACCTGTCAAAAGGAGGAGGGTGAAATAATCTATCTCCTTGAGGGTATTTTTTATTACACTGAAATCTTTCTTCAATATCAATTCTCTGATTAAACCAATGATAAAAAGTCCCAGACAGATAAGCCCGTTAATTGCGGATGGTTTATTGATCACTGTTGAACCGATTTTCACAGTTCCTGGGATAAAAGAAGCCAAGATTAAAAGCAGGATAGTTCCCAAAAGAAGATATGAAGGGAAATAATCTGTCACCTCGGTACACCCTTCAGCATGGATGGGTTGTGAGTCTTTCCTGAATACATAAAGCAAAATGAGAGAAGCAACGATAGCACTTAACTGGACTACCCAGAACATACCTATTCTGCCCTTGAAAATGAAGAAATCCAGAAAGTTCATATCGGCATAACCACCAAGAAGTATGGAAGTAGTATCACCCACAAGAGTGGCAGCTCCCTGAAGGTTCGATGATATTGAGATGGCAATTATACTTTTGACGGGCGACATATTAAGCTTTTTGGATATAGTTAAAGCTACCGGCGCAATCATCAATACCGTCGCCACATTGTCAATGAAGGCAGAAATAATGCTTGCGAACAGCGACAAAGCAATAATTGCCCATTTGACATTCGGTGCTTTTTCAATAATAATATCAGCCAGTCGGCAGGGAATCTTGGATTCGATAAAGAAGTAAACGATCCCCATTGTGCCTGCTATCATAAGAATAACATTCCAGTCCACCGAAGATAAAACCTCATCAATCGGCAGAATTCCGACTATGACGAATACTGCTGCCGAAGCCAGTGCGATATAAGCTCTGTATTTAGGAAGGGTCAGCAACAAAACATATGTAAGAATAAAAATGACAAGTGCCTTAGTAATCATGATTCGCCTAATCTGCTCCTTTTTAATTAATAATTATAAAATACCTGCCGTGATTTGACAGCATGCAGGATTCGATACCGCAGCAGCGGGTCATTATCTGCTCTGGTTTTTTCGCCTTTGAAACTGAAGCAAACCTACTTTTCGGTTGTGAGAGCGGCCGTTCAAAATAAGTTATAACCGTTCCCAAACCTGAAAGACAACTTCGGTTCTGAAAACAGTATAACAGGCGAGGGAGTTTTAGCACTTCCTAATTATACCATAATGTATTATGTATACTAAGCTCAATAATATTGGCAATATGCATGAAAGTGTTTATTTTTGTCTGTTAATTAAATTAATAAGTTTATCGATTTGAAAAAAGAGTTTCACAATGAATGATATATGTTCGAAAAAATTAATCGGCTTGACAAATAATATTGAAGGTATATAATTAGGATATAACCCCCACCCGTGGTGGGGTAGGGAGGAGCGATGAGAATGCAGAATGTGGAAAAAGTGCAGGTCATGAATCTGTTAAAAACCGTAAAAGGTCAAATAGAGGGAATAATCAAAATGCTGGAAGATGACAGGTACTGTGTGGATATATCCAAACAAATACTTTCAGTTCAGGGACTTTTGAAAAAAGCCAACTTAAAGATTATTGACCAGCATATCAAACATTGTGTCAGGGCGGCTTTTAGCGAAGGTGAGGCTGCTGGTAATCAAAAAGTGGATGAAATCATCTATTTACTTGATAAATATTTAAAATAACAGAAAACAGGAAGGTGGAAATATGAAAAAAGTGACATTAGGTATCACAGGCATGACTTGTGCTTCCTGTGCTAAGGCTGTTGAAAGAAGCGTACGCAAAATAGACGGTATAATCGCTGCCGATGTCAATATTGCGACTGAAAAGCTTACGGTTGAATTCGATGATACAAAGACGGATTTGGGAAAAATCAGGGATGCCGTCGTAAAAGCCGGTTATGGCGTACAGGATGATAATGAAAGCAAACGTGAGATCATTCTGCCTATTTCTGGAATGACATGCGCTGCCTGTGTAAGGGCAGTTGAACGTGCAATAGGAAAGCTGGAAGGCATAAATGAGGTAAGCGTGAATTTGGCTACCGAAAAAGCAAAAATCGTGTACGATTCTTCCAAAGTCCGGATTTCGCAAATAAAGGATGCTGTCTCCAAAGCCGGGTATAAAGCCCTTGATATTGAAACAGGACAGCAGGCCGATTATGAAAAGAAAGACAGGGAAAAGGAAGTAAAAACCCTCTGGAATAAGTTTTTATTCTCCATCATTTTTACCGTGCCTCTACTGTATATTGCCATGGGTCCCATGATAGGCCTTCCTTTACCCGATATCATATCACCCCATATGCATCCTTTAAATTTCGGTCTTGCCCAGCTTATACTGGTGATCCCTTCGTTCATTGCCGGGTATAAATTTTATACCGTCGGCTTCAGCAGGCTTATAAGGCGCGAACCTAATATGGATTCATTGATTGCGGTAGGTACCAGCGCTGCGTTTATTTACGGTATATACGCAATTATCCAGATAATGAACGGAAAGAAAGAATATGCCCATGACATGTATTTTGAGTCGGCGGGCGTCATTATTTCATTGATCCTGCTGGGAAAATTTTTGGAATCGGTAACCAAGGGCAGGACTTCAGAGGCTATAAAAAAACTGATGGGATTGGCTCCGAAAACGGCAATAGTAATACATGACGGCAAGGAGATGGTCATCCCTATCGAAGAGGTTGAAGTAGGGGACATCATCCTGGTAAAGCCCGGTGAGAAAATACCCGTAGATGGTGAAGTGATAGAAGGGAGAACATCGATAGATGAATCAATGCTTACCGGAGAAAGCATTCCGGTGGAGAAGAATCCTGGAGATACGGTGATCGGCGCAAGTATCAATAAAAATGGAACTATTAAGTTTAAAGCTACAAAGGTAGGAAAAGATACCACTCTGGCCCAGATAATAAAGCTGGTGGAAGACGCGCAAGGCTCAAAAGCTCCGATTGCAAAGATGGCCGATATAATTGCCGGCTATTTTGTGCCTGTCGTCATGGCTATCGCGGTTATCTCGGGGTTGGCCTGGTTTATTTCAGGCCAGTCGGTGATATTCTCATTGACCATATTCATTTCAGTGCTTGTAATTGCATGTCCCTGCGCGCTCGGGCTGGCAACTCCCACAGCGATCATGGTGGGGACCGGAAAGGGTGCTGAATACGGAGTATTGATAAAAAGCGGGGAGGCTCTTGAAACAGCCCATAAAATCAAAACTGTCGTTTTTGATAAAACAGGTACGATAACCGAAGGGAAACCGGTAGTTACGGATATAATCACAACCGGTTCGGTTGATCTTAAAGAACTGCTGCGGCTGTCGGCCTCAGCTGAAAAAGGCTCGGAGCATCCCTTGGGTGAGGCGATAGTCAATGAAGCAAAAGCAAAGAATTTGGAGCTTCTAAATGTTGACAGCTTTGAAGCGATACCGGGGCATGGCATCGAGGTGGCTATAGAAGGTAAAAAGATGCTTCTGGGGAATAAGAAACTGATGGATGACAGGAAAATAGAGATATCTTTGCAGAACGAATCGGACAAACTGGCAGAAGAAGGCAAGACTCCCATGTATGTGGCCATCGACAACCAACTTGCAGGTATAATAGCGGTGGCAGACGTAATGAAACCAGGCAGCAAAAGGGCCATCGAGGCTCTGCACAATATGGGTATAGAAGTGGCGATGATTACAGGCGATAACAAGAGAACTGCAGAGGCAATCGCGAGACAGGCAGGGATTGATAGGGTATTGGCGGAGGTTTTGCCCCAGGATAAGGCAAATGAGATCAAAAAACTTCAGGCTGAAGGTAAAAAAGTCGCGATGGTAGGAGACGGTATTAATGATGCCCCTGCACTGGCGCAGGCAGACATTGGCATAGCGATCGGTTCCGGAACCGATGTAGCCATGGAATCCGCCGATATAGTTTTAATGCGCAGCGATCTTATGGATGTGCCGACTGCCATTCAGTTAAGCAAACGGACGATACGGAACATCAAGCAGAATTTGTTCTGGGCTTTTGCCTACAATTCGGCCGGCATTCCCATTGCGGCAGGCCTGCTGTACCTTATGGGAGGGCCGTTGTTAAATCCCATGATTGCCGCGGCAGCCATGGCCTTCAGTTCGGTATCTGTTTTGACCAACGCGTTAAGGCTGAAGAGATTCAAACCGTTACACTAAACAGATTCAGTTAACAGAACAGTTAGGGAAAATTTACTTTGAAAATAAGGAGATGAAATTTATGACAAAGAAGATTTTTATCGAGGGCATGTCATGCCAGCATTGCGTAAAACATGTTAAGGATGCGCTGGAGAAACTGGACGGGATCAAATCGGCAAAAGTCAGCCTGGAGGACAAGTGGGCTGAAATAGAGCTGAGCCACGATGTAGACAATGAAAAGATAAAAGAGGCAATAGAAGACGCCGGCTACGAGGTCACCGACATCCAATAATGGTTTTGTCATCCTGAGCGAAGCGCAGCGGAGTCGAAGGATCTTAGGCGAATAGTGGGCAGGGGCAAGGATCTCATTTCGAACGCCTTTAAGCACCTAGGTCTATAAGATCAATACCGCCGTTTTATGACATTCCTCCGCATTCGCTCCGTCATGTCCCGGCCAGGAGGTCTTCCTCTCTCGGGTCGCTCATACATTTTCAATCAGCTTACCGCTCGGTGGTCTTTCCTCCGAAGCAGATCGGCTTATCTCAATGAGAAACCTTGCCCCCTCCTGCCAATGTTATTCTGAACGCAGCGAAACACCCTTAATGTCATTCTGAACGCAGCGAAGCTCCCTTAATGTCTTTCTGAACGCAGCGAAGCGGAGTGAAGAATCTTTTATGTCAACTTAAGATCCTTCTTTTCACTCAGGATGACATTTTGTCTTGTTATTTTGAGCGCCAGCCAAGAATCTTAATGTTCTTTACACCGTTTTGCTCAAGGTCATAAAATAAGCGGGCGCAAGATTTCTCATTGAGATCCCTGCACCCGCTTATGTTTTAAAACAGGATTATTACCGCTAAGAACTCCAGTGGCTCATCTCCGTTGTTTGAAATGGAGTGGACCTGGCCGCCTCCGGTTTTTATCGCATCACCCGGGCCGATGGTTTTGATTTCACCGTTATCATCAACAGTACCGGTACCGCTTAGTATATAGTAAACTTCCTCTTCCTTGTCATGTTGATGAAGACCGATGGAACAACCGGGTTCCAGTGTTATCCGGCTGAATAAACGGCATTTTCCCATTATTTCGTCAGTATTGAATATGTGCTGCAGTTTGACATTTCCATTGCCACCCCGCATTTTTTCACGGATTTCTACAGTCATTTCCGATGAACGTTTTATCATTTCATGTTCCTCCTTATTCAAAATCAAATAAAAGGCATATCTTGTTTTCAATAACCATAAACAGGCGGTTTATGTAAGAACTTTCTTCAGGGTAATTAAACTAACTGTCCAGCAATATCTGACGGGAAGTCTCTAAAAGGCTATAGCTTATAAAACCTTTCAATATTCAGTATAAAAACAGTGGCGCCGCCTATATTGATTTCGACCGGCATAGCCATATTAAAAGAACCAAAATTTCCGGGAAGTTTTTCAGGGGTCATCAACATACGCCTGGATTTGCATGTGTCACCTATAATCGAAAGGGCTTCGTCCACTTTGTCGTCATCGGTTGCAACCAGGAACGTTGTGTTTCCGCTTCTTAAAAATCCTCCGCTGGAGCATAGTTTTGTCGTACTAAAGCCTTTGCGGTTCAAATTGTCGGCGAGAATGCCGCTGTCCTCATCACTCACAATTGCCAATAGAAGCTTCATAGATTACCCCTCCTTAATTTTACCCTCTTAATATGGATAATTATAAAAGATTTTCCTTACAGGTTCAATCAACAATGTGTTTGAGGGGATTCTCCCATTGAATCTTAGGGAGAATAATGGTTTTGCCTTTAAGATAATCAAGATGGGCTGAAGGAGTTTTAAAATTAAAAGACAGCTCGTTTGCCCAGAGGGCCTGCCATTTAAGTTTAAGCGCCCTGTTTATTGTATTGATCCCATATTTGCCGTCTCCAACGAGCGGATGACCGATATGCGCCAGATGAGCCCGTATCTGATGTGTTTTTCCTGTAACCAGTTGTACTTCAAGAAGCGAAAAGTCCCCGACTTTTTTCAAAACCTTGTAACGGGTCGTAATGGCTTCAGAACCCCTGACAGGAGTATCAAAAATATATACCCGGCTGTTTTTGCTGTCTTTTCGCAGGTATCCTTGAAGTTCCCGGAAGTCCTTGGCGGGTATACCCACAACAACACACAGGTATTTCTTGCCTATTTCATGCATGCGGAACTTATCTTCCAGAACGGCAAGAGATTTTGGATCTTTTGCAAATAAAACCAGACCGCCGGTATTTCTGTCAAGACGATGGCAAAGAGCGGGAAAACCTTCTTCATATGAGACTTTATCCTGGTCCCGTAATCTTACAAAACTTTGGAGCAAGTTGTCCAAAACCAGAGTTTCTTCATTTTTGTCTTTTTGGACCGGTATCCCCTGAGGCTTATTGACTACTATGATAAAATCATCTTCATAGACTATTTCAGGCTTATTCATACCCGGTATATCCGAATCCCTGGTACTGTCCAGATATTTATCCGGGATATAAATCTGCACCTTGTCGTTGACAGAAAGCAAATGGGACATGGAAACTCTTTTATTGTTTACCTTAATGTTTCTTTTGCGAAATGCCTTATAAATAACTGATGGCTTTACATTCGGAAGCATATCGAAAAGAAATTCATCTGTTCGTTTATTATTATATTTGGCTGAGACTGAAAATTCCCTCATAACAACCTCATGATCATTCAATAATTTCTGCCGTAGGAGCGATACCTCGGAGTATTTTTCTCGGGTACATCTGGTAAACGCTTCTGTGAAGCTTTTCTTCCTTAATTAAAGTATCGCCGTTATATACTCTGATATATGTATCGACGACATAGCCATCCATACCTTTTTCCAAAACCGTCTCAGTTCCTCTTGGAAGGGTGTTGTCATCTATATAAATCACTTTGACCGGCGTAGTGCTGATAGTCTTTGTAGCCAGCTTTACTTTTAATCCGGGATAATCATTGGTGGATTTTATCGTAAAGGTAAGGGCATTGTTGGAAGACACCTTTGCGATTATTTGCAGAGGATATGCCGTTGTATTGGTAAACACCAAGTCCGCGTATCCGTAAGAAACAGCCGCGTCATGTCCCAATGGGACATATCCTACTGTGAACATATGGTTATGTCTCTCGGTTACTTTCAGGTTCGCTCTTAAAACAGCGTTGTAAAGCGTAGTCGATACCTGGCAAACCCCACCTCCGGTACCATCCCGGATCTGTCCTGCCACAAAAACATGAGCAGTTTTATAGCCCCTTTCGGCAGTACGCGGACCTACTATTTTATTAAAAGAAAACTCTTCTCCCGGCAGCAGCAGGGTACCGTCTATACTTTCGGCAGCGAGACGTATATTTATGCTGCGGTTGTAATTATTCACGCTGTTGGTCGAAAAATATGTAGTGTAGCTTGAAAGTGTATCCCGGAAAAGCCGCGATCTTAAATCTTCTTCTGTGATCTCAGGGGCAATGAACTCCACAGGAAGCTGAATTTCCTCAAATTCATCATTTTCACGATTTTCTAAATAGGATACGACCTCCATAAGTTTGGCTCTGTCCAGTTTAAGGCCCATTTGATGAGGCGTGATTTCATATGTGGTTCTGGAAGTCCGGATAAATTCAGCATTGACCGGCGGTTTGTTAAGCATTTCCAAAGTGGTCTCCACATCAAGGGGAGGGGGCTCTCTTTTGATCAAAGGCAAAGTAACTGTTGACGATTCAAACCTTTTTATGGCATTGATTATATCGGTTTGAAGCTTCTCTTCGTCTACTTCCAGTCCCGGGATCCCGGTACAGAGGGTAACCTGATTATCCATAATGAATATGTTGGGAGGTACTATCTCCCTGTAAGTATTCTTTCGAATATCATCCATAAATTCATTATATTTTTCGGAACTACAATCCAGGATCAGGTCGACAGTCTCGGGATTTCTCTTAAGCTTGCTTATTTTCGCCAGACGCTCAATGATATTGCCCTCCCTGCCAATACTGAAAGCTTTTTCTGTCATGGCTCCAATATCAATTTTTATTCCCAGTTGGGAAACCATTATCGTTTTTTCGAACTGCGGCGCCGAAAAAGTTATAGAGATATTGTCAAAAGCTTTTGAATAAAGACTTTGAAGATGCTCTGAAAGTTTTTCTTTTGTAAAACCTCCGACATTTTCATTTTGTATCATCACGCCGTTATAAACTTTAGATGTATTCAGCAATAAGCTTAAAAAAATGATAACAGCAAATAAAACCAGAATTAATAAAACTGATAGATAAAACAGTGGTGATTTATTTTTAATGAGGCAGTTTTTCTCCTGCCCATCAACTGACGTCATTTTCTCCTTAAACCTCATACCCAAAAAATACACCTGATAAATTATATTTACCATGCTCTTCCGTTAACATTATCTCAGCTTTTAAAAATATTGACAACCGACATGTGTTTTATAAATCAACATGATCGTAAATTGCGGGAAAAATATTCTGTGCTGTGTTATACTATTGTTGTATTGTTTTGGAGGATAATTATAGAAAATGCTTATTACGATATCCTAAAAAGGGGTCAAAAATATGCAGCTTTTCAGGCGCAAACAGAAGAAGGATTTCAAAGAGACCGAGCCGTCAACAGTGTTCAATGCGAAAGTCAGGTTTGATACTTCAGTTTTAAGAAAAAATAATATAACCAGGCTGTCCATTGACGAAAGATGGACTAAACTTTTTGTCGATATTCAAATGTCTCCTGAGCTAAAAAAAGCCGAAGAAGAAATGAACGAACTAATAAAAAGGGAAGCTATGCTCAAAAACGAACAGGAGAACCTGGAGCCCCAAAAACGTAGATGCATGAATCAAATCATGAGCCTTACGAAGGAAGCATTTGAAAATGACGATGAAACAGCTAAACAACGATTGAAAGAATGCAAAAAGGAAATTGAAAGGATAAACGAGCGTATCAATAATATACAGGATGATATCGATAAGTTAGAGGATAAATTGCGGGAAGCTAATGTAGAGCTTCTTAACAAATCGATAAATTATATTTTTTCCGAATTGAAAACAAAGAATGAAAGGGCTCTTCAAATCAAAAAGGAGCTTGCAGAGCTGGAAGAAAGAAAGAAACTACTCAGCCAGGAGCTGGAAACCATTTCTTTTGACTGGACCAAATATGCTGTTGACCTGACAGAGCTTATTGGGACTGATCCAATCAAAGAATTTGAGGAAGCATATAAGTTGGAGGGGTTAAAAGATGAAACTGTTGACGCCTCGGCAGATGAAAGCAATTGATGAAACAGCTATTAATACCCTTGGTATTCCAGGGATAGTTCTTATGGAAAATGCCGCTATACATACAGCATTCAAAGCTTCCGGCATGCTGGAAGAAAAAGAAGCGCCCAAAATTACAGTGGTGGCGGGAAGCGGGAATAACGGCGGTGATGCGTTAGCGGTTACGCGACATTTACTTTCCATGGGATATACGGTGTCTGTTTTTTCATTGACAGATTTGGATGAGCTGTCCGGAGATGCTTATATAAACGGAAGAATCCTGAAAAATCTTGGTGTCAGTGTTCCCGTGATATCAAAAGAAGAAGATTTAGAAAGGCTTAAAATCGCCTGCAGCGAAAGCGATCTTGTTATTGACGGTATTTTCGGTACAGGCTTGAATCGTCCGGTAGAGGGATTACTGTCGGATGTTATAGATATTATTAACTCTTATTCCTCAAAGATCCTTTCCATCGATATACCTTCAGGAATAAACGGATTAACGGGGAAAGTCATGGGGAACGCTGTGAAGGCCGATGCAACCGTTACATTCCATCTGCCTAAATTAGGAATGTTCATATATCCCGGCGCCGCCTATGTAGGTGAACTTTCTGTGGCGGATATAGGGATCCCATATGCCTTGTCAGAGGATATGGAAACATCCCAATTAAATGAAAAGGATGATATTAAGAGGATGCTTCCCTTACGTCCCCAAGACGGGCATAAAGGAACGTTCGGAAAACTTCTGGTGTTTGCCGGGTCGGAATCAATGACCGGCGCGGCGTATTTAAGCGCCCTTTCGGCATATCGTACAGGATCAGGTTATGTCAGGCTTGTTGCGCCGAAAGACTGTATCAATCCCTTATCGATACTTTTGCCTGAGGCAGTCTTTGTTGGCCTTACAGAGTACAGCGGCGTCAGATTCAATAATCTGATAAAAAGGCTTATAGATGATTCTGACGCGGTTTTGATAGGACCGGGGCTTTCGGTTTCTGATGAGGCTCTAAATCTTTTGGAAACCGTTATAGAGAACTGTGATAAACCTATGGTCATAGATGCAGACGCTCTTAATATTCTTTCAAAGAAAAGATCATTACTGGAAAGGCTACGCTGCGAAACGGTCATCACGCCCCACCCGGCCGAAATGGCCAGACTGGTTCAAAGATCTGTATCAGAGATACAGGAAGACAGGATAAATATTGCGAAGGGTTTTGCTGACGAATACGGTCTGACGGTGGTGTTAAAGGGAGCAGGGACGGTGATTGCCGCCAATGATGGAAGGACATCCATTAATCCTACAGGTAATAACGGAATGGCGACCGCAGGAGCTGGCGATGTATTGGCAGGAGTTATAACATCCCTTATCGGGCAGGGCTTAGCCCCGTATGATGCGGCTGTGGCCGGCGCTTATCTTCATGGCCTTGCCGGGGATATCGCCGCTTCGGAAATAGGCGCTGCCGGCGTTATGGCTTCGGATATAGCCGAAAATATTCCAAAGGCCATAATTAATGTTCAATCATGAGAATCCGTACATTGTCATTCTGAATGGAGCGGAGCGGAATGAAGAATCTTTATGAAAATAACAACTTATCAAACTAAATCAGGTGACAAATATGAATTATAAATTTACAAGAACCTGGGCAGAAATAAATTTGGACAATATAGCCCATAATGTGAAGGAAATTCAAAGGGTAGCCGGGAAACGCACCGAAATCATGGCTGTTGTTAAGGCAGATGCGTACGGGCATGGAGTATTGGAAACTGTTAATACCCTTGTTGAAAGCGGTTGTTCGCGGCTTGCGGTGTCGATGCTGGATGAAGCCATCCAGCTTAGACAGATTGGTATTGACATACCCATTTTGGTTCTAAGCCATACCGACCTGTTGAGAGTTGACGAATTAATAAAATATAACATAACCCAGACCGTTTACAGCCATGATATTGCAAAGGCGCTATCTGACGAGGCGGTGCGGCAGGGGACAAAGGCAAAGGTACATATAAAAATCGATACCGGCATGTCCAGAGTCGGATTTCCTCCCGGATACAGCGCAGTTAAGGCTGTGAGTGAAATACAGAAGCTTCCGGGGATAATCGTAGAAGGTATATTTACACATTTTGCGGTAGCCGACGAAACGGACGAAACCAGCAGGAATTTTACCTTGCAGCAGGCGGAGCTTTTTAACAGCATAATAAGCGAATTGAACCGGATAGGGATACTGATACCAATTCGTCATGTAGCCAACAGCGCGGCGATCATCCAGTATCCGGAGTATGCTATGGAGATGGTAAGGCCGGGAATCATCCTGTATGGCATTTATCCTTCAAAACAGGTAAACAGATCGGTCCTGAATCTGAAACCGGCTATGACGCTCAAAACGACCATATCAATGGTAAAGTGGGTGGAAGAGAATACTTCGGTCAGTTATGGCAGGAAATTTATAGCGAAAAGAAAATCCAGAATTGCAACCATACCCGTAGGATATGCAGATGGTTATTCGAGGCTGCTTACCGGAAAAGGCCGAGTATTGGTAAACGGCCAATTCGCTCCAGTTGTGGGCAGTATATGCATGGACCAGTGCATGGTTGACGTAACCGATATCGAAGGAGAGATAAAGAACGGAGATGAAGTGGTCCTGCTGGGTAAACAGGGTAATGTGGAAATAACGGCTGAGGAACTGGCTGATCATATTGGAACAATTCCTTATGAGATCGTGTGCATAATAGGGAAACGTGTTCCTAGAGTTTATTTTAAAAACGGGGAAATCGTAAATGTATTGAACTATTTAAATATGAAAGAATAAATATGAACGTAAAGATTCTTCGCTGGCGCTCAGAATGACATACCTTAATGTTATCCTTAGCGGAGCACTGCCCCTTTAATGTAATCCTGAGCTGAGTACTGCCCCTTTAATGTAATCCTGAGCGAAGCACTACCCCTTTAATGTAATCTTGAACGAAGCACTGCCCCTTTAATGTCATCCTGAGCGGAGCAAAGCGGAGTCGAAGGATCTTATCACAGAACGAAAGCGGAGGAATGTCATAAAACGGCGATATTGATATTATGGACTAGGGTGCTTAAAGGCGTTCGAGATGAGATCCTTGCACTCGCCCTTTTCATGCATAGCCGATAGAACTGTCCTTATGGATATGCAAATAACCAAAAAAATTGCCATATTCACGTATACATAATAAGGAAATGAGAAATAATAATAATGCATGCGTAACCTAATTTTAATTTGCCCTATCGTGCTGTCTTCCTTATAATAGAGATAAGAAGTGAATAAAGGGGTCAAGCATAAGAGGTTAATACTTACTACAGGAGTGATATTATTTGGTGGTAAGAAGAGGCGACATCTTTTATGCTGACTTGAGTCCTGTTGTGGGTTCCGAACAAGGTGGAGTACGCCCGGTTCTGGTAGTTCAGAATGACGTAGGCAATAAATTCAGTCCCACCATAATCGTATCGGCAATCACTTCACAATTGGACAAGGCCCGCCTTCCCACACATATTGAAATCAGCGGTGAAAAATATGGTCTCAGCAAGAACTCAGTAGTTCTTCTTGAACAGGTGAGGACCATAGACAAAAGAAGACTCCGGGAAAAAGCGGGACATTTGGACAGTCATATAATGAGAAAAGTTGATAATGCGCTTTATACCAGCCTTGGCCTGAACGTTACATACGTGCAGTAAAGCGAGTATAAAGCGCCTCCCAAAGGAGGAAAGCTAAATGATATTCAAAAGAAAAAGCAGGATAATATTGATGGCATGCACAATCTTATCTTGCCTGGTTCTCGTGGTATCTTCCGCGGCAGGTGCCGGACAGCCGGGAAGCGATTCTGACCCTCTGGTGACAAAGAGCTATGTTGATCAGAAAATTGCGCAATTATCATCTCAAATAGGTTCCGGCACGGGTTCCGGTTCAGGTACTGCCAATAATGCGACTATAGCGCAACTCCAGACAGACGTAGGGGATTTGACCAAATTCATTATTGATGCCCTGGCAGAGATTGAAGCTCTGAAAACAAGGGTTGCCGGACTTGAAAACGGTTTTACCGTTGTTGAAGCCAGCGCTGGTCAGAAGATAATTCTCGCCGGCGGTAGTGAAGCTATCTTAAGAAGCGGTTCGGCGGAAGCTATTGTAGGCACCAATGGAGGACTTGTTGATGCCAGCGTTGGAGGAGACATTGACAAAAACGGTATGAAAATACCTGTTCAGCATCTTTTGATCTCTGCGAGATCAGATGGTAGAGGATTGTTAATTAAAGAAAAATCATATCTACTGATCCGGGGATCATATACTGTTCAATAAAAATAAAAAATAAAAAATTTACCATCAGGGTGTATCAGAAATGACAAGTTTCAGATATACCCTTTTTTATTATCCGTTTTATTCCGATATAAACAATTGAGGGATGATTATGAAGAGGGATATTATAATTAAAAATTTAATTATAGTCATACTTATTTTTATTACTTTTTGGTTTGGAGTAAGACCGATTATTTCAAGTAAGCCAGGTAATAATTTTACAAAAGTTCGTTCCGATGCATATGATTTTGCTGAAAATGAATATGCGACAATTGTGATCGGCTCTGAACCCGAGGGGATGGCTGCTGCTCTCGCCTGTGCCCGCACAGGTTTGAAAACTTTACTTGTTACAGAGGATGCTGATCTTGGAAGTTACATAAAACAGAGTATGATATCATCCATTACCCCCCAGCAGGGAATAATAAAAAAGAAAAAAATCCTTTTAAATCAGGGTATATATCAGGATATTTTCGGCAAATTTACCGTTGGCTTCAGCGGGCAGGATTATGAAGAATCAATAAAAAAGCGTGTAGAAAAAGAAAAAAACCTTGAGGTCATTTATAGGGCTAATGTTTCAGAGGTGCATCTGGAAGAAGGGACAATAAAGGGTATATATATACAACAACCCGGAGCGAGGAGTTATTACAAGGCCAATGTGTATATTGACGCAACACAAAAGGGAGATTTGCTTGCATTGTGCAATACACCATATTTTAAAGGCTCAGAGGATCTGGGGATCCAAAATTTCTATGCGCCTCTGGAGTTCAATTTCCGGATAACCGGTGTTGATACCGAAGCGCTGAAAAAGGGGCGGAAAACTACAAACTTCATAGATGAGTTTAAACTTGTGCTTTTGGCTTATAAGAAATTTAACCCCCGCACCAAGCTGGTTTCGCCTTCATTTATAATCTATGATGACAATGATATTGTGATATCAGGCCTGCAGGTTTTCAACGTGGATGTGGAAGATGAAGAAGATTTAAAAAATGCATATAAAGAAGCTGAAGAAGAGGCCAGATTACTGACGGCCTTCCTGAAAAATACACTTATTGCTTTTAAAGACTGTACATATGAATCGGGACCTGAAAGCCTTTTTATCCCGGAGTACAGGCACTATGAAGGCAGATACAGACTAACTGTAGCTGATATTCTGGAAAACAGGGATTTTAAGGATAAAGTCGGATTATGCTCCCAGGAAGTGGATGCAAGTAAATTCACCAGCGACAATGCAAAATACATAGTTTTTAAACCCAATGTTTATTCCATACCTTTAGGGAGCCTGGTTCCCGTAAATCTTGATAATGTACTGATGCTGGGGGCAAAAGCAGGTTTTACATCCCTTGCGTCTACAAGCGCAGGCAGCATCCCGACCCGTATAACTGTAGGGGAAGCAGCCGGTTTGGTATCCGCATTCAGTACGATAAGATCCATTTCTCCTGCTGGGATTTTATCAGCCGGCGACAATGAACTAAAAGCTTTAAGAAAATATTTAGACAGAGGCGGAGTTGAGCTTTCTGATTTTTCGGAAGATATATTGATCCCCGAAACGGAGGAAAAGCTGACCCAACACTGGGCATACACATATATCAGGGATCTTGTGGAATACGGACTGATATCAGGCGGTGTTGAAAACGATTTTAAACTTAATTATGAGGCCAGTCAGGATGTAATGGCGGTTCTAATAAAAAACGCCATGCTGAAAATGGCTCCTGACAGTTATGGAGCATCGGTCAATCAGGCTCTGAAACCCTATGAGAACAAAGAAAAACTGACGGACGAAAAGGCGGCGGAAATTATTCTGAATGCGCTTTCGATTCCCTATAATGAAGGCAGTGCGCTTCAGGTACTTAAGAACAAAGGAATCGTTCCTTCACAGGTAACAGATAGATTATCCTCCGGAGATAAAGTGACTCTTGACGTAGTATATGCATTGGTTGTTGAAGCAGTAAGAAGTATCAGATAGAAAGGATATTAGTTTTTTCGGTCGGCTATTGCTTTTTTAAAAGTCAATATAATGAACCGCGGCAGGTCAAGCATACGTTTGGCTCGTTTAGGTTCTTTTATCAGCCTGAACAGCCATTCTAAGCCTGCCTTCCTCATGAATTCCGGCGCCAGCCTGGCTGTTCCGGCAAAAACATCGATAGAACCTCCTATACCCATCAAAACCTTGCAGTTGAGTTGTTCCGCATACCGATGTATCCATTTTTCCTGCTTGGGCGCTCCTAAACCCACCAACAGGATTTCAGCTTTTGAATCATTTATTTGTTTTATTATATCGGGTACTTCGCTTTCATCGAAATATCCGTTCCTGTAACCCTTGATTTTTGCTTTGGGATATTCATAAACTATATTTACTGAGGCTTTTTCGGCAACGCCGGGTTTGCCGCCGAGAATAAAGAAACTGGTGGATCTCTTTTCGGTATTTTTTAGGATCCTTTTAACCAAATCTATCCCCGAGACTTTTTCTTTAAGTTCTTTTCTCAATATACGGGAAGCTAAAATAACCCCTGCTCCGTCAGGGACAAGAAGGTCAGCGCTGTTGAGTACAGTTTTAAGTTCGGGATCCCTGGTGGCCTGCATTATTATCTCTGAATTAGGCGTAAAGATCTTCTGCGGAGTCTCGCCCTTCAACATTTCAATTACTTTATCCAGAGCCTCATCCATAGTGACATTATCTATCATCACACCGTGTATATCAACTTTTCCGGACATTATATCCCCCTGTTCGGATGATGTTATACAATCTTCGCCTAATGATTATACTAGACTCTTCGTGTTTTGGAAAGTAGGCGCAGCAAAATGACATACTTCAAAGCAAACATCAAACAGACAAATATTGACAATTAATGCAGTATAATATATCATAAATTCAGACATCCTGTGTCGATACATAAAGACACCGGATGTTTTTTTATTAAGAAGTTGTGAGGTATGCGGATATGAAAAGGTAATATTGACATTATTGATACTGGTTATATCTATATCCGTTTGGAGCATTTCCTTATAATAATAACATTTCAGCGGCAAGTACACCGGGATTCAAAGATGTGCCCAATGACAGCTGGTAGAAAGGAGAAAGAACCTATGTCCATATATATAGATCCCGACAAAATAGAAGAAATGGCATGTGAACTTAAAAGATTTAGCCGGTATACAGAGGAAATGGAAGCCTATATCCGTGACATTACCCTCAGTTGTGTTAACGAAGTCGATGCGGAATATCATGAGACATATGTAAGGGAAGTAACAAGGGAGATAAAGCGAGAGGTAGAAGAAGCTCGTCAATTGGCGGCCGAAATAACCGAATCCCTTGACAGCTTAGCCAGGAATGCAGAAAATGCCGCGTCAGAGCACCGGTATAATTCTGAAAAACAAACTCAAATGATAATGCAAAGCATAGTATATTTCATACTTGATATGCCTTTAATAAAGGCATTAAAAGGTGTGTCCCAGATAGTAAAAACAATGGCGGAGGATAAGATATCATTAACTCAGCCCTTTAATCCGAAAGAAGACTACGCGACACGGATTAAGGAGGCAATCGAGAATGAAAATTACACTAATCTGCAGAAATATGTGGATGAGAGAGACGCAAAGATAGCCTCGGATAAGGAAAAATACAAAGATGTAAAATCGACGGGAGAATACTTGAAGTCTCTTGGTTATGTAGGTGTAAGAGAATACTTAAGAGACCAGAAGGGATTTGACGATAAACAGATTACATATAAGGATGGCAAGGTCTGTATAAACAATGATTATTTACTTGATATCGAAGGTATAGTACTGACAGGCCATACTAATTATGCCAGTGCGAAGAATATTGAGAAAGCACTGTTACAGGCTCAAGTACCTGATATCAAATCAGAAAGCGGAAAATCTGGGAATATTCAAACACAGGGGACTGACGAAATTGCGGAAGTTAATTCAAGTTCGCCGACAAAAGTAGGAGATTATTGGGCTCCGCCGTCAATCAAAGATTGGACAAAAGTAGTATCTAAATTAGATTATACATTATATAAAGGAGTTGCTGATCCAGCAAAGTATTTAAGGTTTTATTCCGCTGAACAAGCAATGATTGATCCGGTATTTGCGGGTAGATTAGCAAAATATGCGGAGGACCACGGCATAATAATATATGTAACTGGTAATGGGGGAAAAAGAAGCTATGAGGATCAGGTAAGAGCCTATAAGGATTCAGGTGGCAGATACGATGAGAAAACAAATGAGTGGGTAGGCGGAGATGGAACTGCAGCTAAACCTGGGACCGGATGGCATGAATTGGGGCTTGCAATAGATGTAAATAAACATGCGGGTCAAGATATGATTGATCTTCGGTCTAAATACCAACATGATGCAACGAAAGACCAAACTGAATTTTTAGCCTATGGAATATTCAAGCCTCTGACAAAAGGTAATAATATTCCGGAAGATCAAAGGGAACCATGGCACATCCAGCCAATTGAAACCAATGGAATAGCAAAATCCGATAGATTTAAATTGTATGGCAATAGCTATAGTTGGTGATGAAAGGAGAATAATATGCGAAGTAAAATAGTCATTTATATAAATATAATAGGCATTATATTATTATTAACATCATGTAGAATGCAAAATGAAAGAGCCAGGTTAGAGAGTGTTGATAAACAAGCAAAAATCGAGGTAAAAGGTGATGATAATAAACCGATTGAAATTGAACCTACTGAAAATACAGAGCAAAAGGATCCTGAAACCAATGATTTTAAGTTTTCTTCCGGTGCATTTACCGAGAAAGACATTCATCAATTATTTAAGATGAACAGGGAAGAAATCGAAGAAAAACTGGGGACAAACTATATAGAATTATTTACTGGAGTTGAGGGAGCAGAAACATATGAATATTCAGAACATGGAATAACAATTGAATATGATCTATCCGGCAGAGTGTGGTATGTAAACTGTTCTGGTAATGTTTCAATTTATGGGACCAATTCAACTATGCTGTTTGATGAAATACAAAGCAAATTAGAGAATTCTGTAATAGAAACATGGTCACCGGAAGAAGATGAAGATATTGTTTATTACATTTTAACTTGTGAAATAGACAACATGAGAATCAGATATATATCTGAAAATGAAAATGGTGAAGGATCATCTTTAAGAATTATTCGAATAAAGTAGATGTTGAAACTTGTTGCATCCTCAAATCTTCAATAGGATATAAATGTTCGGGATGTAAAGATACCATAAATTCAGACATCCTGTGTCGATACATAAAGACACCGGATGTTTTTTTATTAAGAAGTTATGAGGTATACGGATATGAAAAAAGTAATACTGGTATTATTGATACTGGTTATATCTTTATAGTTTGGAGCATTTCCGTCAAATAATAACATTAAAGTAGCATGTACAATGCAATTCAAAGATGAATTGACAAATTGTGCTGCAGAAGGGGCAGTACAATTTTATCCGGGTGAAATAATAGAAGATTTTCTTTATAAATTGACGCTATCCTACAAGAGCAGATTTATTGACCGGAATTTGTTCATTGTGTTAAAATCAATTAGCTGAAAAGAAAAAACGGAGTGGAAATTTATGAAAATTTGTATTATTGGTTTAGGTTATATCGGACTTCCGACAGCTGCAATGTTTGCAACTCATGGACACAAAGTTTTAGGCGTTGATGTAAATAAGAAGGTAATTGATGCTTTAAATAAAGGGAAAATTATAATCGAAGAACCAAATTTGGAGGAGACGGTCAATTTAGCGGTAAAGAGCGGCTCATTGCGTGCGGCTATGGAACCTGAAGAGTCCGATGCCTTCATAATATGCGTACCCACTCCTTTCAAACCTGATAAAACCGCTGATCTCAGTTATGTGGAAGACGGCATTCGCAGAATCATTCCCTATCTTAAAAAAGGCAATATAATAGTGTTGGAATCAACATCACCTCCTGGCACCACCAGGGATTTCATGGGATCGATCCTTAAAGAAGCCGGCTTTATTCCGGGACAGGACGTATATGTTGCTTATTGTCCCGAAAGAGTTCTGCCGGGGCGTATTTTGATAGAGCTGAAGGAAAACAGCCGCGTTATCGGCGGTATAAACGAAGAATCCGCCCGAGTGGTCAAAAAATTATATGAAAGCTTTGTACAGGGCGAGATTTTTATCTCCGAGGCTACTACCGCTGAGATGTGCAAGCTGATGGAAAATACCTATCGAGATGTGAACATCGCTCTTGCCAACGAGCTGGCTTTGCTTTGCGAGAAAATGGGAGTTAACGCCTGGGAGGTAATTAAATACGCTAATAAGCATCCCAGAGTAAATCTGCACATGCCGGGTCCCGGCGTAGGAGGCCATTGTATAGCGGTAGATCCCTGGTTTATTGTTGAAAAACAGCCTGAAACGGCGAAAATTATCAAACTGGCACGGGATACCAATGACGGCATGCCTCATTACGTTTTCGAAAAGATTAAGGATTTAACAAAGAACGTAGAGGGTAAAATAAAAGTATGCATTTTGGGCGTAACGTATAAGCCAAATGTGGATGATATGCGGGAAAGCCCGATAATCGAACTCATACATCTGCTCAAAGAACAGGGCAATTTTGAGACTGTTGTGGTGGACAACCATGTAGATTTTGAAGGCTCTAAGGGAAGAGATCTGTACGAAGCAGCCAGAGGTGCGCATCTTCTGATGCTGGCAGTCAATCATATTGAGTATAAGGACCTTGATTTTGAAAGGCTGAAAAACGTTATGAAATGTCCTGTGGCTTTTGATACAAGAAATTTCTGGGACGCGGATACTGTTGAGAAGGCGGGAATGGAATATCACCTTCTTGGCTGGGGGAGGAATAGACAGTGAAGAAAGTCCTGATGGTTGCCCATCAGTTTCCGCCGGTAGGTGGTTCGGGAGTGCAGCGCAGTGCCAAGTTCGCAAAGTATCTGCCCCTTTATGGATGGGAACCGGTAGTACTTACCCGGGATCAGGGCAAATTGGTCCTGAGGGATGAATCATTATTAAAGGAGCTGCCAGAAAACCTAGAGATCATAAGGACTCCTGCATATGATTTGACAGTGCTGCCCGGGATTTTCAGCAAGGCAGGAAAATTCATAGCATGGAAAATATTGATACCCGACGGCGAAGTCCTTTGGATGAAAAAGGCGGTAAAGACATGCCTGGAGCGGATTGGAGCGGGTGATATAAATGTTCTTTACACTACCTCCTATCCATACAGTGATCACCTGTTTGGGCTGGAGGTAAAAAAACACTACCCGGAGCTGTTTTGGTTAGCCGACTTCAGAGATGAGTGGACAAATAATCCATACCTGATAGATAAACCCCACAGACCATCCCGAATGAAAAAAGAGAGAGAAATGGAGAAGGAAGTATTGGAGAAAGCCGATATTCTGGTTACCAATACTCCCATAATGAAAGAGAATTTCGTAAGACTTAATCCCGGCCTGGATTTGGAAAACAGGATGCATGTCATTCCCAATGGATTCGATACTGAGGATTTTGAGGGATTGCCGAAGGAAAAGACTAAGAATCCTCAATTTACCATAACATATACAGGCGCACTATACGGCAGAAGAAAACCTGATTTGTTTTTGGAAGCTGTCGGAAATCTTGTTAACAGAGGAAAGATCCGAAAGGATAAAATCCGGATCCGTTTTATCGGAAGCTTCAAGCATGAGGTGTTAAAGAGCCTGATCAACAAAAACGGATTGGAAGGATCCGTTGATACCATAGGCTATATGGAACATGGCGAATGTCTGAAAAACATGATGGCATCGGATGCAATGCTGCTGTTGGAAGGCGGAGGCCCGGGTTCTGAAGCTTTCTACACAGGCAAGATATTTGAGTATATACAGACCAATAACCCTATTTTAGCGGTTATTCCTGAAAACGGTGCAGCAGCTATGCTGATTCGTGATACAAAAACAGGTATAGTTTGTGATTGGTCTGATGTGAAAGCCATTGAAAAAGGTTTTCTCGATATGTATGAAAGCTGGGAAAAAGGCGAAAACATCATAAATCCAGATTATGAAGAAATCGCCCGCTATGACAGGAAAGTTCTTACCGGAAAGCTGGCAGAACTCTTTAATAAATTTAACAAAGGGGATTAACAACCACACGGGGAGGATACAAAATGAAGGTTATAGATGAGAAAGGTCGTGTTTTTGGTAAAATCAATATTTTTGACTTACTGGTTTTACTGGCATTATTGGTCGCAATCGGCGGCGTAGGTTATAAGGTGATCAGTGATAAGAGAAAAGCCGCGGGAACGGTTCCTACAACAACATATATTGTGACAGTCAAAACGCCGGCCATGCTTCCTTCTTATGCTGAAGCCCTAAGAAAAGATGACAGGATTTACTATGATAATTTTGGTTTTGTAAATGCAAAAATAATCGATGTGAGAGAAGAACCCGCAATGATAACAGTACAGACAGCAGACGGCAGGCTTGTTGAAACCCAAAGCCCGAATCTGGTGGATGTGATCATTGACATTGAAGTTAAAGACGCTCATGACACCCCTGATATCAGGATCGGACGTTATGCGGTAGCCGTGGGAGGCAAGTTGACCGTAAAGACCATCTATGCCATGGGTATGGACAGTGACGTAATAGCAATCAGAGAAAAATAAGCTGAGGTATGTCATGTTGGAGATGTGGTTTAAAGAAAGCCTGATTTTTCGCTTTGTATCAGCCATTCTGGAAGCAAGTAAACACAGCTGTACCGGCAGACTGGTGGAAAGAGCCGGAACAATTATTGTTAACAGCAAGATAGCTTCCTGTCTGCGTTTTATTGCCAATCGCCCGTTTAAGCCTGAAAATTCGCTCTTTTATCGGATGGCTGAAAAAGCGAACAAAAGAAGTGCCGGATTCAGAGAGAAAATGGCTGTTTTAATGAAGGAAAGCAGGTTCTATAAACTGCTCTCTAATTCGAAGATTTTTTCTTTGATCAAGTTGTTATTGATTCCATTGGTTGCTTTCTATCCGTTTATTGACGAAATAGGAAGAGATCTGTTAGGAGGTTTCAGCCTTTTCGGATTGTGGGATGAATTATTTCTCTTAGTTTGCGCTTTCTATGTTTTTGCGGTATGGTTCTTCAGAAAACGGGAAGAACCGTTGACGTTCACCCCTGCAGGCCCGCCCATGCTCCTTTTGATATCCGTATCCTTTTGCCTGTATTTATTGAATTCCACATACCCAAAGTTGGGATTTGAAGGTTTTCGTGTGGTGGTTCAATACCTGTTATGGTTTTTTGTATTAAACAGCTATTTAACTGATGATAAAAAAGCATATTTGATTACCAGATTACTGGTATATGCCGGCGGAATTATGGGTATCCACGGGATTATCCAGTATATCTTAAAGGTGCCTACTCCTGCCCACTGGACCGACTATGCCGAAGGAAGCACCGGCACAAGGGTTTTCTCGATTGTTGGAAGTCCCAATATCTTGGGCAGTATATTCATTCTGATGATACCCTTGTGTTTGGCATTGATTCTCCAGAAAGAAAGAGATTTCACCGACAGGCTGGTTTTCTTTGTGCTTCTGGGGGCGATGGGGTTGAGCCTCGTCTTTACTCTTTCAAGAGGCGCCTGGTTTGGAGCTGCCGTTGCACTTTTCGTATTCTGCCTGGCTATAAACCCCAGATGGTTGTTTATCCTCAGTGCAGGATGCGGAGCAATGCTTTTGGTACCATCGGTTATGAGCAGGATAGAATATTTATTGTCTCCCCAATATAGAATAAACAGTATGACAGGCGGCCGCCTTCTTCGTTATCAGACGGGATGGGATATGTTCATGCAGCACAAATTGACAGGTGTAGGCCTGGGCCATTTCGGCGGCGCTGTTGCGATGAATAACAACAACCTTGTGCCGGATACTTTCTACATGGACAATTTTTGGCTTAAAACCGCGGTAGAAATGGGTCTGGTAGGAATCACAGCCTTCTTTATTCTGATCTTTATCCTGGTGTTATGGTCCATTCGCGCAGTTAAGCAGAGCGAAAATTATGATACTCGTTTGGTAACGGCAGGGGGTTTTGCCGGATTATGCGGAGTAATCGTGCATAATATGATGGAAAATGTTTTTGAAGTCCAATACATGGTGGCGTATTTCTGGGTCATCGCCGCTTTGGTGTTCTATTTCGGCCTCAGGAGGAAAAAGGTACCCAGCCGGACTATGTAAACATTCCTGTCATGAAAACTGTATTTTTGGTTCTTTTATCCCAAAGGATCTTTAAATTCTCCATTCTTTAGCATTTGATAGGCATTGGAAAGATTAGCCTGAGCCATGATGGTCAGCCGTTTCTTGGCGCTTTTAAGCTGCTCCCGGATCTCTGACTGGTTTTGCCATATAAAATCAAGCTGCCGGCAGATTTCAGCGGTATCCAGGTTGTCCATATATCCTGCCGAAGGCTGATCGATTTCCTTCAGGAATGCTGCCACTTTAGGCTCGTAGACCAGTCCTATAAGTGGGATACATTGAGTTGCGGCGTATATTATGGAGTGAAGGCGCATTCCCACCATCAGATTCAATCTTGCTGTAAGTCCCAGTATTATATCAGGAGAATATACCCTTTTGACGATCGAAGAAGGATGTTTCATCCTGCTTGCTATGGTCTGTGATATGTCAAAATCCATGGGATATTGCATGGGTATGAATACCGGATGAGAGTCATATTTTTCAGCGCAATAGTCGGCTATTTCAGCAATTTTGTCTATATATTTCAAATTGGCCCATTTACGGATGGAAAAACCGATCAGCGGTTTTTCAGCCGGTATATTCTCGGCTTTTATAAGCTCATCAACGCCGATTTCGTCGGAGGTCTCCAGAAGCACGGCCGGATCCGACGCCACATATATATCAGGTTTATTAATACCCAAAGCTTTTATTTCATTGAATGACTGGGAATCCCTCAGACTGATGACCTGCAGTTCATTAAGTACTTTTCCGGCAAAGCGTCGGTTGAAGGATTTTTTTATAGGCCCGATGCCGTTGGCGAACAGCATTGTCCTGGTTCCCAGTCTCTTTGCCAGCCTTAATACGGTAAGGTAATACCATATTGAACGGGTGCTGGTATTGTCCTGGATCAGGCTGCCTCCGCCGGCCAGAAAGAGTCTGGTCCTTTTAAGGCTATATATTATTTTGAAAAGATTAAAACGGTTGACTGAATCCACCGAATACAGTTTTTTGGTCTCTCGCGGCCTTTTGGAGAACACAAGGAAAGTAAGCTCCGGGTCAATTTTACGGAAAGAATCAAGGGTAGACTTGAGGATTGCTTCATCGCCGCTGTTATTATAGCCGTAATAGCCAAGCAGCGTGATATCGTATTTTTTGCCGTCCTGCCTGTTTTTTGTTTCTTCCTTCAGGATGGCTTCATAAATAGACAGCTGGTTTTCGCACATACTCCTTAAAGAGAATCTGGCTTCAGCCATTACTCTCAGCTTTTCGCCCATTTGTTCCCGTTTTTCTTTGTCAAGGGATAGCTCTGTAAGATATTTTCCAAGTGTCTTCCAGTCTTTAGGTTCCACAAGATAGCCGTTGACGCCTGATTCAACAAGCTGACTCAATCCGCCTACCCGGGTACTGACAAATACCTTGGAAAACCTTGCACCTTCCAGGACTACATACGGAAAACCTTCACTGATGGATGTAAGGACATTTATATCAATGATTTGGAAGAAATCATAAGGGTTTTCGACCATGCCGGTGAAATATATATGATCCTCTAAACCCAGTTTCCTGGTTAATTGGAGCAAATGGTTCAATAGCTCATCACCCGGACCGGCTATCAGGAACCTGGCATCCGGATTAACCTTTACCACCTCCGCGGCAGCCCTTAAAAAGGTTTCATGGTCCTTGACGGGATGAAGTCTTGCCATGATCCCTATGAGAACGCAATCTTCAGGAAACGGTACATTAAATCTGCGAAAGAATTCTTTTCTAGTGCATACAGGTATTTCGTTATCGAAGGCTATGCCGTTATTAACCGAATACAGATGCTGAGGATCAAACCCGTTATCTTTAAGCATTTCTTTCAGGTTTGAGGATACGCTTATGTGATAATCTATTTTTCTTAATGCGATCATGTTGATGACGCCAAAGGTATACTTTTTTAATATGCTGTGCATATAATCGAGTTGAGGATCGCTATGCACGGTGGTAACCACGGGAACGCCTGTTATGATCTTAATGATGGAAGCGATCATATTGCCCTTGGCCCCGTGGGAGTGGATTATATCGTAATTGCCTGATTTTACAAGTTTGAGTGTTTTATATATATCGAGAAAGACATTCCCTGTTCTTATGACACGTGCGTCAATACCCATTGCCACAGCATCGTCATGAAATTTGCCCTTTCTGTAGCTGATAAGGGTTACATCGATATGTTTTCCCAGTTCTTTTATAAGCTGTAAGACGTGGCTTTTTGCTCCGCCTTCATCCCCGCCTCCGATAAGGTGTATTACTTTCATCTATACAATATCCTTTCATAGTGATTGATTTATGCTTACAGGCCGACATCGCACCATTCATTCCGGTACAGGATCCGCTGTTTATTTATGCCGATACTTTTCAACAAAGCAATTGCTTCGTCAAAATAAAAATCGATATTATCCGGATGATGGCTGTCAGAATTAAGCATTATCGGAATATTCATGTCGCGGCAAGCCTCTAATATCCATTTGCTTGGATACGGCGTTCTGACATAGCCTCTGGCAATGCCTCCGGTATTAACCTCTACGATTGTATTGGTCAAGGATATTATTTCCAAAGTTTTCATGATTTCTTCCCGGTATATGCTGTCCTCTTCATCGAAAAAAACATTATTGGCATTGTTTTTGCGGATGATATCCAAATGTGCGACAATGTTGGGAGGCATCTTCATAAGCATATCCCTTATCCTGGAGAAGTAGGCCTTGAACAAGGCATGAATATCATTGTCAAATCCTCTCAGAGTCTTTTCGAATTCTTCGGACGAACCGTCTATCTGCAAAAATTCGCCGGTATTATCATCTATCAGAAAATGAACTGCGCCGATGGTATAATCGATACCTCTTTTCTTGCGCCAGTCTGTGCAGCCGTCAAAATAATCGGTTTCCAGACCGGTATATATTTCGATCCTGTTTTCGTACTTTTCCTTTAACTGCTTTGTTATATTGATATACTCATCCAAATGTTCATGCCTGATATGCCAAATGCTTTCAAAATTGACAGGGGCATGGCCTGAAAAGCCGAATACCTGAAAACCCCTATCTAACGCAGCTGTAATATAAGCTTCAAGTTCTTCATGTCCGTCATCGAATCGACTGTGAGTATGAAATGTACTTTTGATCATAATATCTCCTTGGAAATTACTTTTATTTTTTTGGGCTACTATCACATTATACCGCAAAATAACCTTTTCATAATATTTGTTTAAGAGATAAAATCTCAAAACATTTCCCGGGAAACAATATAAAATCCACTATAATACCCATTTAAAGAATAAAATATTAATAAATTTTAGCATGTTTTGTCAATAAAATTAAGTTATTTCGTGAAATTGTTGAAACACACCTGTTAATATGGTATCATTTATGAAGAATTTGCTGTATATGAAGCTGTTTAGCGGCCTTCGGATACAATCAATATTTGGCATGAGTCATGTCGAAAAGAGGAGATCCCAATGAGTAGCGTGATAAAAATAAATGCGAGTGTTTATTCTCGTATTGGCTATGGCAGAACTAAAAATACTAATTCATTCTATTTAAACGGTAAATTTACTTCCCAGCAATATGTCGATAATTTGCAAGCTTCCATGGAAAACAGGGGAGTGGAGTATTTTTTTGCTGTAGCTGATAATATGGTATATGACAATCCGGAACAAGGCGTCAGCGCTTCAATTCTCAAAGAGATCAGCAGATTTCACGAAAAATTTGCCGTTAGCGGCGGTGATGTCAAGTCCAAGATAGAAGAATTGGAATCCCGTGTTAATGAGACTGAGAGACTTATTACAAGTTTTCTTGAAATGAACAGAGTACCTGAAACGTCACCGGAATGGAATCTCGGCTTCTCAGGTCTGCTTCTTTCTGAAGGCCGGCTTGTTGCCGTATCCAGCGGCAATTGCCGTGTTTATATGATGAGGGAGGGCAGATTCAGACCCTTAGCCTCTGATGCTGCAAGGGCCAAGAGAGAGATAGAAAGCAGAATAATGGGTGAACTTGAAAATAGAGAAGACGAGACAACTGACGTAGTACTGCCGGGAGAAGAAAATAAAGGCAATGCAGTCGTTTCGGATGTTTATGATATAGTGGAAGGAGATTCCTTTATCCTCATAAGCAACGGACTTTATGAGGCCTTAGGTGAAGAAAAGATTGAAGACATCCTGGCTCTTAGAAGCGACAGCGCATTTATAGCATACCGTTTAGTTGATGAAGCAACTAAGAGGAAAACCGTGGGAGACATTACTGCACTGGTTGTCCAGGTGGAAAAACTTATAGAAGGATCGGGAAAAGCAAAAAAACCGGTGCCTCGTATGCAGCAGCAGCCTAAACATGATGTAAAAAGCGGAGTTGAAAGACTTAACAAGGTTCCCGCGATAACCTATAAATACAATAGGCGCAAAACCAGCAAGTATCAGAGTACGATCCTGATTGGAATGGTTTTTGTAACTGTTTTGATATTGTTTGGTATCATATTCCTCATTATCAGTTCCTTAATAAATACCGGAAGGGAGAGCTTATCTTCCCCGACACCAACAAAACAGACAGCTACAGCCACTCCAACCAGTACGCCTGGTGATGAACTGCCTATAGAGGATCCTGAAGAAACCACAACTCCGACTCCGACGCCTCCGGCTCAGGAAACCGAGGTCAAGGAGCATGTGGTGAAGAAAGGCGAAAGCATGAGCGCTATCACCAGATTCTACTACGGCGATACTTCGCTGATTGATGAATTATGTAAATACAATAATATTTCAGATCCTAACAAGATTATTCAAGGCCAGGTAATCAAGATCCCGCCTAAAGATGTTTTAAAGAATCAATAAAAATGAACCGTCCCGGGCATGGGACGGTTTTTTTATGATGTTCTTTACCTTATCTGAAAACCTGATACACTCCTGTTCTGAACGGCAGTTATTCCATCCAGCCGTATTGACCTTTAAGTTCGACAAATCTGACCATTCTTTATGATCCATTTCATTTCCTTCATTTCATGGATTATTGACATAAATGGCCTTAAGGCAAATATCTCACTTTTTTCCTACGGGCATAAGGTAAACAGGGTACTCTTCATCCGGCAATTCCAGAACCCTTCTAATATCTTTGTCGTTAAAAGCTCCTATTGCCACTGTCCCGAGATTGAGGGATTCTGCCTGGAGATATACATTTTGCGCCGAATGCCCTGCTTCCAAATATACATACTGTTGTGACCTGTCCCCGTAACGGGAAGATGTTTTATCAAACACTGCACAATAAATTACGATAGCTGCGGCATCTTTGATGCTGGCCTGACTGAGACTCACATTATAAATATCCTCTCTGAGATCCCCGTATTTCTTAAGGATCAGGCTGTGATTTAAAGGATTATACTTATATAATCCTGCTTCTATTCCTTCTACAGTTGCCGCCGCCACATATATTTCCAGGGGATATAGAGCTCCCGCCGACGGTGCCGTTCTGAGTCCTTCCGCTTCATCGGTAATACCTTGCGCGGCCCACAATAACTGAGATAAATCCTTTTCTTCTATTTTACCTTCACTGTAAGAACGGACAGACCGCCTGCCGGCAATGGCCTCTTCAATGGACATATTACCCTTTTTTACAGGTTCAGAAAGTTTATATTCCTTTGTTTCCATCAGTACTTCCTCTCTGCCTTTATTATAGGGTAAATACAATATCATTATAATTGTTAAAATAATAAAAACCAGAACAGTCACTGTAACTAACACAGATACTTTCCGTTTTATAACCATAAAAATCCCCTGTTAAGACTTTTATACCTCCAGAAATCTGTCCATCAGGGTATGCCCTTCCCGTATCACGATACCGGTAGATTTTGCGTAAGCTTCTGTGTAAACCGCTTCAGGATTTATTATTTCCGGTTTCCTGCTGTCATATATGAAGAATGGAACCGGATCGGCACAATGTGTCCGGATGGCAATAGGTGTAGGATGATCGGGAAGTACCATAAGGCGGTAAGGACCCATGCCTTCAAGTCCGTCCAGCAATGTACCTAATACATCTCTGTCTATCAGCTCGATTGCCCTAATCTTTTCCTTCAGCTGGCCTTGATGCCCGCATTCGTCCGGAGCTTCGACATGTATATAAACAAGGTCTCTGCCTTCCCGTAATTCATTAAGGGCAGCTTCTGCCTTACCCTTGAAATTGGTTTTCAGATTGCCGGTGGCACCAATAACATTGACCGATTTCATTCCCGAAGCAATACCGATACCCTTTACCAGATCCACCGCAGAGATAACCGATCCACAAAGACCGTATTTTTCAATAAATAAAGGCATTTCAGGCTTCTTTCCCTGACCCCAGAGCCATATTGAATTGGCAGGATTCAGCCCTCTTTCAATACGACTGATATTTACAGGATGATTGCTGAGAATCTCTGTGCTCTTCTTCATCAGATCCAGAGCGATCTCGCGTCCCGGCCCCTTTGGCAGATATTCAGCGATTTTCTTTCCTGAGATATCATGGGGTGGGGTAAGCTTTATATCCAATGGTCCGTCTTTCCAAATGAGACAATGGCGGTAACTGACTCCCGGGTAAAATGCTATACCGTCCCTGTTAAGAGCTTTCGCAATATCTTTTATAAGTGCGGAGGATTCTTCGGTCGTGATTTCTCCCGCACTGTAGTCAACCATAGAGCGATTTTCGTATTCATCTTCATTGCTTAAAGTGACTAAATTGCATCTAAGCGCAGTATCATCGGAACCAAGTTTTATCCCCATACTTATAGCCTCAAGAGGGGAGCGGCCTGTATAACAGGTTCTCGGGTCAAATCCGAATACCGATAAATTGGCGACGTCGCTTCCTGCAGGCATTCCCTCCGGGATGGTATGAACAGTTCCCGCAATACCCGATTTTATCAGTTTATCCATATTTGGCTTTTCAGCAGCTTCCAGCGGAGTCCTTCCGCCTATTTCATCAAGGGGCCAGTCAGCCATACCGTCCCCCAGAACAACAATATACTTCATAGAAATTATCCCACCTTTAGTGAAAAGCTGCCTCCTTAGAAAGAAGGCAGCTTCGTTAAACATGATCTTTGATTAAAGTTTTGATGCCATATATTCGTCTCGTCCGGCTATGTTCCAAACAGGAGATCTTCTGTTTGTACGGCGTATTGATTTTATCCTCAGCTCTCCTGTTGAGCCGTCCAATATATTCATTAAAGCAGCCATAATTACTGCCACGATTTCATTGTCCATACCCTGGTATTGGATCGATACAGCGCTTTCACTTCTCGAAATATTTTCGTTTGATCCTGTGTCGATCCGCGGTTTATCGGCACCAAAAAGCTTTGAAAAAAATGACATATTCTGCCTCCCGTAAATTATACACTGATTATTAGGTCCCTAGTCAATAGGACGATATACCCAATCAATAAGTCAAAATATTAAAGTCGACATATTAAAAAATATATTAAGATATATTATTATCTTATACTACCCTGTCTTGTTAAACTTAACACATCAAGATTGACCAAGTCAATACCGTTGTATGATGTTGCGCTATTTTTACTTTTTGCTATAATAAGTATATTAGCGGTAATAAGGTATCGGGGTGGAGGCTGTAAATATGGTAAAGATAACGAAAGATGATATTATTATGGATGTTCTTATGATGGATAGTGGTACAGCTCCGATTTTTATCAAACATGGCATGCATTGTCTCGGTTGTCCTTCATCTTCAGGTGAGAGTATTGAGGAAGCATGCGCTGTCCATGGTATTGACGCAGATAAGCTTATAGACGATTTGAATGCTTTTTTCCAAAACAAATAAAAAGCGTATCATAATAAAATATAATTACATCATTTCCGGGAATTAACGGTATGTATTGAGAGGAGACATATGAAGATATCAGAAATTGCCCAGCTTGTCAAAGCGGAAATATGCACGAAAAACTATGATCCAGAGATTGAAATATTTTCTGCCTGCAGTGCTGATCTTATGAGTGACGTTATGGCGTTTTCCAAGTCCAATGCACTGCTTTTAACGGGTCTGATAAATCCTCAGGTAATCAGGACAGCTGAAATGATGGATATCAAGGCGGTCATTTTCGTACGTGGTAAGAAGCCTCTTGAAAGCATGATCGAGATGGCGGAAGAAAAGGGGATTGTGCTTCTTGCAACCGATTATCCTTTGTTCGTAGCGAGTGGAAAGCTGTATAAAAACGGAATCGGTGGACATGGGGAATAGCTTATGGCCAGTGTAGTTGTAAGAGACTATATCATTCCTGCCAATGATTTTACCATAGCAGGAGAGGCTTCCAGCAATGTCCGAAAGATCCTGTCTCAGCTTGGTGTGGCGCCGAATATAGTAAAGCGCACTTCCATAGCCATGTACGAAGCCGAGATAAATGCCGTCATCCATGGTAATGGCGGGCGAGCCCACGTGGAAATTGATGAAAATAAAATAGTCATTACCATTTCAGACCAGGGTCCCGGTATAGAGGATTTGGAACTGGCCATGCAGGAAGGCTACTCCACCGCTCCCGACAGTATAAGAGAAATGGGGTTCGGAGCCGGAATGGGGCTTTCCAATATGAAAAAGAATTCTGATATTCTGGATATTAAAACTGCTGTTAATGAAGGGACAACTGTGATGATAACTGTTTTTTTTAAGTAAGTATTTATAATTGAATTAATGAAGGGACAAATGAATGGAACAATATTATTTTCACTCCGTCACCCTTGATAAAATAAAATGCAAGGGATGTACAAATTGTATTAAATATTGTCCTACCGAGGCTATTCGTGTACGAAACGGAAAAGCTGTAATAATAAAGGAAAGATGTATCGATTGCGGTGTATGCATAAGAATATGTCCCTACCATGCCAAAAAAGCCGTTACCGATCCATTGGACAGTATTAAGAATTTTAGTTATAAGATTGCATTGCCTGCTCCTACATTATACGGCCAGTTTGGTCCGGGTTTTTCCAGAGAAAGAATTGTCTTGGCCCTTAAACGATTTGGGTTTGACTATGTGTTCGAAGTAGCAAGAGCGGCCGAGATAGTTACCAATGCTACAAAGTCTTTCATGTCAAATGAGGAAATAAAAAAGCCTGTCATATCTTCTGCCTGTCCGGCGGTTGTGAGATTTATTCAAATCCGTTTTCCTAATCTGATTGATAATTTACTGAGAATCGAATCTCCTATGGAAGTGGCAGCAGCATTATCAAGACAGGAGGTTAATGAAAAATACGGTATACCCCTGGAAGAAATCGGAGTATTTTTCATTTCTCCTTGTGCCGCAAAAGTGACCAGTGTAAAGGCTCCGTATGAAAACCGGGTATCCAATGTGGACGGTGTATTATCCATAAAAGATATCTTCCTTCCGCTTCTGGACATTATGAAAAAGCAGGGGAAAATAACTACAGAGCCTTTTTCATTATCCAGCGCCATTGGCGTTTCATGGGCAATGACCGGCGGTGAGAGCTCTGCTTTTAAAGACGGCAGGAGAATTGCCGTTCATGGTATACATAATGTTAACGACATTCTTGAAGAGGCCGTTAAGGGTAATCTGGACAGTATTGATTTCATCGAGGCTCTTGCCTGTCCAGAAGGCTGCCTGGGAGGACCTCTGGTAGTGGAAAATCCCTTTATTGCCAAGGTGAATCTCAATAATGAGATAGAAAAGATAAAAATGAATCAGGCCCATAGCGTACCTCAAAAGCATAAGGATGTAAAAGAGCTTGAATGGAAGTCAACTGTTGAATACAGACCGATATTGAAGCTTGATGATGACATGATGAAAGCCCTGGAAAAAATGAATATGATAGATCAAATTACGGAGAGTTTCCCGGGGCTGGATTGCGGTGCATGCGGCGCGCCAAGCTGCAGGGCGCTGGCTGAGGACATTGTCAGAGAAAACGCAAAAGAAACGGATTGTATATTCAAACTCAGGGAAAAGGTTAACAGTATAGCCCATCAGCTTCATCAAATAGACACCACAGGGAGTATGAATGATGACAATCAATGAATTATCGCATAAATTAGATTTAAAGATAATTACTGAAATACCGAAAAAAATGGATAAGGAAGTAACGGGCGTTTATTCATGTGACCTGTTGAGCCATGCCATGGCAAAGATTAATGAGGGTGATGTATGGATAACTATACATACCAATCTGAATGTTGTAGCAGTTGCATCCTTAACAGACTGTGTCTGTGTCCTTATTCCCGAGAATATCGAGATCGATAAACAGACGTTGGAAAGAGCACAAGAAAAGGAAGTTGTGTTTCTTTCCAGCGCAAAAAGCGCAGCGGTGCTTTGCTATGAGATATTTAAATTAATAAAGGATTGATAATGAAATACTGGGTTGATCTGCATATCCATACTTGTCTGTCTCCCTGTGCAGAGGATGACATGACCCCGAATAATATCGTGAATATGGCTCTTATAAAAGGTCTTGATATTATTGCGATTACCGACCACAATTCAGCCCGAAATTTAGAGGCTGTCATAGAGGTGGGAAAAAGACAGGGGTTGCTGGTGATACCTGGCATGGAGCTCTGCACGGCGGAAGAAATCCATCTTGTTTGCTTATTTCCCTCACTTGAGCTGGCTCATGCTTTTGAAAAGCTTGTCTATTCGAATCTATACCCCATTTTAAACAGAGAGGATATTTTCGGCCCACAAATATTAATGGATCCTGAGGATAATATGATCGGCAAGGAAACCAGGCTTCTTTCCGGTGCATGTAAACTGGATGTTGAAACAGCCATAAAAGAGGTAAGAGACCTTGGGGGTATTGTCATTCCCGCCCATATAGACCGGCAGTCCTACAGTATGCTCAACACCCTGGGAGCTATCCCGTCCGAATACTGTTTTAAATATTTGGAGTTATCCCGAAATTGTTCCTTTGGTAAATTTTTAAGTGAAAATCCCTCTCTTGATCCATATCATTATATCCAATCATCCGATGCCCATTATTTGGGCGATATACTTGAACAGGAAGTATCCCTGGATCTTAAAGATAAAACAATTGAATCCCTGCTGGATTTATTAAGATAGTAATAAACAAGGAATCACTTTGTTAAACTTATGGTATAATTGTACATAATTATGGATCACAATAACCTGGAGGTTTCCATGAACACAAATTATAAAATAATAAAAGCGGAATTTTTAAATGCTGATACTTTCTTACTGACTGTCCAGTCAGAAACGATCTCCAAAAAATCAAAAGCTGGTCAAATAGTTCAAATAAAATGCGGGGATGAAGGTGGAGTCCTTCTCAGAAGGCCTATCAGTATCTGTTCGGTTGACCGTGAGAAGGGGACCTTTGATGTTGTTGTTCAAATCAGAGGGAAAGGGACCAAAATTCTATCGAAATACAAAGCCGGAGATATGATAGATATTATAGGGCCGCTGGGACAAGGCTTTTCTTTATATCCGAAGCATAAAAAGATAATAGCCATAGGCGGGGGGATCGGTATTTTCCCGCTTCTGCAGCTTCTTAAGGATCATCCGGCCGAGAATAAAAAAGCTATATTGGGCTTCAGAAATAAATCCTGTGTCATATTGGAAGAAGAATTCCGAAATGTATGCAATGAACTTCTTATATCCACCGATGACGGAAGCTACGGCGAGAAGGGCTTTGTGACCGATTTGCTGAAAAAGGAGCTGGATAAGGAGCCTGCCGATATGCTGTTTTTCTGCGGACCTCTGCCCATGATGAAACTGGGGGTAGGAGTGGCAAAGGAATATAACATACCCTGCGAGGTCTCGATGGAACAGCGTATGGGATGCGGGATAGGAGCCTGTCTGGCCTGTGTCTGCAAGACAAAAAACGGAGACGATTGGGAGTATACGCAGGTTTGCAAAAGAGGACCCGTTTTTAATGGCGATAAAATAATTTTTGATTGAAATTAATATGTTAAATGATGCGAGGTTGGATCAATGAGCGGAAATATAAATCTCAAAGTAAATATCGGAGGATTGGAACTGAAAAACCCTGTTATAGCGGCTTCCGGCTGTTTCGGATTCGGTCGGGAATACAGCAGGTTTTTTGATTTGAATCGTCTTGGAGGGATAGCGGTTAAAGGACTGACACTACAGCCCCGGAAAGGAAATCCTCCTCCCCGTATAGCGGAGACTCCCTCCGGTATCTTAAACAGTATAGGACTTCAGAATCCCGGTGTTAATGCCTTCATTGAAAAAGAGATCCCGTTTTTAAGAGGATTTGATACGGCGATAATCGCAAATGCTTCAGGCAGTACTATAGAGGAATATGAAAAAATGGTGGAGATACTGTCGGATGCCGATGTGGATGCCATTGAACTTAATCTTTCATGTCCTAATGTAAAAGAGGGCTGTTTAAGTTTCGGAAGTTCCCCCAATGGAGTAAGAGAGGTTGTTTCCAGGGTCAAGAAATATGCCAAGAAGCCCCTTATTGTTAAGCTTTCACCTAATGTAACAGACATTGCCGAGATCGCGAAAGCTGCCGAAGAAGCAGGTGCCGATTCAGTTTCACTTATAAATACCATACTGGGTATGGCAATCAACGCAAAAACCAGAAGACCTGTGCTGGCAAATATCACAGGTGGCCTTTCCGGGCCTGCTATAAAACCTGTGGCATTAAGAATGGTTTATGAGGTGTCCAAAGCCGTAAATATCCCTGTTATCGGCATGGGCGGCATCACCAACGGGACCGATGCCGTAGAATTCCTGCTGGCGGGCGCAACGGCGGTGATGATAGGCACTGCAGGTTTTGCTAACCCTATGGCATGGGTGGAGACTATTGAAGGTATTGAAGCATATATGGTCGAGAATTCGGTCAATTCGGTAACCGACCTCATCGGTGGTCTGATCGTATGAAAATTTGTTGATGGATATTATCTCTTCCGGAGGATAAAAATTATGAATAATTCACTTATAGACGGTTTGTTTCAAACGAATGCCATCCGGGTTTGCCCAAAAGACAAGCCCTTTTGGTATACCTCAGGAAAAATCGGACCATATTATGTGAATACTCATTTTTTATTTGGCAGCGAAATGAAAGCCAATGCCTTCCTGGCTGATATTGACAGACTTATAAGCGATAAATTCTCCTGCTCAGGTGAGATACACAGGATAACAAGGGAAAACTACAAAACAGATGAGATATATAAAAGAACAATTGATGCCCTTGTAAACTATATTAAAGAGCATATCGACACGGATGAGATCGATTTGATATCCGGCGGAGAGAGACGGGACTGGTTTTTTTCATTCATGGTTGCCGATATTTTGGATAAGCCTCATATTACTCTCTTTAAGGATTTATCAGCGGTTGTTTATAAAGACGGAAAGTCTGAGGCAGCCGAAAATTACAATGGAGAAAAAGTGCTGCATATAGCTGATTTGATCACAACTGCTTCCAGTTACGAAAGAGCCTGGGTTCCGGCTGTCAATAATCTGGGCGCCGTTATGAAATGGAGTCTTGTGGTGGTGGACAGACTTCAGGGAGGAGAAAAAGTATTGGCTGGTCTGGGTGTCGAATCCCATGCCCTGGCTGCTATAGACCCGCAGGTATTTATGAAGGCAAAAGAAAGTGGTTATATAGACGAGTCGCAGTTGAAGCTGGTTCTGGATTACATGAAGGATCCGGAAAACTCTATGAGAGAATTCTTGGAGAATAATCCGGATTTTCTTTCAAAAGCCCTTTCAGGAGATGAAAAAACCGCTCAGCGGGCCCGTTTGTTAATTGAGAATGATTTTTATAAAGTGAGCACATTTATAAAAAACTAATATTACTAATGGAACAATCTGAGCATTATATTACTCCAACTATACTGTCACTCTGAGCGAAGCGAAGAGTTTTTGGGGTGACGTCCAACCGTTTAGCGAAAGAGGATTATATGAAATTACCCGAGCCATTTAAAGAAAACTTCAGAGCCTTGATGGATGCCGATGAATATGAGAAATTCATGACATCCTTTGACGGCAGAAGATATTACGGAATACGAGTCAATACTCTGAAAATAACACCGGATGATTTATTAGCTCTCCTGGAAAAAAAGCTGGAGCCCATACCATGGATTTCCGAGGGCTTTTATTATTCTGAAGGGGAATCCTTTGGCAAGCTTCCTGCCTATCATGCCGGGCTGTACTATATCCAGGAGCCCAGCGCCATGATGCCGGCTCAGGCTTTATGCCCTCAGCCGGGCGAGAAAGTATTGGATCTTTGCGCCGCGCCAGGTGGAAAGACCACTGCCTTGGGGTGCAGGATGCAAAACAAGGGACTTATCGTGGCCAATGACATCAGTCCCAAACGAGTCAAAGCACTGGTTAAGAATGTGGAGCTTATGGGTCTTACCAATACCTTAATTGTTAATGAAAGCCCGGAAAAACTTCAGCAGATTTATCCGGAATTCTTTGACCGCATACTTCTTGACGTACCCTGTTCAGGGGAAGGTATGTTCAGAAAGGACAGGGAAGCTGCACAAAGCTGGTCCAGGTATAAGAGCGACGAGTGTGCCTCAATACAAAGGGAAATTGTGAAATCAGCTTATGAAATGCTGAAACCCGGAGGCATCATGGTATACTCTACCTGTACTTTCAATCCCCGGGAAAACGAAGAAAATATTGAGTTTTTCATAAAGAATTATGATCTTATTGTTGATAAACTGGAACCCATAGGAGGTTTCGAGCCGTCCCGGAGGGAATGGACCCAGTCGAAAGACCCATCCCTTAGCGGAGGTCTAAGGTTATGGCCTCATAAAGCAGAGGGAGAGGGGCATTTTGTCTGCCGGCTGATCAAAAAAGGAAGTAAAAAGGATAATGAAGAGATTGATCCGGAAATGAGATACACCTCAAAAGAAGCAGAACAGGCGGCACAGGCTTTCATGGAGTTTGCCGGGGAAAATATGAACACCATTGTTCAGGGGACATTCCATCTTAAAGGCAGCAGCCTGTTTAGGTTTCCACATTATCTTAATGAGATCCCTCATATAAGGTGGGAAAAGGCTGGGTTATACCTGGGCGAATACAAAAAAGGCAGATTCGAGCCATCCCAGTCCTTGGTCATGGTCTCAAAGAAGGAGGATTTCAAAAGGATTATAAGATTTGAAAAGAATGACCATAACATTATAAGATACTTAAAAGGCGAAACCCTTTTTAACGACGGAGAAAACGGTTTTGCTGCCGTATGCTTTGAAGATTTTCCCTTAGGATGGGTAAAACAGGACGGACAAATGCTAAAAAATCTGTATCCTAAAAGCTGGAGGATGATGTAATGCCAAAACTGCGTCTGGATAAATTCTTGAAAGATCAGGGCATTGCTGTCCGCAGCGAAGCAAAAGACCTGATAAAAAAGGGATTGGTATCAGTCAACGATATAACTGTCAAGGACCCCGGTATACATGTCAATACCGAAGAAGATATCGTAAAAGTCAGAGGTGTCCAAATCGATTACCGGCAGTTTGTCTACTATATGCTGAATAAGCCTAAAGGCGTAATAACTGCCACAGAGGATAAAACTCTTAAGACTGTTTTGGATTTGTTTCCGGATGAAATAAGACGAAGGGGAGTTTTCCCGGTAGGCAGGCTGGATAAGGATACCGAGGGACTTTTGCTCATAACGAATGACGGAGCTTTTGCCCATAACTTGTTATCTCCGAAAAAAGGCGTCAAAAAGCTGTATGAAGCAGTTTTGGATTCGTATCCGGGGGAAGAGGCAATAAAGAAGTTTGAAGAAGGCATTTATATAGGTGATGATTACACGGCGCTTCCCGCTAAACTGGAGTATATTTCAAAAGATCCCGTAAGAGCGCTGGTAGAGATATATGAAGGAAAGTTCCACCAGGTAAAACGGATGTTCAAGGCAGTAGGGGCAGCTGTGGTTGAATTGAAACGGCTGAGAATGGGGGATGTCTGGCTGGATGAATCCTTAAAGCCCGGAGAGTTCAGGGAACTCACCAATGAAGAATTATTAAAATTGTCGGTTTCAAACCATTCCTCAGACAAATTGATATAAGGAGTTCTGTTATGGATAAACAAACACAGCAAAAACTAAATATGATGCTTCAGGGAATAGCCTTTCGCCTGACCGATGAAATCGACTATTTTGAAGAAATAACAGGGGAATTTAAGTCGGGGGTAATAACTTTCCCGTTGACTTGCCGTTTGGAAAACGGCAAATTAAAGATAAATTTTGAGGGAAGAAGTATAGAGACGGTGCCGGATAAAATTCCCGAGCTTATCTCAGGTTTTTCCGCGCCTTATGAAAAGGTCAATATCTACTATAAGAGTCGTGGTGAAATGCTTATTATCGAGGCAGATAATAAAAATGTGACCATGAAGACCAAGGTGTTGGAGGAAGACAGAGAAAACATTTTAAAAGGCCATGCCGAAGGAGGAGCCGTATCGAATCGGGATTACCTAATTAAGCCGGGAAAAGCCGATAAACTCCTTAAAGCCATCGGAATAATGGCGGAAAACGGCAAAATCAAGAATGACATGATCCGCAAATATAATCAGATTGACCATTTCGTTGAACTGATTGAACCCATGCTGAAAGATTTGATGAAGGACAGAAATGAGCTTAAAGTAGTTGACTGCGCCTGCGGAAAATCCTATCTTTCATTTGTGCTGAACTATTATTTGAGGGAAGTTTTAAAAATAAACTGCAGGTTTACCGGTATAGACATCTCCGAAAGTGTTATAGAGTCCTCCAGAAAGATTGCCGGCAGCTTAGGATACAGAAATATGGAATTTATTAAAGGGGATATTCGTACCTTGCTTTATGAGAACGAGAGGGGAGAAACAACACAGCCGGACCTTGTCATCAGCCTTCACGCATGTGATGTGGCAACCGACTATGCTTTGGCTTACGGCATAAGAAACAGGGCAAGGGGCATCATAGCGGTACCATGCTGCCACAGCGAGCTTCTTAACCAATATTCTTATGAGCCTTTTGAAGGAATAATAAAACATGGAGTTTTCAGAGCGCGGCTTGCAGATGTGCTGACAGACGGCTTACGGTGCATGATACTGGAGGCTTTTGGATATGAGGTGTCGGCGGTGGAATATGTTTCCCCTTTGGATACGCCAAAAAATCTATTGATAAGAGCCACTCTCACAGGTAGATTCAATAATAAAAAATATAAGGAATGTCTGGAGATGGCTGAAAAACTAAATGCAGAGCCTATGCTGATTAGAGAAACTAAGAATTTGCCCAAATAAATGGGACAAGACATCAAATTCATCAACTCTGGTTACGTTGAGACGGTTGTTCTTTTGTCCCACAAAGACTCCAGATGATTTTATCTGTGTAAAAATAGATGATAGGTTGCCTGCGGAGAAAATGGCGAATACCATACATTTGTATCCAATGGTCCACTGTTCAAAACTCCGGTTTCTTTTAGTTATGGGGAACTTGTAAAGAATGGTCGATATGCAATTCTCCCAATTAGGAAGATTTAATTTGTCTAATGTGATGATGCAAAAGCTAATGAACATAATCTTCCGCTAATATCCCTACTGGGCTCAAACGGTATTTTTGTGCACTCAAGGTGAATAGCATTCTCAAATCAATACGCGGCATTCATTATAGACAACAATTCCATCCACTCGGCCCACGTTGAGAAACACGTACAAAGCAAGGTTTTGATTTTTAGTGAGAGGGTGTGACATTGATGAAAAAAAGGTTTCTATACAATAGAGTTATAAGGGCAATAATTTATGTTCTTTTGCTTGAAGCCATAATTTTTTATCCAGTTTTTTTTGTCTTCCTTGGAATACCAATAAAGCATAGGTTTGTCGAAGAATATAAATTTAAAGTAGTAGAACCATCTCAAATAAAACTTGCAGTTATACTTCCATCCGATGGGCCTTATCAGGAAATAAGTGATATTGTTTATGATTGGGATGGCTCTACAGAATTAATCGATTATGGTACTGCGCAGGTTTTGCGAATTTCTGGAGATGTTGAAAACAGTGTAAGAATTAAAGTGAAGTTTACAGCGAAAATGAAAACAGGTAGAATAAATTGGGATGAGAAGATATTAGAGAACCACATACAAGACGAGAATGATATAGAATCAACTGATAGATTAATTATGAACAAAGCAAATTCAATAACAGATGGGAAGTCAACAAAGGATGTAAGAGAAATATACAATTTTGTTAATGAGCATATTAAATGGCCAACCGGGGACAGGATTAGCTACGGTGAAGTTAAGCAGTCTGCTCTGACGGCTCTGGAAACCGGAGAAGGAGTATGCGGCGAGTTTGCCAATTTAATGACGGCATTGTGCAGAGCTAAGGAGATACCAGCAAAAAGCGTTTCAGGATTAAATATACCTTTTTTACCTATGTCTAAAAAATCAAACTGGAGCCACCAAGCTGGAGCCCATGCCTGGGTAGAGTTTTACTCTGATGGAAAATGGCATTTTGCAGATCCATCACGGGGAGGAAGCAGAAATTATAATAATGTGGACGGACTTCATTTATCCTATGGAGAGAAAGAGCACATAAAAAAGGTTTTCGATGAAAGTGTTGAATGGGCAGGTACTGATTTTAACATAATTGGCGCTATGAATAACCCATTGCACTTTGTGGCAGCAGCGTCAAGTGAAAATACTGCCATATCGCCTGTAGGGTATATTGATATCAAAAACAGATACATATTGTTTTTTATAGTGGTGATCATTATTGCTGTTATTGAGGGTATGATAAAAAGAAAATTGAGACATCAAAAGTCTCTTGTTGAGAAACCTGTTTGAGCAGATCCACCACTATATGCAGTGGTTCTGGGCCGAAATCAGGCTAAAAACGAGCAGAAAAAAATGTTTTTGTGTTGTAATATGAAAAATATGTTGATATTAACCAGTCTTGTAGTATAATTTTAACGAACAATACCATATTTTCGTTTTGAACCTATCACGGTGGTCATATCTCTGTGAAAAGCAAAAACGGGTAAGGAACCTGCTTCACCATAACATTACGGCAAAGCGAGGATTGTCCTTAATATCCGCAGGAGGGAGTAATGTTTGTGTTTTTGCTTGCAACCGCCCTCAAAAATATTAGACGGTATTGGCGCAAATCAGTGCTATATACCCTGATTTGTGTCATTGCCGTACTCACATTGCAAATCTATATCAGCAACATAGATAAAACTGAAAAGCAGTTAAAACAACTGCCTCAGGCAATTCCGGTATCAGCTTGCATTGCCAACCTGAACGGAGAGAAGATTGCCGCGCTATACATCCCTGAGGAGATCGTGCAAGGATTGCTTGATTCTTCCCATGTGGAGAAGGAAAAGCTGAAGGTTCTGCTCTTAGGAGCAGTAGGTGATTTTCCGCTGGAAGAATGGAAGACGCATCTGACGCTGCCGGTTGTTGGAACCAATACTTTAGCATCGCTGGACGGTCTTGATGCCGACACTGTAACTTGGCTGCCAGGCTATGGCCCCGAAGTCTTGGCAGACGCTGAACCTGTATGTGTGGCGGATACTTCCCTGATGGAAGCGAATGGCTGGTCCTTGGGGGACAGTTTCCCGCTTAACCTGTACTATTATCGATACGGAAACTACAATGAGCTGTTCTATGACCCGTTGGAAATTGTAGACTACCGTATTGTCGGACAGGTTAATCTCAAAGCGGTTGCGGCCGAAGTGTTTCCTCCTGAAATTATAATCCCGTTTGATGCGGTTCGGGTAAGCTATCACCGTCAGGGTATTGAATTCTTTGCCGATTCCGCGTCTTTTACGGTAAGCGACCCGCTTAACCTCAACGATTTCAAGGCGGAGATGAAGGCGCTTGGCCTTTCTCCCATTAACCCCGCCGCTGAATTTGTGGATAACAAAGGCAATTCACTGCTGGTAGACGATGTCACTTTCATCAACGCCGCCACCCGGCTGCAGGAGTCGCTCTCCCTGCTAAAAGGCTTTCTGCCACTGCTTGTGGCAGTACTTGCGGCAATCGGATATTTCGTCTCATACCTGATAATTCAAAACCGCAGGGATGAATACGCAGTACTGCGCCTTTTGGGTTTGGGCAAAGTTAAAAGTATGGAACTGTACTTTATAGAAATAGCCCTGATTACACTTGGCGGCAGCATGATCGGGGCATTGATTGCCACGTCTCTGGATATTGGGAACATGATGGTAGGTGCTATGGTGATGGGCATATTCTTTTTGTGCTTTACGTCCGGCAGTGTCGCCGCCCTCTGGCGGTTGGGGAAAACCAACGTGATGTTGGCCCTAACCCAAATGGATTGAGTAAAAAAAAGAGAGGTACATATGGAAAAAATAAGAGCAGAACAGGTTTCTTATACTTATCAAACAAAATACCAGAAGGTGCAGGCGGTAAAGAATGCCACTTGTTCCTTTGAACAGGGTAAGATATACGCCATCACGGGAGAATCCGGCAGTGGCAAAAGCACACTGCTTTCTTTGCTTGCGGGTCTCGACCTGCCAACAAGTGGAGAAATATATGTGGATGGGGAGCCTATGCGAGGGAAAAACCGTGATATCTACCGTCAAAAGGAGGCATCTGTGGTTTATCAGGCTTTTCACCTGCTTCCTCTTTTGACGGTGGCGGAAAACGTCATGCTGCCCATGGAAATGAACAAAGTGCCAAGGACCGAGCGCCGGGAGCGTGCAATTCAACTGCTTCATAGTGTCGGGCTTTCAGATGATATGTATGAGAAATTTCCTAAAATGATGAGTGGCGGCGAGCAGCAGCGGGTTGCTATTGCCCGAGCCATGGCGGCAGGAGGAAAAATCCTGCTTGCGGATGAGCCCACCGGAAATTTGGATTCGAAAAATGAGCAGAACATCGTGGATATACTGGTTTCACTTGCCCACGAGAAAGATTATCTTGTCATCGTGGTGACGCATAATCAAATGGTAGCGCAGCGAACCGATATGGTGTATCGCATGAAGGACGGCGTGCTGCTACAGCAAGTATAAGGAGGCACTTGGCAATATGATTTTTGAAAAAAGCCTCAAGCAACTTTTACGCACCCCGGTCACCACCGCCCTGTTTCTGATGCTATTTGCCACCTCGGCCTTTTTTCTCTGCTGTGGGGTGAACATCTGGGAGCAAAACGGTGCTACCATCAAAGCATACGAGGATGCATTTCTCACCATCGGTGTGGTGCAGCAGAGTGCTACAGCTGTGGCAAAGGGAGAGCGGTGGAACGCGGAAACAAAGCAGTACAGTATTTTCAACTACCCCCAGTACTCCTCCATTGTTCCTGTCTCGGCACTGGATTTTGAGGGAGCGGATTACCTTTTGGGCCCGGAAAAACGGCCCTATTATGGAGCCTGGGTTCAGGATTACAAAACATATAATAGTCTTAGCAATTTACTAATCGCGGAACTGACGCCACTAACGGACTGTGTCCCTGATTCCCCTGTGAAAATGAAGGTAGTGAAAGTGTTGTGGAGCGGATACACATATAACGAAGGCAATACCCTTAGGCTATGTGACCTTTTCAACGACAATCCACAGCCGCTCTATGCGGGAAAAACCTATGTCATGTCTTTGCAGCAGTATTCATCTGATGAAATAGACTATATCCCCGCTTCGGGAATTGTCTCTACTCAGTACCGTGCGGACGGCACCCGCGTTCAAGCCGACTTTAACACAACATTTTACCAAGAGGTAACAGCGGGCTTTTATCAGACTGAAGATGGAAAACGCTGGCTGGAACTGGCAAAAGCCCAGCAGCGCATAAAAGAAACTATTCCAGTATGGCCAACGAGTGGCACCCATTTGCTGCTGCCTTTTTATAATGGTACAGCATTTATTCTGGAAGGCGAGGACATATCAGCGGAGGAATACGCAAATGGGGAGCGCGTATGCCTGATTCCTCAAAATTTTGCCCGCGACAATGGTTTGGAAGTGGGGAATATGCTACGGCTGCCTCTTTACTATGCCAATTATCAAAACGCGCCCATTGATAATTTTACAAAGAGCGGTATGGGATTTAATTTCTCTCTTTTGAATGCTGAAGGAAAAGTATACCCCGTTTTTTCTGACCATGAATACCTGATCAAAGGGATCTATCAGAGTATAGAAGGATCCGGTTCCAACCAAGGCATGGGTCATAATACCGTAGTCATTCCGTCTTCATCAGTACGGGAGAGCGATGCCGACAACATCCTGGCTTATGGCCCCATGCAGAACAATACCACCTCATTCCAGATCCCAAATGGCACCATTGAATCTTTTATGGCATTATGGGCACAGCAAAAGAACGACCAGTTAAAGATTACCTTTTATGATAGGGGTTTCTCTCAGCTTCAGCGGGGGTTGGAAAACATGAAAAAGATGTCCGTTTTGTTCCTTGCTGTTGGAGCTATGATGTCCCTTACTCTGGTGTTTTTTTTCTGCCATATATTCATTACCAAGCAAAAGATGCGTAGCGCTATTGAGCGGATGCTGGGATTCAGCAAACGGAAAAGCGCTGCTTCGCTACTGTCCGGTTTTCTGCTGGTGGCTGTTCTGGCCATTGCAATTGGTTGCACTGCCGGATATTTTGCCGGAACCCGGCTTTCGCAAAATACTTCCATGGGGGTGTATTATGACACCGATTTTACGAGTGGGCATGTTGCAGATCAACCACCAGATGTGGACGAGCAGACGCTCCCGGTATGGTATTCTGTAGCGGTGGGTGCTATACTGTTTGTAACGACGTGTTTAGTTTCAGTAGTGTTTATGCATGGCAACCTTAAGGAGGAACCACTGAAAATGTTGAGTTCAAAAAAAGAGTAATATCTGGAGAAAATAGTATATCAGGCGTGACATTTTTAATTTTCGCCTATTTTCATGATTGTGATTTATAGAGGATCAACTGCAAAAAAATGAATAGCAGCAAAATATTTATATGGTGAAAATTTAGGTTAATTGAAAAAGTAAATTCCACTTTGCAAAAGTAAAATCCACAGATTAAGTGATTTGTTGCCTGATTGGTCCATTTCTATCGCTGATGGATTGGAAAACTCGCTGACATTATCCCCAAGCAATACCTGAAACAGCTTTTTGAAAACGTCAGGCTGAAGCTTTGTGTAGAGCATGTTGAAGATATCGATGACAGACTGTGATGTGTTGGTGTCCCTGATAAAAGCAAGCATGAGCTGAGGTATAGTTTTGAAAGACTTAATTCCACTATTTTTTTATTTGTTTTTGAAAAACTAAATTCCGCCCTGTACTTTTTAGGGGTGGAATTTACTTTTTCAAATGAAGGTTAAAACTCTGGATGAAAAAACCGATAAAAACTTGTTGACAAGGATTAATGACTTAAGTATAATAGACAATGCAGCGAAAAACCGCTGAAAAACATAAGTTTGCGGGTGTAGTTCAGTGGTAGAACCCCAGCCTTCCAAGCTGGTCGTGAGGGTTCGATTCCCTTCACCCGCTCCACAAGCCTCAAGTTAAAACTTGAGGCTTTTTTGCTGCATAAACTAATTTTTTCAGAATCTTTATTTTCATTACGAAGCAAAATATTAGTATTATGTATAGTATTAGCCCTTGCTTTTCAAAGCAAAATACAGAAATCCTGACTCCATTGTCATGAACGTCAGTAAAGGATCTTTAAACACAAAAGGCTCTCTTGTTCTTCTTTGAATAACATAAAGGGTATTGAGCCATGCTTAGAATGTTGTTACGCTTGCTTTCGATGACGAGTGATGTATAATATTATCAAATTAACACTTTTTGGGTTGGTGTATATATGAATTACGGTTTTGTTAGGGTTGGGGCAGCTGCTAATGAACTTAGAGTTGCCGATTGCGCTTTTAATGCGGAAAAAATTATAGAGATTATAAAGGACGCCGAAAAAAAGTCGGTAGAGTTTTTAGTTTTTCCTGAGTTGTGCATAACCGGCTATACCTGCGGGGATTTATTTTTTAAGGATACTTTGCTAAAAGGAGCAAAAGAAGGCTTAATTAAAATCACCGAAGCAACAAACGGCAGCAGCATGGTTTCTATAGTAGGACTTCCTATGGTGATTAATGGTCGGATATATAATTGTGCGGCGGTATTGCAGAACGGGCGAATACTGGGTTTTGTACCAAAGACCAATCTCCCCAATTATAATGAATTTTACGAGAATCGCTGGTTTACTGGAGCCGATCAACTGGATGTTGACGAAGTCTGGTTTAATGATTCGATGATACCGGTGGGAGCTGATTTGGTCTTTGTTGCAAAGAATCGTGAAGAGCTGGCATTTGGTATAGAAATATGTGAGGACCTATGGAGCATTCTGCCACCCAGCAGTTTTCTCACTCAAAGCGGTGCCACCCTGATATTTAATCTGTCTGCCGGAAATGAACTGGTCGCTAAGGGAGAATTCCGCAAAAACCTTGTAAAGAGTCAATCTTCCCGGTGTGTGGGAGGTTATGTTTATGCTTCGGCCAATTCATGCGAATCCACCACCGATTCGGTATTTTCCGGGCATCTTATGATAGCCGAAAACGGTAATATTTTAAAAGAATCGGAGCGCTTTTTCTTTGAAAACAAACTGGAAATTGCAGATATTGACTTAGACAGGTTGTTGTATAATCGCCGGATCTTGCAGCCGTCGAGAAGAAGCATTATAAGCAAAAGCTTCCGGATTATAAGCTTTGATTATACATCTTTAAATTTGGAAAACGATATTCATAGAAAAATAGATAAACATCCTTTTGTACCTGAGAATACCGGGGAGCGGGATGAAAGGTGCGAAGAAATCCTATCTATACAAACCTTAGGACTTATGAAGCGAATGAAGCATACCAATACCCAAAAGCTTGTTGTAGGTATTTCAGGAGGGCTTGATTCAACTCTGGCGCTTATTGTATCAGTAAGGGCAATGGCTAAGTTGGGACTGCCTTTGAGTAATTTAATTGCCATTACCATGCCCGGATTCGGTACCACAGACAGAACCTTTGACAATTCGGTTAATCTATGCAAAGGATATAATACGGATTTAAGAATAATAAACATTAAGGATGCTTGCCTGCAGCACTTTAAAGATATTGGTCATGATAAGGATATCCATGATACAACATATGAGAATGTTCAGGCCAGGGAAAGAACACAAATTTTGATGGATGTCGCCAATAAAGAAGGAGCCCTGGTTGTGGGAACCGGTGATCTTTCGGAAATCGCTCTTGGCTGGAGTACTTATAACGGGGATCATATGTCAATGTATGCTGTTAACTCAGGTGTTCCCAAAACTCTTGTTCGTCATATTATCAAATGGTATGCCGAGTATGAGGCTGATGAACATATAAAAACAATTCTTCTTGACATAATTGATACACCTATCAGTCCGGAACTATTACCGCCTTCAGATACCGGAGAAATAGTGCAAAAAACAGAGGATATTCTGGGCCCATATGAGGTGCATGACTTTTTCCTGTATTATATGCAGAGCTATGGAGCGGGACCGGCTAAACTGTTGTTCATGGCGGAAAGGGTATTTGAAGGGCAATACAGTTCTTCTCAGCTTAAAAAGTGGCTGACGGTATTTTGTAAGAGATTTTTCTCTCAACAGTTCAAACGCTCATGCATACCCGACGGTCCAAAGGTTGGTACGGTGTCTTTATCTCCGAGAGCTGACTGGAGGATGCCCAGTGATGCCTCTGTCCGGATGTGGCTGATGGAATTGGAAAATATGTAAGGGGTTTATTAACTTAAGACCAGCATAAACGGCTGCCAGAAAACATGAAATTGGGTATTTTTCAGGCTGAATAGTTGATTTTATCATAACAGATATCACTGATATTTCCTGGGAAATATCTTTTGAAAAAGCCTCAGAAATATTGGAACCCAGCGTTTTCGAGCAAGATACTCTTGCCGGGGACTTCACTATAATTGTTTTTTATGGATGCCGATGATAAACTCAATTTCTGTTCCAAGCTTGTCCAGCCTATTGAGCCGTTCAATGCCTTCTTTTGGTGTACGCCAATAATAGGGGGTCATGGTAAGAAGGTCAGCTATATCTTCATGGCAGTCAAGTTCAATAAAACCGTTTATGCGAATTTGTTCACTTAAGCTGAATGATGGAAGCACAGGCCCTTTTTCATCATTCTCATAGGGCTTTTCATAAAGGACGGATTTTAGTTCATAAAGATGCCTTTTTCCGGGTATCACAGTGACAAGGAATCCGTCCTTTTTCAATACTCTGTTGAATTCCGCATCATTGGAAGGGGCAAAGGCGTTTAATATATAATCAATTTTTTCAGTCATTAAAGGTATTTTAAAAAGTGAAGCCACAATGAAGCTTATTTCTTTATTTCGCCCGGCAGCCAGCCGGATTGCTTCTTTTGATATATCGATACCGTAAATTGAACAGTCTATGGAAGCCTTTAACAATGATTTACTGATACAGTCGGTATAATAACCGTCTCCGCATCCTGCATCCAGTAAAACAGGATTATCGTCTCTTCTTAATATGAATCTTTGAGAGAATAGGTCACAAAGCCTATCAGCTAACAGATTGTAATAACCCTTGTCTAAAAAGCGTTTTCGGGCTTTGGCCATATCCTTGTTATCACCGGGATCTTTGCTGTTTTTATCCTGGCTTAAGAGCAGGTTAACATATCCTTTTCCTGCTATATCAAAACTGTGGTAGTTTTCACAGGTAAGGCTTTTTTCCTTCTTCAGCAAAGGTTTATGGCAAACGGGGCAAATAAGATGTTTAATGCTTTTCATTGTATTTTCCTTAACATAAATTTTGACCTGATTATACTCCATCACAAGTTGTGCTTCAAGGTTATTTATAAGGCGGGTTCAAGGTTTCTCATGGAGATAGCCGTACAGTGGCACAAAAATTTGACATTATGAAGGCTAATAACTATAATATTACTAACATATGAATACTCTGTCGATGACGGGAATGTGAAGTCTCGATTTGCAGTAAAGAGAAAAAACCATATGGTGAAAGGTTTTATGCAATAAAGCTTCGTCCCACCCCTGAGACTTAAAGCCGATGAGGCTTACGGTTGTCGCGATATAGACTAAAAAGCCGGGTTCAATACCTGATATTCATCAGGGCTTACTATTGAGCCAATTAGGGTGGTACCGCGGATTGTGTCCGTCCCAGTTTTTGGGACGGTTTTTTATTTCTGTACAACAAGGTTGGTGCTGCCCTGGGAGATTCATAGATTGAGCAGAACAGTGGAACATTAAAACCGAATTTATGTTAAAGAGGTGCGTAATGTATTTTTCAAAGATGTTTTTGCCGACAATAAGAGAGGTTCCGGCAGAAGCCGAGATTATGAGCCATAAATTGATGCTGAGAGCCGGTATTATGCGTAAACTGGCATCGGGGATATATTCCTTTCTGCCTTTGGGGTTACGTACACTAAAAAAGATCGAAAATATTGTAAGAGAGGAAATGGAAAGGGCCGGGGCACAGGAACTTCTTATGTCTGCCCTGCTTCCAGCTGAAATTTATCGTGAATCTGGAAGATGGGAGGTTTTCGGCCCGGAGATGTTCAGATTGAAAGATCGCAACAACAGGGATTTCTGCCTTGGACCTACCCATGAAGAAATATTCACCGAAACTGTGAAAAACAGTGTGCGTTCCTATAGAAATCTGCCATTAACTCTATATCAAATCCAGACTAAATATCGTGATGAAATACGCCCAAGATTCGGAGTTATGCGTTCCCGTGAATTCATAATGAAAGATGCATATAGCTTTGACCGTGATGAGGAAGGCCTGGATATTTCCTACAAGCAGATGGAACAAGCCTACAGAAGGATTTTTGACCGGCTGGGGCTGGATTATAAAGTGGTTGAAGCTGATTCAGGTGCAATGGGAGGCTCCGGATCTCAGGAGTTCATGGTCATATCCGAAATTGGTGAAGATGGGATAGCCTATTGTAAGGCTTGTGGTTATGCTGCCAATTTGGAAAAGGCCAGCTGTCCGAAGTCTAAAGAACCCATAACAGAAGCAGAGTTGCCTGTAGAAAAAATATTCACACCCAATATTCATACCATATCAGAACTGGAGGCTTTTTTAGACTGCCAGCCGGCTAAAATGGCTAAAACATTGATATTTAAAGCTGATGATGAGCTGGTGGCGGCAATGGTAAGAGGCGACCGGGAATTAAATGAGGTTAAGCTTAAAAATGTATTAGGATGTAGAGAACTTGAAATTGCAGATGCCGAAAGTGTTCGTTTTGCTACAAATGCCGAGGTGGGCTTTGCCGGTCCGATTGGCCTGAAAATCAGGATTATAGCTGACTATGAAGTGGCCCAGGGGAGAAACCTTATTGTGGGAGCCAATGAAACGGATCATCACCTCATCAATGTGAATATAGGAAGGGATTTTAATGCCGAGATTCATGATATCAGGTCAATTTCAGAAGGTGATGTCTGTCCAGTTTGTGGTAAGGCAATTACGCTTGCGAGAGGTATTGAAGTAGGCCATATTTTCAAGTTGGGGACTAAATATAGTGAACCATTAAAGTGCAATTATATAGATGAGTCCGGCAAAGAACGACCAATGGTGATGGGTTGTTACGGTATAGGAATTAACCGGCTGATGGCGGCAGTAATTGAGCAAAACAATGACGAAAAGGGCATAATATGGCCAATAGAAATTGCGCCGTACCATGTTATAATCGTACCGGTCAACGTGCTGGATGAAACCGTTATGAATATAGCCCGAAACATGTATGAGAAGCTTATAGAGGCAAATGTGGAAGTGATCCTGGATGACAGGAACGAAAGAGCAGGGGTAAAGTTCAATGACGCCGATCTCATCGGCATTCCCATAAGGATCAATATTGGCAGGAAAGCGGCGGAAGGGCTTGTCGAATTAAAACTGAGAAACGGGAATGAAGCTGTAACCATGCCGGTGGATGAGGCGCTGGAAAAGATATTGTCACAGGTAAAGATTTAATTAAGAAAGATTTATAATACAAAATTTTTGGAGGAAATATTATGGCACAGGATAAGAAATTTGTCGAAGCAATTACTCCTATGAATGAGGACTTTGCAAGGTGGTATACCGATATCGTAAAGAAGGCCGATTTGGTAGAATATTCAGGAGTAAAGGGATGTATGATTGTTCGTCCTTATGGCTATGCAATCTGGGAAGCCATCCAGAAGGAACTGGACAGACGTTTCAAGGAAACAGGCCACGAAAACGTATATATGCCCATGTTCATCCCTGAAAGTCTGCTACAGAAAGAAAAGGACCACGTTGAAGGATTTGCTCCTGAAGTAGCCTGGGTTACCCACGGCGGAAGTGAGCCTTTGGCTGAAAGGCTCTGCGTGCGTCCTACATCGGAAACGCTGTTTTGTGATCACTACAAGGATATAATACAATCCTACAGGGATCTTCCGAAACTATATAACCAATGGTGTTCGGTTGTAAGATGGGAAAAGACGACCCGTCCTTTCCTCCGTTCGGTTGAGTTTTTATGGCAGGAAGGCCATACCGCCCACGCAACAGCTGAAGAGGCCCAGGAAGAAACCATCAAAATGTTGAACGTATATGCCTCATTCTGTGAAGAAGTGTTGGCAATTCCGGTCATAAAGGGTCAAAAAACCGAAAGAGAAAAGTTTGCCGGTGCCCATGCTACTTATACTATCGAAAGCCTCATGCATGACGGAAAGGCACTTCAGTCAGGCACATCACATAACTTTGGAGACGGGTTTGCAAGGGCGTTCGGAATTCAATACCTGGATAAAGATAATCAATTAAAATATGTACATCAGACTTCTTGGGGCATGAGCACCCGTATCATCGGTGCTATCATCATGGTTCACGGAGACGACTCCGGACTGGTCCTGCCTCCGAAAATCGCTCCTACCCAGGTTATCATCGTTCCTGTTCAACAACAGGTGGAGGGTGTTCTTGAAAAAGCATATGAGCTGAAAGAAAGACTTTCAAAGATATGCCGTGTTAAGATCGATGATTCTGATAAAATGCCGGGTTGGAAATTCGCCGAGTACGAAATGCGCGGCGTTCCTCTCCGTCTTGAAGTGGGACCAAAAGATATCCAGAAAAATCAGGTGGTACTGGTTAAGCGTATTAACAGAGAGAAACTGTTTGTTTCGATGGATGAGCTGGAAACAAAGATTCCGGAAGTTCTTGAAGATATACAGACAGCTTTATACAATAAAGCTCTGGAAATGAGAAATGCAAAGACCTTTACTGCTGTCGACCTGGATGAGATGGAGAAAATTCTTAATGAAACTCCGGGATTTATCAAAGCTATGTATTGCGGCAATGAGGAATGTGAGGTCACCATTAAAGACAGAATGGGTGCTACGGCCCGCTGCATACCTTTTGAACAGGAGAAAATCTCCGATAAATGCGTATGCTGTCACAAAGAGGCAAAATATATGGTCTATTGGGGAAGAGCATATTGATTGGATTATCCCAGTGTCATTCTGAACGAGCGAAGCGAAGTGATGAATCTTTTGCTGATATCGGGATGATATATGGTAGAAAAGATAACTATAGGGGGCTTAGATTGCCCCCTATATTATTTAAATCGAACTCCATCTTTCACGTTTACTTAAGAATGGTAAGCGGAGAACTGCTTCGTTATCCGGAAACGACCTTTGCAGCGGGAACACCTTTGATATAATCTTCAGCTTTCATAAGATCCTCAAGTCTGAATACTCCTTTTTTAACAAGATAATTCATGGTATTTTCAAAATGATCAGAAAGCCTGTTGCTGTGTGAATTCATTCTGTTTATAAGATCATTTTTAAATTCGATTCTTACATGTACATCGTACTCATATGTTTTCCCATCTCCGTAAATGCTGTTTAGAGGATCCTCCGTAAGCAGGTCTTTTTTGTATACATCAAGAAAATCCTGTATATTTTGCGTTATTTCAAAGTCCTGATAATGGCCGTCCTTAGTTTCAAAACTTACGTAAATTCTATGGATGTCTTTGGCATTTTTCTTTAGAATTGGCATATAGCTCTCTCTTACGCCGGGCAAAGAAAGATATTCTCTTAAAAGTTTATCAAGTTCGGTATTGTCCTGATATATATACAGGCTATACTGTCTTTCAAGGAATGAACCATCCTCCAGTTTGTAAATGAAATACAGATTTCTGTATTTAAAAAGATCATTCTGTTGTTGTATGGAAGCATTATCAAACAGTTTCTCATTCTCTCTGAACAGTTTTTTATTCTCGGCAATATACGAATGTATCTCCCGAACTTTAGTAATTACCTCATAATCATCCGAGATTCCGGGAATGGATTCCCTGATCTCCTTAATTTGTTGGGGGTTGAGGACTTTCGGGGGTTCATATGCGCCGGGATATTCACGGATCGGCACAAGGTATCTGTGCATATCCGGGTCATATTCCTCGGGCTTCAATGCTATTCTTATGGCAGGATCCATATATGTACTTAACCCCATGATTTCGACCTCGCCATATTGAGGTACCCTTCGTTCATAGCCATACAGGTCATAACTTACGCTGCAAAGAAACAGCGACAGGATAAGAGCAAATACGATGTATCCCTTATAAGACTTAAAGACTTTAAATGTTTTGCGCATTAACATCTCTGCTGAAAAATAACCTATAAAGCCTCCTATGAGATAGGAAACTATGTATGCCGACAGATTTCGGTATAGGTCAAGAATAAGTACGATAATGCTTCCAATAAGCGCTGCTGAACAAAACGCGACGCTGTATTTAAAAACAGGTTTGATAAATGAAAAGCTGATTACATCAGTGGCAACCTCCATGTGCCTTTTTCTGTACAGATAATAAGCTGCTGTGAGAAAGACAATGGCTGCGATGACATATCCTGCTATGACAGCTATATTTCCATTATCAAGACGGAATTCTCTGTAAAAGGATTCCAAGTGATAGAGGGGCGCCCAGGCTTCAAAGGTTCGGGATGCAGTATATGACACATATCCGAATAAAAAGTCATTTAATATGCTTTTGATCACAGATTCGAGAAAAGGGGCAAGGAAATTGAATATGTAAAAGAAAATAGCCTGTGCAGCAAGATGCCCGGTAAACATGCCGACAAATACGGCGAAGTTGTATAACAGAAATGTAAGCACAAGATTTATACCAAACCATATCCATGCATATGACGGATTTGGAATGCCTGCTATTATCTCAAAGACAACTAATATCAAACTGTTGAAAATGAGCGGAACACCTGCAATAAACAGTCCGGAAAGGTAATTGGTCACAAACAGGGTAGAACGGGTTACAGGCAGGGAGTGAATCATAGCAGTATTCTTTTGAAAATGCATATAAGAAAATACTGCAAGCGCCGCAACCAAGGGGAAAACACCCAGGAATACAACCATACCATCATGGCTGTATAAGATCAAAAATCCTAAATCGCTTAATACCTCGTAATCAGTGGTCCGGCTTATTCGTTCTGTTAATCTGTTTATGTAACTCATTACATACAGAAACATAAAAAATGTATAAGAAAACGTAATAAGCCAAAATCTCTTGATATTATTTTTGAATATTCCGCAATTAAAGGACGATGTTTTTAACGGCATAATCCATACCTCCAAGTTCATAGATAAAGATTTCTTCAAGTGAAAGAGGAAGAGCGTCAACCAGCAAAGGCTGCAGTTTATTGATTTGTGAGATTGTTTCATCCCGGTCGCCCCTGACGATGAGGATCCATATCCGACCGCTTTGCTGCCTGTTCAGAATATTAAGTTTATTCACTTCCTCAGGAAGATCTCCTTCAAATGCTACCTGAAGTTTTATGATATTATTCTGAAGCTCTGTCAGGCTGCGCTCCAGAATAACCTTACCCTCATGCATGATACCGACATGATCACATACATCCTCAAGCTCCCGTAAGTTATGGGAAGATACGAAGACTGTCATTCCTCTTTCTGCAACATCCTGCAACAGTACGCTCCATACCTTTCGGCGCATTACAGGATCAAGCCCGTCAACCGGTTCATCCAACAGCATAATGTCCGGCTTAAGGCAGATGCCCAACCAAAAGGCTGCCTGCTTTTGCATGCCTCTGGAAAACCGTTTCAGATTCTTTTTAGGATTAATCGGGAATACTTCCTGCAGCTTTTGGAACCTGTCCTCGTCAAAACTTGGATATATAGACTCATAGTACTTTTTCATATCCAGGATCGATGCCTGGGGGAAGAAGTATATTTCATCAGGTATATAGAACATTCTTGATTTAACGGCGACATTTTCGTAAACCGGCTGTCCGTCAATAGTTATAGAGCCGGAATCCGGGATAAAGATACCTGCAAGATGCTTGATCAGCGTGGTTTTACCGGCGCCGTTAGGTCCTACAAGGCCATAAACAGAACCTTTTTCCACCGTCGCATTTACACCGTTCAAGGCAAAAAAACCGTCAAAAGACTTTTTCAAATCTTTAATCTCTATCATACATTATTTCCCCCTTGAGGTTTGGAGTGTGATATGGCATTCTGAACGATTTCGATTATATTGTTTTCGGGAACACCCAAATATGAGAGTTCTCCGACTGTGGCTTTCAAAGAAGCATATAGTACTTCCAGACGTTTTGGGTCAACTTTTTTAGGTGAGGGAGCCACGAAATTTCCACGTCCTGATACAGTATATATGAAGCCCTCAGATTCCAAATCCCTGTAAGCTTTTTGAATGGTGTTCGGATTTATGGAGGTAGTTTGAGCCAACTCTCTTACAGATGGGAGTTTTTCATCCTGTTTAAGAGCCCCGGTAATGATTAGCTGCTTTATATTATCTTTTATCTGTTCATAGATAGGCTTCGGATTTCTCAGGTCTATGGCTATTATAGGTATCACTCCTTTCGTTTGATTCTAATTAAAATGTATTTAATAAATAAGTGTACTATGATACATAGTACACTTATTTTACAATTGTTAATTTGTGGTTGTCAATAGTTTTCGCATCCCACAATATCTTATATTTTTCTCCAATATCAGTTCATTATTTGCAGGGTGTTGAACGGTTTTATTTTTATAGGCTTTTAAAGGTATCCAACGGGCAAGGAATATATTTTTACATTTTGTTACATTTTCTTTTAAGATTTTGGGTGTAACCAAAAATTTTGGGTAAATAAGATATGGAATTTTTAGTTTTCGGAGGAGATATGGAAAGAGATAAAATTTTATGTGTAGACGATGAGGAAATGGTGATCGAGGCTTTAAAGATCGAGCTGGTCAATGGCTTATCCTCCGACATAATTATTGAAACAGCCACAAGTGCAGAAGAAGCGCTGTTGATAGTCAATGAGACTTTAAAGCAGAAAGACCGCATTATATTAGTCATTTCCGATCAAAAAATGCCCGGGATGACAGGAGAAGTTCTCCTGGCAGAGCTTGACAGGATAATTCCGCAAGCTCTTAAAATCATGCTTACAGGTTATACCAACCTGGATGCAATACAGTATGCAATTAATAATGCAAGTTTGTTCAGGTACATACAAAAACCCTGGGAACAGGAAGACCTGATTCTGACAGTAAAACAGGCCATAGATAAGTTCAACACCATGCGGGCTCTTGAAGAAAAAACCAGGCAGATTATGAAGATGAATGAGGAACTGGAAGAAAAGGTCCAGGAGAGAACCATGCAGCTAAGCGAAGCCTTAAGAGAGCTGGAAGCCTTTTCCTTTACTGTTTCTCATGATCTGAAATCCCCGTTAAGATCTATTGATTACTGTGCAAAATACATTCTGGAGGATTACGGAAATGAGCTGAACCCGGAAATAATAAAGATGCTGACCGATATTCGAAGCACTTGCGATGGCATGTTCAGCCTTATCAACAAGCTGTTGCTGTATTCAATGACTGCAAAAGCTCTTCCTGAGATTTCGCCGGTGGATACTGACCTGTTATTCAGGCAGACCTATGCCGAATTAACGAATTCCATCAAGGACAGGAACATTGAATTCAAGATAAAGGGAAGTTTGCCGACGGTGATGGCTGATCCCATCTTATTAAAACAGGTTGTAAATAATATTCTGTCTAATTCAATAAAGTTTACCCGACCTAAGGAAAAAGCCGTTATAACTGTTGACTGTGAAGAAAGTAAAGATCGATATCGCTTTTCTGTAAGGGATAATGGTGTGGGCTTCGACATGAAATATGCCTCTAAACTATTCGGTATTTTCCAGAGGCTGCATTCCCAGAATGAATATGAAGGATCGGGAATAGGTCTGGCCACTGTAAAGAAAATTATTGAAAAACACGGCGGAGAGATAAGTATCAACAGTATTGAAAATGAAGGGACTGTAGTTAGTTTTACATTGCCGATCCAGCAATAGAAGAAAGGGGCCGTAATGAATGAAAAAATTAATTATAGCCCTAACAGTACTTATAATATTATTACTTTTTGCAGGAGTATATTTCATTGATCGGACTTTTATCCCGAATGATGATAAAGCCGGCATGCAAGTAATCAACTATGAAAACAATCGAAACAGGTTTTTCAGTAATAACGAAGGAATGCCGATAATAGTCGGCATATACAACAGTGGTTATCTTTATCATTCGAGCCATGATCATGGTATCAATAAAGATGTAGTGGAAGAATTATTCAGCAGGATGAAGCTGGACTATAAAATAGAAATACTGCCCCGGGTCAGGATCTCGTCAATGATTTCCGAGGGACTGATTCATATGGGGGTTTCCACCATTGAAACTCCTGAAAGAGCTGAATATTCGTACTTTGTTCCTTACTTTTCTGAGAAGAATGATGTTTTGGTACGGAATGACGCCGGTATCTCAACAGAAGAAGAGTTGTTAAAAAACAAAAATATCAAGGTAGGAATTATTAGGGGATACTATTATGGCGAACATTACACAAATCTTATTGAAAAGCTGGAAAAGCAAAAAATGGTCGTTCAGGCCAAGGATACCGAACATCTTTTCAAAATGCTCAATGACGGATGGATCCAGGTAACTTTCAATTTGGCGTCAAGCTATCTTTTCTATATTGATCAACACAATATAAAAGATATAAGTATTTATGATTGGGCTCCTGAAGAAGAGCCGTTGGTCAGAACTCTTGCCTTAAGCAAAAAATATTTTTCTCCCGATGATATTGCAAAATTTCAGCAAACCATCGACGAAATGATCGACGATGGGACGATGTATAGCATCTTTAATAAATATATCCCTGAAGATAATGCAAAAAGGATGTGTGAACAATCGTGGTGCAAAGATTAAAGAGCCGCTTTTTCATAAAGAGGATGGGACTTGCCCAGAAGCTGTCCGGTATGGTTTTCTTTTTAGGCATTTTAATATATATACCCAGCATAATTTTGGGCGCTGTAACAAATCTCAACCTAATAAAAGCGGAGCTTGAAGATTATAAAGAGGGTGTTGAAATGCGGGTTCAGAATGCATTTGAATCCGCCATTTGGAATTATGACATAGAAACTCTGAAAAAGCTGATTAAACTGGAGTTTAATAATGATAGTCTGAAGTCGATTAAAGTCAGTACCGAAAAACTGGATCTTTTATGGCTGTCTATGAATGACGGGGTAATAGTTGAGGAAACAAAAGCTCCGGAAGGAAAATACATAGAAAAGAAGGTCATCCCTGTTTACAGGATGGATGACAGTGAGCGGATAATTGCATATGCCACTATTTGGTATGATTACTCCGTCGTTAGAGAGAAGTATTATACGCAGCTTATTAACGATTTATTGATTATGGGAGCTATTCTTTTCACCACCAGTACTGCCATGACAATATCAAGCTATATAAGACTTGTACGCCCCCTTGAAGCAATAAGAAACAGCATGATTGAAGCAGGCAAGAGTGCCGCAGTCGGAAGGCCAAAACCTGGCAGGTATGTTTTTAACAACGCTTTTGCAGAGATAAAAACCATGGCTCAGGATATGGATAACATGTTTAATGAAATAGAAGAGGCTAACCGAAAGATAAGAGAGAATGAAGCACTGTTCAGAGCCTTTTTTAACCAGGCGGGTGTCGGTGTTGTCCAGGTTGTTGCAGAAAGTGGCGAATTAGTGCTTGCAAATCAGCGCTATTGTGAAATTGTAGGCTACAGTGTGGAAGAACTGAAAAATTTGAGATATCCGGATATAACGCATGAGGACGATGTAGCGAATCAGATTAAAATGACTGAAAAGATCATAAAAGGTGAAATTGAAAAATACAGACATGAAAAACGATATATACATAAAAACGGTAATCTTGTATGGGCTGACGTAACGGTTACCCGTTTATGGGAGCCCGGAGAAAAACCTACATACATTTTGGCAGTGGTTCAGGATATTACAGACCGAAAAATGGCCGAAGAAAAAATCATCAAACTTAACAACCAACTGGAAGATAAGGTGGCTGAAAGGACGCGGGATTTGGAGCAGGCGAAAACTGAACTGGAAAGGGCTATAGAAGAATTAAAATCCGCCCAGGCAAAATTGATAAATACTGAAAAAATGGCTGTTTTGGGGCGGCTGGTGGCAGGCATAGCCCATGAGCTTAATACTCCTCTTGGAATAATCAATTCTGCCGGCGGAACGATCGAAAGGATCCTGCAGAAAGAATTGGACAACGTTATTGAGTTTTGCTGCCGGGCACCTGAGGATGTATACGGGATCTATTTAAGTTTGATAAATAACAATACTGATTATCAGGACAACGCGTATAAACGTATGCAGCGCAGGACCTATTTCAAAGCCTTGGAAGAAAGAGGCATAGATGTCGATGATGAAATAATTGAAAAACTAGTGGACTTAGGATACCAAGGAGAAACAGATGAATTAACGGAACTGGTCAGTGATCCAAAAAATATTCCCGCCATTCAGGCTGCCTACAGTATATCCGTATTGCGTAAATCGGTAGGAATGATAAAAGTTTCTGCTGAAAAAGCATCACAGGTCATATTAGCGTTAAAAACCTACTCCCACATGGATACCAATAAATCACCGGTACCGTATGATGTTGTCAGGGATATAGAAACGGTACTGACCCTATACCATAATCAGTTGAAATATGGTATAGATATAATTAGAGAATATGAAGAGGTCCCCCATGTAATTTGTTTTCCTGATAAACTGCATCAAATTTGGGTAAATATTATAAATAATGCTTTACAGGCAATGAACTACAAAGGCACATTAAAAATCAGTATTGCTAACGACAGCGACAGAGTCAAGGTTTCCATATCCAACAACGGGCCGCCTATTCCGGAAGACATCATTGATAAAATATTTGAACCGTTCTTTACGACAAAAATGCTTGGCGAAGGTACTGGTCTTGGTCTTGATATTGTTAAAAGACTGGTGGAAGAAATCGACGGAGAAATTAATGTAGAATCAAGATCGGACGAAACGACCTTTAATGTATGGTTAAGAACTTAAAAAGGGTGAGTGTATGCAGAGACGTTGCGCAATAGTATGTGTTGACGATGATGAAATGATACTTGATTCACTTAAGCAGGAACTAATGGCCCACTTTAACGGCAAATACCGGTATGAATCCGCGTTGAACGCCGAGGAAGCACTGCAGCTGATTGATGAACTGGTGGATGATAATATTTACATAATACTTATCATTACCGACTTTGTCATGCCAGGCATGAACGGTGATGAATTCCTCATAAAGGTTCATGAAAAATACCCGTATATACGAGCCATGGTTATAACAGGGTATGCGGATGTTTTAGCAGTTTCAAAGGTAAGGAACAAAATCAACTTATGCGGTATTATTTCAAAACCATGGAAGACTGACGAACTTATTGAGAAAGTTGAGTCGGTCATAGGCAGCAAATACATTAATTAGTAAGTAGGGGTATGATAATTGTATAAAGTTTTGATTGCAGATGATCAAAAAATACTCAGATATGATTTGAAGAGAATGGAAATATGGAATGAAACAAAGGATTTTGTTATTGCAGGCGAGGCCGAGAACGGCAAGGACGCTTTGGAATTGCTGCGCTCATCCTCGTTTGATTTGCTGATTACCGATATAAAAATGCCTGTTATAGACGGTATGGAACTTTTAAAAACAGTATATGAGGAAAAATTATGTCCGTGTGTAGTTTTGTTGAGTGACTATACCGAATTTGCATATGCAAGAGAAGGATTGCTGCACGGCGCATTTGATTATTTAGGGAAACCTGTGGATAATCAGGTAATCACTGAGCTTTTGGCCCGTGCGAAAGTATTCCTGGACCAAAGAAAAAGGGAGCAGGAAAAAATAAAACAATGGGAAGACTTAGCCGATAAAGCATTTTACCCTGCTGATTATGTTGATAAAATAGCTGCTCTCCTTATAAAAGCGCAGGACGAGGCGCTTATGGCAACAGATAACATGTTGGAGGCAGTGGGGGCGGTCGTTGATTACGATTTTAAAAAAGCAGTTTTAATCCTTGAAAATGCCTCCGGTCAAATCATTTCTAAGGTATTGGAATTTCACCCATGGATAAAGTTATACATCGATATAGAAAAATTAAAGCGGCCGCGCTATTCACAGTATCAAAGCTGGGATGATCTATCCAAACATATACATAAGGAATTCGGCAAATTTCTTGATTTCCTTAGGAAATTCGTTATATGGAAAGATGTTGATACCTTTATTAAAAGTGCCTGTATAGAAGTTCTTAATAATATTGATAATGATATTTCGTTAAAAACCATATCCGAGAATTTGTTTATCAGTAAAGCGTACTTAAGCGAAAGGTTCAAAAAGATTACCGGCATCTCTTTATCCGATTATATCAACATGGTCAGGATGGAAAGAGCAAAATATCTATTGATCGCCACTTCAATGAAAACATATGAAATTGCTGATTCTTTAGGATATAAAGATCACGAATACTTCAGCAAGGTATTTAAGAAAAATGCCGGTCTTTCCCCGACTGCATTCAGAAAAGTCTATGTCAGTGGCTGATGTATATAAAACTTTTTTTGTTTTTAAATTTGTTTCTATATTAGAACATTATTATGTATAATAGACTTAGGACTAACGGCCTAAATCCTATAGTAATTCTTAAAGGATACTGTTTATATTTTATACTGTTTATACAACAGAGAGGAGGTCCATTATAGGTGAACAGATATAATCGGAACTCTCAAAATGAAAAAAGGGATAATACAATTAAGAAAGCTTTATTAACCGGCATTGTCCTTTTATGTTGTATATTTATTTGGTTTGTCGGAAAAGGTATTGCCAATACCGGCAATACTCAGAAAACACCACCTGAAGAGACCTCACCGACAATAACGCCGACACCTGCGATCCAGCAAGTGTCTATTCCGAAAGCGGTCCTTGATATCGACGGGATTGAGTATAAGCTTTCAGGCACCCAAAGCATCATGGAAACCTCGGCTTTTTTAAATGCGCCGAAAGCGGGATTCGGAAGAGGCTCAGTCGCTCATATTAACTTTGAGACCCTGCCTGATTCATATAACATTACCCTTTCAAAAGACAACAAAGAGATTTTTTCAAGCAGAACTTCGGTAATCCTGCCTCATGATATTCCTAAAGACGGCGAATATCAGGGAGTTTGCAGAGCGCAATGGGTCCAGGGCAAATTCATGGGGACCGCCAATTATTATTTCACCATCCTGGCCGATTTTCCTGCGGAACCTGTAATATCAGCTACGGAGACAGATCCGGGTGAACTTATAGTTTTAAGAATCAATAACCTGAATCCCGAAGAGAATGTAGAAATTGAAACAGATCTGGATTTTAAGCCAAATGTATTCCGCTATGAAGATGAACATATCATTTTGCTTCCGGTAAGTTATTACAATGAATCCGACAAAATTTACAGCATAAAGCTGAGAATAGGAGACGAAACATTTTCATATCCTATAAAAGTAAAAGATAAAGAATTCGTTACCCAACAGTTAACTATTGATCCAAAAATCGCCGCAGAGACCCGAAATGAGAAAAGCGCGCAGGAGGTCAGGGAAAAGATCGATCCTTTAAGACCGATATGCGATGACGTGGCTCATTGGGAAGGCGATTTTATTATGCCGGTGGAAGGAGGACGGGTCAGGGAATATGATTTCGGCAAGAGACGTCATGTCAACGGATCTCCTACTTCCTACAGGCACAATGGGCTTGATATAGGTCATGATCTGGGCGTTCCCGTCATGGCTTCAAACAGTGGAAGGGTCCTTATTGCCGACTACATGATTGGAACAGGCAACACCGTTATTATTGAGCATGGTTTTGGGCTAAAAACATGGTATTATCATATGGACGAATTAAATGTCAAGACCGGGGACATGGTAAAAAAGGGTGATATAATAGGGAAAGTCGGTTCCACAGGCTTTTCGACCGGGCCGCATTTGCATTTTTCGGTATCGGTGAATGAGGTTTATATTAATCCGATTACGCTGATAAATGAGGGAATACCGCTTATATCCAATAAATAAGAGTAAATTGACAAATTTTATACTTGACAAATCCTCATATTCTTCATAAAATAGTGTTTGTTTCGGCAACGTGGTGGGTATAGCTCAGCTGGTTAGAGCGCCAGGTTGTGGCCCTGGAGGTCATGGGTTCGATTCCCATTATTCACCCCATTAGTCTGGTGAATAGGGGTTGGAAATTGGGTTAAGCCCGGTTTCCAACTTCGAAAGCTGGCAAAGGATTAAACCCAGAATATTTCCGGTAATTCCCTAAATAATTTAGTAGATTATTTTTTCAGGAGAATTGCTTGACAAAGGGTAAAATCCTCCTTATAATTGATTTTGCGCCTTTTAATGGTGGGATGTCGCCAAGCGGTAAGGCACCAGACTTTGACTCTGGCATTCGTAGGTTCAAATCCTGCCATCCCA
>ENA-UPSB01000377-UPSB01000377.1-bioreactor-metagenome-genome-assembly--contig:-NODE-377-length-76574-cov-44.222324_pt1 | contig 76574 bp, 58 predicted proteins | sample MGYA00238182_ERZ773286 | MGnify/ENA primary metagenome ERZ773286 (study PRJEB29026, sample SAMN07631240) | bioreactor metagenome | isolation source: Switchgrass digestor | place: USA: Dartmouth... | reverse complement strand
CCGGGTAATTCTTCTGGAACAGATATATCGATGCTTTAAAATAATGAACAATGAGACATATCATAAATAAAGTTGGGAGTCTTCACTGGAGTATTACAGGATAATTAATGAAACTCTTATATCGAAACTGGGCGGGCTTCATTCCGCAAAATGCTTGATGTATTCAGTAGATTTCAGAGAAATTGAATTGTTACAACACCAGAACAAATGGGATGAGTTGACTGACATTATTGTAAATATTGCTGATACTCTTAAAATGGTTGGTGCAGATTTTATAGTTATATGTTCGAATACCATGCATAAGATGGCTTGTGATATTGAAAACAGGGTAGGGATAAAAGTCTTACATATTGCTGAGGTGACAGGTGAGAAAATAGCCCATAAAGGTTTGAAAAAAGTTGGTTTATTAGGGACTAAATTTACAATGGAGCAGGATTTCTACAAAAAAATTTTAAAGGATAAATTTAACATTGAAGTATTAATACCTGATGAGAGCGAGAGAGTTATAATTCACAATATTATATATAATGAATTATGCAAAGGTATTATAAATCAAACATCTAAAAAAGAGTTTCTTGAAATAATAAATAATTTGGCGCTGAATGGTGCAGAGGGAATAGTATTAGGTTGTACTGAAATACCATTGTTAATTAAGCAGGAGGACGTTAAAGTGCCCATTTTTGATACTACAACCATCCATGCCGTTTCTGCAGTGGAATATGCTCTGATGTAGTGCTTATATAATGAAATGAATATTTTAAAGGATATTGAAAAAATGAAACCCAACAGCCAAAAAATAAACTCTTCGCTAAGTATTGTGATGAAGTACTTGATGTTTTCAATTATAAACCAGGCCAAAGTTAACACATAGCAGCCGGGGTATGAAGTCTGGAACGTAAAATTACAAAGCAATGGACAATCTTATGGTTATTGTAAAATAAAAAATAGCAGGTCATGTTGACCTGCTATTTACCCTATTGAAACATAAAGTTTCTAAGGGTTTGGTAGGTTAAGGAGTTTCTCCCTGTTAATCAGGCAGGAAGTTTCTCCATCTACCATTATTAATTATGTACATTTCAACAGGAATTATTCATAATAAAAAATAAAATTTAAAAAGAGCCGGCAAGTTGTACTGCATTACGAAGCAACTGTCAGAAAGGCCATGAATGTAAATAAGAGAATGAATTTGAGAAGAATCATGAAAATTTTAGTTTGTCGGTATGGATGAAGTTCTGAAGGAGCCAGTGATTAAAATATTAGATTATTGGTTGGGAATGTGAGGCTTTATTAATACTGGGTCCCGCTGGAACCAGGGTCTGGACATGTGGATTTGCATATGCCCCTAATCCGCAAATGAAAATCCTTAAAAAAGCATTATTTATATTAAGTGCGGGAAAAACACTGAAAGCTCTTGAAGAATCAGGTGAAATAAATGCCATGCGGACAGTTATGCTGGGAGACAGGATAAAAAACAGGGCTGTTGAAAAGGAAATGGTAATATTTGACGGAACTACGCATTGGGATGAAGAATTGCGGAAGAAGAAAATCAAGGAACACCTTAAAACAGCATATAATCTGGGACTTCACTTTTGATTATGAGATGGGAGAGTATCAAGATATATAAGCATACAGATGGATGATCTACGGTCGTTCCATTTCACGGAGAAGATTTGGGAAGAGGTCTTACAAGAAAAATATTGAAAGATATAGAAATAACGCCTGATGAGAATTGCGAAAACAGGTTTAGGATAAATGGCGACCGTAATACAGCCGTATTATATTGTTATTGTATATGGAAATATTCATCAGTTTGTTATATCCAGGTGATAATCCATATTATCAAAAAGCTGGCTCAGGGATTCCCTGTTGTGGATTATTTTTACGGCTTCTGCAAAAAGCTGTGCGACAGATACAACCTTCACTTTGGGATGTTCAAAAGCCTTCATGTTTTCAACCGTGTCGGTTACAATGAGTTCTTCAATCACACTGCTTTCCAAAGTTTTAAGGCCTTTATCCCCCAAAAGTGCATGGGATACACATGCATATATTTTTTTGGCACCGTTTTCTTTTAAAGCACGTGCAGTATCAATCAGAGTTCCGCAGGAAATTGTAAAATCGTCCACAATAATTGCATTCTTACCTTCAACGTTTCCGATAATCTCCAGCACCTCGGCTTTTTCATCATGACCTCTGCGTGTTTTGTCGCCTATTGCAACCGGGGCCTTAAGCGCCTGGGCAAACTTTCTTGCATTCTTTGCAAACCCTGCATCAGGTGAGACCACAACCATGTTTTCTATATTTTTTGACCTTATATACCTGCATAAAATAGGTGTACCATATAGGTGGTCAACCGGCTTTTTAAAAAAACCTTGAATTTGGGGACTATGCAAATCCATTGTAATTATTCTGTCTACTCCGGTAACTTCAAGGCAATCTGCGCAAACCCGGGCCCTGATTGATACCCTTGGTTCATCCTTTTTATCTCCCTTGGCATAGCTGAAATAAGGCAGAATTGCTGTCACTGAACCGGCACTAGCCCTTTTGAATGCATCAATCCAGAATAAAAGCTCCATAAATTCGTCATTCGGATGCAAACCGATGGTCTGGACAATATACACGTCTTTATCCCTTACTTTTTCTAGAATTTTTACAAACGTATTGCCTTCAGAAAAGCTGATTGTCTGCGAACGTCCAAGTTCTATTCCGAGATATTTGCACATTTTCTCGGCGAAACCTATGCTTGAACTCCCGGCAAATATTCTGACACCAATTTCGTTAAGCGACATTAAAGCCCTGCCCCTTTCATCGCATTCATTCCAACAACGCGGTTTTTGTATTATTTTGCCTAAATTTTATCAAATCAATCCGGCTTTTTCAAACGCTGTTTTTCCAGGATCAGGATGCGGCCAAGATATGGAATGCTTCCTTAAGCATTCATAAAACAATGCCGGCAACAGACAAAGTTGCTTTTGATATCGTCTAATTATTATAACCGGAACAATTAATACTTCATGTATATATAATGCGCACAAAACCATTTTACAGGGAGGTGTGAGGTACATGTTCCATAAGGGCTTTGAGTTTCAGGGAAAACCATAAAAGCTAAGACTTTTAAATTTTCATGAAACAGTAAATCGAGATAAAGCTTAATCAAGTTATGAAATACAAACCAGCAAAAATAATTATATTATGAGGAGGGCTTATGAAAAATAAAGGATTAATCATTTTTATTGCTGTTTCCATGATGTTTACTTTGGTTGCCTGTTCACAAAGCAATACCTCAAATGATGCAGACATACCTTCCAACAAATCAACAGGACGGATTTACCTGTATGGTGAACTCCATGGCAATGAAAAGATATTGGAAAAAGAACTGGAGCTGTGGAAAAAATACTATCATGAGGAAAATATGCGGCATTTGTTTGTCGAGCTCTCGTACTATACTGCAGAGTTTTTGAACATCTGGATGAAGGAAGACAACGATATTATATTGGATGAGGTATTCAGGGACTGGAAAGGTACGGCATCTTATAAATTATGCGTAAAGGAATTTTATAAAAAGATAAAGGACGAATGTCCTGAAACTGTTTTTCATGGTACCGATGTGGGACACCAGTATGATACAACCGGGCAACGATTTTTAACGTACCTTAAACTGTATGAACCCGAAAATACGGAGAAATACGAACTGACAAAAGAAGCAATTGAACAGGGAGAATACTTTTACAGTCAAAATGACGATAAATATCGCGAAAACAAGATGGTGGAGAACTTTATCCGCGAATTTGAAAAACTGGACGGCGAAAGCGTCATGGGAATATACGGTGCGGCTCATACAAATTTTGAGGCCATGGATTATAGAACCCAATCGGTTCCGTGTATGGCAAATCAGCTGAAAAAACGTTACGGGGATGCTATTTATTCCGAGGATCTTACATGGATAGCAAAAGATATTGAACCAATAAGAGTGGACAAAATTACCATAAACAATAAAGAATATGAAGCCAGTTATTTTGGAAAAGAGGATTTTGCTTTGAGAGGTTATGTTTCCCGGGAATTCTGGCGACTTGAAAATGCATATGATGATTTTAAAAACAACAGGAAGACGGGAGATGTGCTGCCTTATAGCAATTACCCGATGCTTATTGAAACAGGGCAGGTTTTTGTGATAGACCTTATAAAAAAGGACGGTTCCGTGGAAAGAAGATTCTACCGCTCCGACGGGAAAATATGGAACGGTTTGCCTTCAACAGAGGAATTCATTATTAATTAGGCTATAAACTCATATATTTTGAAGTTTTTTCTGTCTGTGTCCCGGATAATATATACCGGCATTAACCGGGTAACATAATTATGTAAGTGTGCATTTATACCCTGCACGTGATTAAAAATCACGGCAGGTTTTTTTATTGCACCTGCAAATATAAACACAATAAATAATTTTTAGAACAGCTGCAGATTCGGTGCATATTAACAAAATCACTTACGAACACTAAATCAGTGTATATTCCACGGAGGCCTGTATCATGAATGGAAAGCGAAAGAAAAAAACAAGAACATGGATAATAATTGGAATTGTAGCTGTTTCATTAACGATACTGGTGTCATATTTAGCATTTCGCCGTGCTGATTTATCATACGAAAAAGTGAAAGCCCAAACAGGAGATATAGTAACCTATTATTCATTCTCGGGCAACGTGGTTTCTAAAAAGCGGCAATCGGTTTTTGCCGAGAAAATAATGCAAATATCAGCAGTTAACGTTGAAAAGGGGCAGGGGGTAAAGGAAGGGGACATTTTATGCACCACAACGGCAGGCGATGAACTGAAAGCAAAAATAAACGGCGAAGTGGTATTGATTAATATAGAAGAAAACAAACCAGTATCACCGGGAACATTGCTTATTGAGATAGTGGATTATAACGAACTGGAAGTGGTTTTTAAAGCCGATGAGTATGATGTTGGCGCGCTAAGCACCGGCAAGGAAGCAATGGTCAGTATACCTGCAATAAAAAAAGAATTTAACGGAATTATCCGGGAAATATCAAAAGAAGGCCAGATTGCCAATGGCGTCACTTTTTACACCGCATCCATGGATATAGAGCAGGATGGCAGCATTCGCACGGGAATGTCGGCTGAAGTACGGCTCATAAGCGATAAAGCCGAAAGGGTTGTTATACTCCCGATGAATGTGATCCAATTTGACGAGCAAAACCAGCCTTATGTTTTTAAATATGATAACAATTCAGTTGTTAAACAAAGAATAACGACCGGAATCAACGACGGAACCTATGTTGAAATAAAAAACGGTGTACTGGACGGAGAAGAAGTGTTGTATAAAAACGACATGAAGCTTGAGACATTATTGTTTCCTGATGGGGGGAAAAATTCAAGGTTTTATCCCAAAGGAGCAAAAAATGAGTGAAGTCGTCATCATGAAAAATATATGCAAAAGTTATATTGTAGGTGATCAGGAAATACAGGTTTTAAAAAATATAAACCTGACGGTGAAAGAAGGAGAGTTTGTTTCGATCCTGGGTCCGTCGGGCTCCGGGAAAACAACGTTGATGAATATCATAGGATGTCTCGATGTGCCTACATCGGGTGAATATGTTTTGTGCGGCAATGACATTTCGGAAATGAACGAAATTGAGCTTGCAAGAGTGCGCAACGAGAAAATAGGGTTTGTTTTCCAAAGCTTTTTTCTACTTCCCAGGTTAACGGCTATACAGAATGTGGAGCTTCCCCTTGTTTATTCAAACATCCCGCAGAAAGAACGCAGAATTAAAGCCGCTGAGATGCTTGCAAGGGTTGGCCTGTCGGATAAAATGCACAATCTTCCGAACCAGCTGTCGGGAGGCCAGCAACAGCGGGTGGCAATTGCCAGGGCCCTTGTTACCGGGCCGTCAATAATACTTGCCGACGAACCGACGGGTGCTCTTGATCAGAAAACCGGTGCGGGTATTATTGAATATTTTGAAAAGCTTAACGCCGAAGGCAGGACAATAATAATCATTACCCATGATATTAGTGTTGCCCGGCATGCACAGAGGACGGTAAACATACTTGACGGAAACTTAACGGAGGGTGCAGTTTTATAATGATCTATGAAAGCATTAGGATGTCCCTGATGAATATCAGGAAGAACAAGCTCAGGTCGGTGCTGACAATGCTTGGAATTGTCATCGGAGTGGCTTCAATCATAGCCTTGATTACAATTGTACAGGGCGCGACAAATAATATAAGCAATGAAGTTATTAAACTCGGGGGCAACAAAATATATGTCAATGTGTTTGGGACTCCGTTAAAACAGGGACTTACACAACATGATGCCGAACAGATAGCAGCTCTCGGGAATATCAGCGGCGTTTCTCCGACAATATCCGGGAAGACTGCTGTAATTTATAAAAACAAGGTACTGGAAGACATAGTGATTGAAGGGAAGAACGAAGTATATTTCAAAGCCGATCCTGAATTATTGAGCTCAGGCAGGGCCATAAATATCCTTGACCTGGAAAGCAGGAACCAGGTTGCTATTATAGGCAGCGACATAGTCCGGGAATTGTTTTTCGGAATAAATCCAATAGGGGAAAAAATCATTGTAAACGGTATGACATACACCGTAATCGGCACACTTAAAGCATCAACAGGCTTTAGTCTCGGTTCCACCAATGATACGGTAATAATACCATATACAACAGCGTTGCGCAGCCTTGTGGTAAAAAACATATCAACACTTGATGCGTATCTCAAAGATACAAACCTTGCTGATCAAACCATATTGGAAATAAAAGGCATATTGAACCAGGCGTTCAATTATAATGAAGATGCTTATAACATATACAATATGGGTGATATAATAGCTTCATTCCAGTCAATAATGTCAATGATGTCAATGCTTCTTGCCGGTATTGCCGCAATATCCCTTGTAGTTGGCGGAATAGGGATTATGAACATGATGCTTGTTTCAATAACCGAGCGTACAATTGAAATAGGACTTCGTAAGGCATTAGGCGCCACACCGTTTGCGATCAGGCTCCAGTTTATAATAGAATCCATTATCCTTTCATTGATAGGCGGCATTATAGGACTGATAATGGGCGCATTACTGTCGTACTTGCTTGCGGTAATCATAGGCATAGGAGTATCGGTATCACTGTCAACAAACCTGCTTGCAGTGGGCTTCTCCGCATCTGTCGGTATAATTTTCGGATATATGCCGGCCAGAAAGGCAAGCCGCCTGAATCCCATAGATGCATTGCGAAGCCTTTAGTCGTTTTCGGCCAACCTCGCCGGAGGCGGGATTAACATCCCTCGATCGATATCGGGACCCTCCAGGACTATTTTTGGGTCAATGCCGGGTCCTTCAATCAGCATTCCAGGGTCGCATATATATTCACCGGCATTCTGCTTTTCATTAAACTGTATTTTAGGTATCAGGGCAGATTTTTTATCCATATTCGCGGCAATATTGCCGGGCTCATAGATAAAGCTTCTTTTCGCAGGGAAAATAAACAACAGCGGAATCATCAGAGAGATACCAATTATCAGCTTAGGTCTGTTCATGGCAATCACTCCTGATTTAATATTATATTTATTTTGACATGTTTTAATTATTTTGGTTCCATGAATTATGTAATTTGTTTGTATCTATACTGGGCACTTTTGCAAAACGGGTTTTACCGCTAAAATATATAATAAAGGAATCAGCTTTCATGAAAAAATGTGAATGCCCGGAATTTATTGTTTTGAGGTGATGATTGTAAATGCAGGTAAACGGTCAGATTGACGGATTGAAAAAAAGTGCACTGGAGTCCCTCCGGAATTTATATGATATAAAAATCCCGAAAGGTGAGGTATTGACAGAAGAGCTGGTTTCGGTCCTGGCACAGGTTTCTTCTTCGGCCAACCGTGAAATATCTGTTTTAACCGACAGGAAGGGGAATGTACTGGATGTAAGAGTAGGTGACAGCAACTCAACCGGCGTTTACCAGGTAAATGCCAGGAGAGGGGAAGCAGGTCTGGCGGGTGTCAGGTGCATTCACACACACCCCGGTGGAAGAAGTACATTATCAGATTTGGATATAAGTGTACTGAGGCAGTTTCACCTGGATATGATGATTGCCCTGGGGGTGCTGAACGGAAAACCCACCGAGGTATCTGCCGCGATTCTGGGTGAAGACATGCAGTCGGTTGAATTTTTCGGGCCATTTAATCCATTTGACAGTAAGATTAATGAAATAGCGGAGATTGTTCAGAGAACCGACAGGCCGGGAAAAGAACTGAGTGTTTTGCAAAGGGAAGGCAAAGAACGGGCTCTTTTAATAGGTGTTGAAACTCCTGACACTCCTGTTATCATGGGAGTAAGCGAAGCAAACATATCTCTCAGGGAGCTGGTTGAACTTGCCAAAACCGCTGGTGCCGAAGTAATTGATACCATTTTGCAGAAAAGGCCTTCCAGGGATCCTGCGTTCCTGGTCGGAAAGGGCAAACTTGCTGAAATCAGCAAGATAGTGCAGGAAAAAGAAATTGACTTGATAATTTTTGATGAGGAACTGTCGGGCTCACAGCTCAGAAATATTGAAGACTTTACGAATACGAAGGTAGTGGACAGGACCGGACTGATTCTTGATATATTCGGTCAGCGGGCTAAATCGAGGGAAGGCCGGGTACAGGTTGAGCTTGCCCAACTGAATTACCTGTTGCCCAGGCTTCAGGGCCACGGCGCAGCTCTTTCAAGGCTTGGCGGCGGTATTGGAACAAGAGGTCCCGGTGAAACAAAACTTGAAACAGACAGGCGCCATATAAGAAGGCGTATAGATTACCTGAAAAAAGAACTGAGTGATATACGCAGCCAAAGGCAAACGGTGAGGAGGGAAAGGGAAAAGAACAAAACGCCTGTGATTGCTCTTGTCGGGTATACCAACGCCGGGAAATCCACGCTGCTGAATGCTTTGTGTTCCGCAGATGTATTCGCTGAAGACAAACTGTTTGCAACGCTGGACACTACCACCCGGAAACTTGACCTTGGAGACAATACAACCGTTTTACTGTCCGATACTGTTGGGTTCATACGAAAGCTTCCCCATCATCTTGTTGAGGCGTTCAAATCAACACTTGAAGAAGCGGTGCTTGCAGACCTTCTTTTAATTGTGGCAGATGCGTCCGATCCTTATGCTCCCGATCATGTCCGCGTTGTAAATGAAATACTGGCTGACCTGGGAGCAACCAATAAACCGTCAATTCTTGTATGGAATAAGTGGGATCTGGTGGATAAGGATTTTCATACGCCTTTCTTCAGGGACAGGTTTATTGAGGTCAATATATCGGCGGTAACCGGTTATGGCTTTGAAGAGTTAAAGGAAGCAATAAAGAATAATTTAAAACCAGAGACCAAAAAGCTTAAGCTGCGCATCCCGTTTACCGAGGGCTGGGTATTGCCTTTTCTGTATGAAAAAGGCATGGTAAACTCAGTTCATTATGAAGAAGATGTTTCTGTTGTAGAAGTGGAAATAGATAAAAAATATCTTGGCAGGATAAGTTCCTATGTAGTGAATTAGTGCAAATGCCTGCTTTTTCCATTTCAGTGGCCCGAAATGGTGACAGTTCATTCATTATGGGGGATTCATACGGTTCCCGGGGAAGAAATCGACAAAAAGCACCAGGGCTGAATCAAATTTTTTGTTATAAATTGATAATTTTTTTTGTTTAATATGAAGAAAGGAATGGTTTATATTACTAATTCATGATAAGATTAAATAGAAAAGACTAAAATTTTGATAACAGTATATTATATATTTATAAATTGCATTTGCGGAGGCAAACGTGCAAGAGTTTTTATCCAGCGACTTATTTAAATGGGTTGTTTTCCCTTTGTTAATAATACTTGCCCGAATGGTCGATGTTACACTGGGCACATTGCGTATTATTTTCGTTTCAAGAGGAAACCGTTTTATTGCACCTGTTCTTGGTTTTTTTGAAGTGCTTGTCTGGGTGGTTGTTATAAGCCAAATCATGCAAAATTTAAATAATCCGATAAACTACGTTGCATATGCGCTGGGCTTTGCGATAGGTAATTTTCTTGGCATAAAAGCCGAGGATAAACTGGCTATCGGGCATTTGGTCGTCCGTCTTTTCATTACCGAAGGTGCAGACGAGATAATGAAAAAAATAATTGATGCGGGGTTCGGAATAACGTCCATAAAAGGCAAGGGAGCTACAAACGAAGTTACAATTCTGTTTTCGGTAATTAAAAGAAAGGACCTGAAATCCTTTCTTGACATTATAAATGAAAGCGACAAAAAGATTTTCTATTCATTGGAATCAGCCAGGGAGGCCCATTTAGGGATTTACCCCAGCACTGATGGCAATATACCCGGTCAACGGAGGGATATCCTGAGAAAATTAACAGATCAGCTTGATAAACGAAAATGATCTTTACAAACAATATTTAAACCTATTATAATATACAATATATTGACAGAAAATACTAATAAAATACAATATATTGGGGGTAAATGTGATGAATTTGACAGAAAATGCTGTGAAGGTACTTGAGAAAAGGTATCTGGCCAAGGACGAGAACGGAAACCTGATTGAAACTCCGGAGATGATGTTCAGGCGGGTGGCAAAAACCGTAGCCATGGCTGATAAGGATTACGTAGATGAAAAAGAACTTCCATCCATTGAGGAGCGGTTTTATAACCTTATGACACAGCTTTATTTCCTGCCTAATTCTCCAACGCTGATGAATGCAGGAAGACCTTTGGGACAGCTCAGTGCCTGCTTTGTTTTGCCCATCGAAGACAGCATGGAAGGCATTTTCGACAGTGTTAAAAACGCAGCGCTTATACATAAAAGCGGTGGAGGTACGGGATTCAGTTTTTCAAGGTTAAGATCAAAGGGCTCATCGGTTAATTCCACCGGCGGTGTTGCAAGCGGCCCCGTAAGCTTCATGAAAGTTTTTAATGCCGCAACCGAGGCGGTTAAGCAAGGTGGTACACGCAGGGGAGCCAATATGGGAATTCTTCGTGTGGATCACCCGGATATTCTTGAGTTTATAACCTGTAAGCAGAACAATGATGATATTACCAATTTCAACATAAGCGTGGGCATCACCGAAACCTTTATGAAGGCGGTTGAAGAAGGAAAAGATTATGATTTGATAGAGCCAAAAACAAAGCAGAAAGCCGGAACATTGAATGCCCGGGAAGTTTTCAACCTGATGATTGAAATGGCGTGGAAGAATGGAGAACCGGGTATAATCTTTCTCGACAGGTTAAACCGTGACAACATAACCCCCGAACTTGGCGAAATAGAAAGCACCAACCCATGCGGCGAACAACCGTTGCTTCCGTACGAAGCGTGCAATCTTGGTTCCATAAATTTAAGCCTGATGCTGAAGGAAACAGATAAGGGTTTTGAAGTTGATTATGACAAACTGAGGGAAGTTGTTCATGAGTCGGTTCACTTCCTGGACAATGTTATTGATGTAAACAAGTACCCGCTGCCCGAAATAGATCAGATGACCCGTGGTACAAGAAAAATCGGTTTGGGTGTCATGGGCTGGGCGGATATGTTATTGAAGCTGGGCATTCCTTATGATTCTGATGAGGCAATCAGCCTGGCCGAAGAAATTATGGGCTTTATCCGCAAGGAAGCCCGTCAGAAATCAATGGAACTTGCAAAAATCAAGGGTGCGTTCCCCTATTATGATAAAAGCATATACAAGGATAAAAAGATAAAAATCAGAAACGCCACCACCACTACAATAGCGCCAACCGGCACCCTTAGCATTATTGCCGGTGTATCCAGCGGAATAGAGCCGCTTTTTGCGATATCGTTCATTAAAAATGTTATGGACAATGACGAGCTGGTGGAAACTAATCCTATTTTCAGGGAAGTATCAAAACAGAGAGGCTTCTATTCTGATGAACTAATGAAGAAGATTGCAAAGAAAGGCAGCTTGCACGATATGGAAGAAATTCCTGAGGATGTGCGGAAAATTTTTGTTACAGCCCATGATATATCTCCGGAATGGCATGTAAAAATGCAGGCTGCATTCCAGAAGCATACCGACAATGCCGTTTCAAAGACCGTTAATTTGAGGCATGACGCAACCGTTGATGATGTGCGCAAGGTATTTCTGACAGCTTATAAAATGGGTTGCAAGGGCGTGACAATATACCGTGACGGAAGCAGGGATTCACAGGTTTTAAACATAGGGAAGGTAAAAGGCAAAGAAAACGAACAGGCGGAAAGCAAAGGCAGGATCAAGATCAGTCCAAGGCCGCGGCCCGATATTACAAACGGATTTACCGAAAAAGTAAGAATAGGCTGCGGAAATCTTTATATAACGGTTAATTACGATGACGAAGGAATCTGCGAGGTATTTACAAATACCGGAAGGGCAGGGGGTTGCCCATCCCAGTCCGAAGCCACCGCCCGTCTTGTTTCAATTGCACTTCGTTCGGGTATTGATGCAGAATCGATCATAGAGCAATTAAAGGGAATACGTTGTCCTTCAACAATACGCCAGCGTGACATGAAAGTACTGTCCTGCCCTGATGCCATAGGACGTTTAATCGAAAAGGTCATGATCCATCAAAACGGCAACGGGAACGGAAAGAAGGAAGGACTGAACCAAATATTGTCCAGCTCATACCAGGTTCCCAGGAAAAAGGCGGACCAACAAGAGGATCACCTTTGTCCCGAGTGCGGAGCTGCCGTAGAACACGAAGGCGGTTGTGTAATGTGCCGCAGCTGTGGTTACTCAAAATGCGGATGACAGGCTGCCAGTAAAGAATAAAACAGGCATATCGACAGAGAACCTCTGTATCTATGATTATATTGGATTACAGGGGTTTTCTTTATTTTTGGTTTGATTTCTCAATCCGTGCCCGTTGCTTTTCACTACGGATCACAGAAGCATTGATTAAGAACTTAGCCTGGTATATTATCCTTGATTATACGGACCAGATAAATTGCTTCTAAGGAACCAGCACAAAGATTAATTTTGTTGTTTTCTTAAATATTGAATTAATTGATGAAAGAGTGCCAGTTTAACAGGTGATTTGCTGATAAACCTTAATAATGGTAATTGGGGATACGCAGTTAAGTTTGACAATATGTTTTTATTATTTTGAACGGGCATTTGTCAATAATATACAAACAAACTTGACATTGAATGGAATTGCACTTATAATAAAATTATAGATTTAAACATTCAAATGAATTATTTTAAATTAACGTGAAGTATTAATATAAGACAAAATATTACAATAAGAATATAATATATATAATAACGGTAGAAACGATTCTTAATATACTTTACTAACGCCGTACTTATGGATTGGATAAGTTGGTTTTCTGAAGTTATTCTGCAGGATTTAAACTCGAACGAAGAGAGAATTAATATCAGGCACGTAAGCTTAAATTATGGATTAAATATTGAGGTGGTTGCTGCAAATAAAAAGAAACTGTAATTTAGCCTGGAAAGTGACGGTGTAATATGATTAAGTATACACGCAGGGGTAATATTATGCCTAAAACCGATTTATCCTGGAAAAAGGCCTGGAAGCGGGACTGGGAACTATATTTATTGTTATTGGTTCCCCTATTTCTTACAATTCTATTTAAATATGGTGCATATCCCGGTTTAAGAATAGCCTTCATGAATTATTTACCGGCTAAAGGGTACGAAGGCAGCGAGTGGGTTGGTTTTGAAACATTCAGAAAGGTATTCAGGGATAGGGATTTTCTTCTTGCACTGCGCAATTCTCTTATTTTTAATTTTACTGAAATTATTGTAAGTTTTCCAATGCCGATTATTCTTGCTTTAATATTGAATGAACTGAAGCTTCCGAAGTTTAAAAAGGTATCGCAGACTATCCTGTATTTGCCGCATTTTCTGTCGTGGGCAATCATCGGAAGTCTTGCTTATACTTTGTTTAAAACCGAAACGGGTATGGTTAACAACTTCCTTGTTAACACCGGTTTGATTTCAGAGAGGATTCCTTTTTTAACCGAAAACCTCAACTGGGCGATCACATATCTGGCAGTTGGTGTTTGGGCAGGTATGGGCTGGGGTTCAATCATATATTTAGCGGCAATGTCCAGCATAAACGAAGAGCTTTATGAAGCTGCCATGATAGACGGTGCCGGAAGATGGAAAAGAATGTGGCATATTACATTGCCCGGGATCAAGCCGACCATAATTACCTTGCTGATAATGACCCTGGGACGGCTTATGGGAAGTAACTATGAGCGGTTGCATGCGATGGGGAATGTAAATGTTAAGGCTGTTCAATATCAGCTGGCAATATATATTTATGAGAAGGGTCTTGCAAGCGGAACGGGTTTTTCGAGGGCCACTGCCGTAGGTCTTTTTCAATCATTTGTCGGGCTTCTTTTGGTTTTAGCCTCTGATAAGTTTGCCAAAGCGCTTGGCGAAGAAGGTATGATTTAGAGAGGGTACGGTAACAATGAGGTATAATGATAATATATTAAAGAAGTTTACAATAGCCGATTTAATAATGATTTTGATAATTATAATACTATGCTTGACATGCGTATTGCCTTTTGTGCACTTATTATCAAAATCCATAAGTGATAATTCCAGCGTTTTGGCGAAACAGGTATATTTCTTGCCCAAAGGTTTGAATTTTGAAGCATATACAGCAATTTTCAAAGATGGCCAGCTTACTCATTCAATGCTGTATTCGGTTATGGTCACTGCCATTTTTACATTGCTTGGATTAATAACAACTGTTATGGCCGCATGGCCGCTGTCAAGGAAACGTCTTAAAGGGCGGGTTGTTTTTACATTTATTATCATGTTCACCATGTATTTTGGTGCAGGTCTAATTCCAACATATCTGCTTTACAGCAGACTGAACCTGCTGAATACGATGTGGGTTTTGATTTTGCCGCTGATATTCGCGCCATATAATTTCCTAATCATGAAAACCTATTTTCAAAGCAATATACCCGATAGCCTGGAGGAATCAGCATATTTGGATGGTGCAACAAATACGCAGATATTAATAAGAATAGTTCTTCCGCTGTCCAAGCCAATCTTGGCCACAATTTCTCTGTTCCTTGCAGTGGGCCGCTGGAATGCTTATCAGGACAGCAAGTTCTTTATAACCAAGAAGTCCTTGCATATGATTCAATACTTGTTAAGCATGATGGTGCTTTCTGCTTCGGAAAGTGAGAGAATAAGTATTTCCGAGGCTTCACTTGTAACAACTACACCCGAAGTAATTCAGGCGGCGGCAATAATGTTTGTTTCCATACCAGTACTTTGCATTTATCCGTTTGTTCAGAAGTACTTTGTAAAAGGCATCATGATAGGTGCTATAAAGGGTTGATACATTCGAGTTGTTTGAAATTTTTGATTGTTGTCTGCTTATACGGCTTCAATATGATTTAAAGCACAATTTCTTTATTAATATTGTCTGGAAATAAATCAAATCAATTAGCCATTGATATTAGTAAGACCTTGAAAATCCGTAAATTCAAGGTTTTACAGATAAATTAAAGTATTTGTAAAGAAAGGGTGAATGCTGATATGAAAGCAAAAAGATTTAAATTTCTATCTTTTATGTTGGTTATCATTCTAATTCTAGGCACCTTGGCAGCTTGTGCACCTGCGCCTCCAAAAGACAATGATGCAAAAACCGTTGATACCGGCAAAGTGACTGACAAAGGCAAGGAGGAGGACAAAACAGAAAAACCCGAAGAAACAAAACCGGGTATCGAGGGCTTTAAGCCATTTGAAAAAAACGTAACCATTAAGATACCTGTTTACGACAGAGGTGTAGAAGGTTTGCCGCCGGTTGACAACAACTATTGGACCGATTGGGTACAAAAGAATTTCGGCGATAAATATAATGTCACTGTAAAGTATGAACCAATCCCAAGAGGAGACGTAATGACGAAATATTCGTTGCTGATCGCAGCTAAAGAAACCCCCACCATATTGATGGAATACGATTACCCGAAAGTATCCCAATGGGCCGCAGAAGGCGCTATGAGAACAATCGATCTGAATGAATTCAAAAAAGTAGCACCAACATACTATCAGGCAATGGAAGATAACAATCTTCTCGTATATACCACCATTGGCGGCAAAACCTATTTTGTATGTGCTGTAAGGCCGTATGCAGCGACCGAGTATAAATGGGTTAATTTCTATCGAATGGACTGGTTGAGAAAAGTAGGATATGACCATGTTCCAACCAATATGCAGGAAGAAATTGACGCGTTGACAAAGATTAAACAAGCAGGGCTTACCGATATCGAACCATTGGACTTGCGGTTACCTACCGCCAATTACCAGGCAAATGCCTATCGTCAGTTCCCGTTGGATGAAAAAGAGTGGGCAATGCATGTAGGAATTGACGTTGCAGCTCTCCCATGGTATCCGGTTAAAGAGCAAATCAGAAAAGATAACAAATACTGGAACCTTGGTCTTGTAACCAAAGAATTTGAATTGAATGATGAAGCAACGGCACGTGCCAACTTTATAGCAGGAAAACTTTATTCCTTCGGCGGATATATGGCATCGTATGTTGATTGGCTGGATGCGTTCTATAAGAACAATCCCGATGCCGAATTGGCTATTGGCACTGTTTTGCGTGATGATAAAGGCAATATTACCTTCGATATGACAGACGGCCTGATACCCCAGGAACGTTCAAATACCCCGTATGGTATGGTTATCGGTTTTTCATCCATTGCTTCTGACGACCAGATAAAAGCAGCCTGGATGTATATGGAATGGATGAAGCAAAAAGATGTATTGCATACAATGCAATATGGTATTGAAGGAATTCATTACACCGAATTTGATGAACTTGGCTATCCAATTCTCAAGGATATGTCAGGTAAACCAGAAAGACTGAATTATAACGATAACAAGGATATGTGGTGTGTGGTTATTGAATCAAGGGAAAGAGATACCATAGAGGATTCCATAGCCGCCATTGCACCCAGAAATCTGCCCCAGGATTTCACAAAGGACATGATTGATCAATACTATGTCAAGGCTGAAAAAGTTAAGCGCGGATGGATCTATCCCGATCCTGTGTTCTCGGTTCCCATTGAATCACTGAACGAGTACCGTGCTTCGCTGCAGAGCCTGTTCCAGGAATATTACACAAAGCTTGTAAAATGCAAACCTGAAGAATTTGACGCGCTGTATGAGGAATTGAGCAAGAAATACCTTGAGGCCGGTTACCAGGAAATAATGGATGAGAAATTGGAAGCATTTGAAGCAGGTAACACCACAAGGTTGCCCGATATATCCAAGAAAAAATAGTTTAAATCAAGAAGGTATTGAAAATCGACGGATACTGCCGCATGGGAGACTGATAAATCTCATGCGGCAGTTTTTTATATCTTTTAAATTTGCATTATTATGTTATTGTTAAGCATAAATTTTAAAAACGGTAAAAAAGATATTTAGTTTATTTAATTTGTACTGTAAAATAAATGTTATCAAGTATTGGGTGAATTATGTCAATAACAGGCATAAAAACTGCGGGGATTCGGGTGAAAATATATGATATTTCGTAACAGCATGCTGAGCATATTGCGTACAAAAGGGAAAACAGTTTTATTTACACTTCTGGTATTTGCACTTACCTTGTCATTATGTCTTGGTATCAGTGTTTGGGCTTCCATAGAAGGTTTACTTGACGAGATGGATAATCATTATACTTCCATCGGTCTTATAGAATACATTGGAGCCGATTATCCGAACGATACGGTTTATGACCTGTCTATGGCTGAAACTCTGAAAAATTTTGATTTTTCTGCTATTACCGGCTTTGAAAGCACAATTCTGTGGGACAAATCTTCCCGGACGGTAGGATATATTGACGGCTTTTTCCGGACTGATTCATACAGGCCCAATGAAGGTGCGTCAATTCTTGTTGTCAGCAGCATTACACCTTCCGATGACGGATACTATAGTGCCATTATCAGTGAAGTTATATATTCCAATTTGGCCAGGGAAAATACCAGAATAATTATCAATGCCGGTGATGTGGAGCTTCAATACGGCCACTACTATCTTATATATGGCAGTGTTTATCGTGCAAGATCCAACTTCTTGTATTTTACCTTTGATGAATATTCGAATATGATTGCAAAGGAAAAGGGCATAGAGGTACCGAATTTGCTGGATATTACCACTGATCCGAAAAGCGGGGCATGGTATAAAATACCTGAAGACTGTCCGGTTTACAAGGTTGCCGAGACCTGGAAGGTTATAAACAATAGTGTGCTTGTGTGTGCAACAGATAACATCATGTCATTATTGCCGTTCAACCAGCAGGAATTATATATAATTGAAGGAAGGATATTTACAGATGAAGAATACAAAAATCAAAGCAAAGTCTGTATCATAAGCGATAATGCGGCAAAACGCATTGGTATCGGAGTTGGCGATACAATAGATTTGCATGCGGCAGTTTCAGATTATCCCGGTATTGAAAACAGCTTCTGGATTGAAAATGGTTTTCAGTATGAAGATAAATTTACGGTGGTTGGAATAACCAACAGCGCGCCTGACAAGGATTACTATGTTTTTGTGCCAAAGTCCGCAGGTATCCCGTCATCACCGTATTATATAGGTTATACCGTGGGACAGGCTGTTGTTAAAAACAAAGATGTCGGGGCTTTTTATGAGCATATTGAACCATTAATGACAGGAAGGCTGAACCTCACGATGTATGACCAGGGTTATTCCGCCGTGGCTGAACCGTTTGAAATTATTTTAAGCGTTATCAAGATTGTTACCTTTGTTTGTGCGCTAATGGAATTAGCAATGCTCGTACTGTTTGGATTCCTGTTCGTATACCGACAGAGGGATGCATCCGTGATTATGCTGTTGCTCGGGTCGGGCAAAAAAAGAGTATGCGCCTACTTTTTATACAGCTCGGGACTGATTTCGCTGATTGCATCTTCATCGGGCGCCATTGCAGGGTATTACCTGCACGAGCGGGTCATCAGGTTTGTGTCTGACATCGCAAAAGGTTATACTGTAATTGACAGGCGATTCAGCGATGGAAATCTTTCAGTTGTTAAATCCATGGATTTTAATCTGAAAGTCGAGCCAGGCCTGTTTATTTACGCGGGAATGGCAGTTTTTGCACTGGCAATACTGTTTTGCCTGGTATTTACCATTCTTACGTTTACCCGGAACAAGCCCGGCCAAGGGAAAATGTCTGGTCCAAGGAAAGCAGGCAGGACATCCCGATTGTCGGGCGGAATGATAAAATATGCGTTGCTTTCCATTGCAAGAGGAGGAGCACGGAGTTCAGTTGTACCCGTTATCGGTGCGGCTGTTGTCTTTTTCTTCGGGTTTATGGCAAATACATCGAATAATTACCGGAAACAGCTTTCTGAAATATATGACAATACAATTATCTACGGATATTTTACCGACATTAATGCCAAACAGGTGGGAAACCTGGTTGTTGAAGGCTATAACATTAACGATCTCTATCATTCGGGTTATATAACCGATTTAACCGTTTCCCGTGAAGAAAAATATTACTACCTGGGCATAAGCAAGCTCGCAGACGGCACGGAGAAGGAAGTTGCTCCATTATATGTTCCCCAGGGCTTTGCAGCTGAAACATTAAGGAACTATATCCGGCGTGGCCCGTCAATGATAGCCACAAATGACATACGGACGGCTCCTGAGTTTTTTTACTCGGATAACATAATCATGGAGTTTGATAATGGTTTTGACGAATCTTTTCTTGCAAAATCCGGTGAGGATGCATTTTATTGCATGGTACCGACATCCCTTTTGGAGGAGAAAGGTATAACCATTGGAGATACCATAAGGATTGCTATAGACTGGGTGGTCTATAGCGAGGAATATGGTGCGAATATATTCAAACAAGTAGATCTAAAGGTTGTAGGATGTTTTGAAAAACAGGGTAACCAGGACTCGATATACGTGCCGCTTTCCCTGCTATTCGATACCGGATACATATGGGATGATAAGGAACTGTTGGTGGGAGCTCCGTCTGAGACTTTTGACACGGGTTACACGTTAACTGATGAGCAACGATGGTTTTTACCCAGGTATACATTTAAGAGTGCAGCATTTAAACTTTTGGATACATACAAGCTTGATGAATTTAAAGATTATCTTGAAGGCAAGGGATATTCACAGGTGAATAAAATCGGCAATATCCGTGAATTTATCGTGCTGTGCGATCAAAGGTTTAATAACGTGGTTAATAATGTAAACCAGCAAATGAGGTATATAGATGTATTGTATCCCTGCCTGTATGCGCTGGTAGGTATCATTGCCCTGATTATTTCGTATCTTATGACTGTCAGCAGAAGAATGGAATTCGCAATAATGAGGGGTCTTGGAGGTACGAAAAGACATACGTTTTTCAGTTTTTTCACGGAGCAGGCTTTTTTATCCACCGCAGGCTGTGTTTTCGGCCTTGTGATATGGAAATTGTTCGCGGGAGCAGTCATTCCAATGCACCGGATACTGATAATTGGATTTCTGATCTGCTATTATTTAGGCAGTGCGGTATCAATTACAATAATGAATGGCAAAGTTGTTTTTGAAATATTATCTGATAAGGATTGAGGTATGATGAGCATTTTAGAGTTGAAGAATGTCCGCTATTGTTACAGGAATAAAAACCAGGAGCATGAAGTATTGAAAAACATCTGCTGCAGCTTCGATACAGGAAAGGTATATGCCATTGTCGGCAAATCGGGAAGCGGAAAAAGTACCATGTTGTCACTTATGGCTGGATTGGACATACCGACTTCGGGGCAGGTTATTTATGAGGGGGTGTCCACTTCCCAAATGGACCTGGACAGGTACAGAAGAGAATGTGCTGCGGTTATATACCAGAACTTCAAGCTGTTTCCGCTGCTTACCATCTCCGAAAATATTACATATCCGATGGAGTTGCGGGGTTTCAAGGGAGAACCTGCCCGGGCAAAAGCAAAGGAACTGGTTCGAAAAGTGGCCCTGCCCGAAACCGTTCTTGATCGTTTTCCAAATATGCTTTCGGGTGGCGAACAACAACGTGTGGCAATTGCCCGAGCCCTGTCCATGGATTCGAAGCTGATTCTTGCTGATGAGCCCACGGGGAACCTGGATGAGGAAAACAGCAAGAATATTATAGATATTCTCATTAATCTTGCGCGGAAAGATAACTACTGTGTTATTATAGTTACCCATGACTTAAGCATTATTCCAAGGATGGATGTGGTATACCGCCTGAGCGGCGGGGAGCTGAAACCCGTGTAATGAGTTTTCAGTTACTGTTTAAAGGTACCGGTGTGCGGTATCATCTGCGGGGTTTCGGGATATGTCAAATATTCCTGAAACTCCGTGGAAGACTAGGGATAAACCGACTTTAACTTTTATGACAGGTCAGTATTCTCTGCCCGATGGAGCATATGATAATATGCCCGCAGAGAATGGCGCGTTTCGCTGCAAAAACGCCTGCAGCACAAAAAACGCATATGGAAGATGCTTAAAAATAAATATTGTACTTAAAAATTTTTTATGCTATAGTAAAGCTGTAAGATAAATAGGTGTAATTGGAGAAAAGGAGTCACCAAGTCCGATATTTATTAGTCGGATCTTTGTGACTTTTTTTATCGTTTAAAAAAGTAATAATAAGGGGATGGTACATAATAGTACCTGGTGTTGAGTAAAAAAACATATAACAGTGTGATTGGCTGACCGGGAATGGAAATATACCAGTTGAATAATTAGTTTATTTGCATATGGATTTCAAGAGCAACCGCTTTTGATATATAGTTTTGAAAAACTATGAAGTTAAAGCCGTTATACAAAACATTTATTAAGATAGGAGTGTTGTTTATATGTCAGACAAAACAGTATGGATTGACGTTGATACCCTGGAAAGGTTTATGGTGGATGTATTCAAGGGTGCAGGCGTTCCGGAAGAGGACGCCAAAATATGCGCAAATGTTTTAATTGAATCCGACAAAAGAGGAATTGAATCGCATGGAATCAACCGTCTGAAACCAATTTATTATGACAGGATTAAGGACGGTATTCAAAGCCCGGTTACAAACTTTGAAGTTGTTAAGGAAGGCCCGACAACGGCAGTTGTTGACGGTCACAACGGCATGGGACAGGTAATTGCAAAAAAATCCATGGATATGGCAATTGAAAAAGCCAGGAAATACGGCATGGGTATGGTTGCGGTAAGAAATTCCACTCACTACGGGATTGCCGGATACTATGCAACCATGGCTACCAGGGAGGGCATGATCGGCATTACGGGAACAAATGCGAGACCATCAATCGCCCCGACTTTCGGTGTTGAAAACATGCTCGGAACCAATCCCCTTACGTTCGGAATACCAACCGATGAAGAGTTTCCGTTCGTTCTTGACTGTGCGACATCAATTTCACAGCGCGGGAAAATTGAAGTCTATGAAAGGCTTGGGAAGCCCCTTCCCGAAGGCTGGGTAATTGACGAAAACGGGAATACAATGACAGACGCCGCTGAAACACTAAAAGCTCTTACCAAAGGAAAAGCGGCTTTGACACCGTTGGGAGGAATTGGTGAAGATACCGCCGGATATAAGGGTTATGGCTACGCCACCGTAGTTGAAATTCTTTCTGCCGCACTCCAAAGCGGAAGTTACCTTAAAATGCTGATGGGAATTGAGAATGGAAAGAAAGTACCGTACCGTCTTGGCCATTTCTTTATTGCAATAGATGTTTCAGCCTTTGTAGATCTTGATGAATTCAAAAAGACCACCGGCAACATATTGAGAGAACTTAGAAATTCCAGGAAGGCTCCCGGCCATGACAGGATCTATACCGCCGGGGAAAAGGAATACCTTGCATGGCTTGAAAGAAAGGAAAAGGGAATTCCGATAAATGAGGATCTGCAAAGAGAAATGAAAATTCTGATCCAGGAACTCAATTTAAAAGGCTATGATTTTCCTTTTTGATTAATGGAGAAAAAGTTGTACAGTAAGCGGTGGGAGGATTAATTATATGTCAATTCAGGAAGAAGCGTTAGAGCTCCATAAAAAGTTAAGGGGCAAAATAGAAGTTGTAAGCAGGGTGGAAATAAAGGATCGCAAAGACCTTTCACTGGCATACACACCCGGTGTGGCTCAGCCCTGCCTTGAAATACAAAAGGATGTTAACCTTTCATACGAGCTCACAAGAAGATGGAATACCGTTGCTGTGATTACCGACGGTACTGCTGTCCTGGGCCTGGGTGATATTGGCCCTGAAGCCGGAATGCCTGTTATGGAAGGGAAATGCGTTCTATTCAAGGTGTTTGGAAATGTTGATGCAATTCCTCTCTGTATTCGTTCAAAAAATGTTGATGAGATTGTCAATACTGTCAAATTAATTGCCGGCAGTTTTGGCGGAGTGAACCTTGAGGATATTTCAGCACCGCGTTGCTTTGAAATTGAAAGAAGACTGAAGAAAGAATGCGATATACCCATTTTCCATGATGATCAGCACGGAACCGCGGTGGTGGTACTGGCAGCCATGATAAATGCACTGAAAATTGTAAAGAAGAATCTTAAGGAAATATCGGTGGTGATTAACGGTGCAGGTTCAGCAGGTATTGCAATAACCCGTTTATTGATGAGTGTGGGTCTTCAGAATGTAATTCTCTGCGACAGGCAGGGTGCGCTTTACGAAGGCTGCCCCAATCTCAACCCGGAAATGGAAATGATGGCAAAGGTAACAAACAAAGAGAGAAAGAAAGGAACCCTTGCCGACGTAATTAAAGGTGCGGACGTGTTTATCGGGGTATCCGGACCCAATGTGGTTACCGCTGATATGGTAAGAAGCATGGCCAGGGACCCTGTAGTCTTTGCCATGGCAAACCCTGTTCCCGAAATTATGCCCGACGAGGCAAAAGCAGCCGGGGCAAAGGTGGTTGGTACCGGCCGTTCGGATTTTACAAACCAGATAAACAATGTACTGGCTTTCCCCGGGATATTCAGGGGTGCTCTTGATGTAAGGGCAAGGGACATTAACGACGAAATGAAGATTGCCGCGGCAGAGGCTATTGCTTCCCTGATATCGGAGGATGAATTGTCTCCCGAATATATAATTCCTGCTGCCTTTGATCCAAGAGTGGGAGAAGCGGTAGCCAAAGCAGTTGCGAAAGCTGCCAGGGAATCCGGCGTAGCCAGGATATAACAGGACTTATGCCGGTCCTGCCCGTATTTTATAATATGTTTCACACCGGTTTTTTCTTTGTTACTGTTCGGATGTTCGTATAACAGCGGGTGATCCGGGCGATTTTGCCGGAGAAGAGAAACACGCTTCGAAGCCGTTCTGCATCCCGGTAATTATGATCGAGAAAATGAACGGCACCGGATATGGAGATTCCATACCTGAACCATATTAGGACCAAAAGCGTGTAAAAAGTACGTGCCTTGTTGCCCGGGAAGGCAAAGCGCCCTTCTTTTGTTATACGACAATAAAAGTAATGGCTTGCTTGATTTGTACTGCTGCTATAATATGTTAATTATAGAAGCATAAAGAAAGCGAGGTATTAGCATGGGAAAGTATGTAATAACATTAGACCAGGGAACAACCAGTTCCAGGGCGATAGTATTCAACAGTCTTGGCAATATGGTAGGTGTTGTTAAAAAGGAACATAGGCAAATTTATCCCAGGCCGGGATGGGTGGAGCATGATCCTGAAGAGATCCTGGCCAACCAGGTTGATGTATTACATAGTGTAATCAAGGAATGTAACATATCCCCGGAGGAAATCCTGGCCCTGTGTATAACAAACCAGAGGGAAACCGTTGTTTTATGGGATAAAAATACCGGTAAGCCGGTATATAATGCCATAGTGTGGCAGTGCAGGAGAACTGCCGGAATTTGTGAGAAGTTGATAAAAGACGGTGCGGGAGATGAAATACACAAGAAAACCGGTCTTATAATAGACGCATATTTTTCGGGCTCAAAAATAAAATGGGTACTTGATAATTTCCCCGATGTCAGGAAAGAAGCCGAAAATGGCAATATATATGCAGGAACAATAGATACCTGGCTGATCTGGAACTTAACGGGCCGGAAGGTCCATGCCACCGATTATTCAAATGCATCAAGAACAATGCTGTTTAATATCCTGGACCTTTCATGGGATGGGGATATACTGAAAATGCTTGATATTCCCGCATCAATACTGCCCGATGTCAAACCGTCGGCTTCAATATTCGGGTTTGTGGATAAAAGCATTCTTGGCTGGGAGATTCCAATTGCATCGGTTGTGGGAGATCAGCAGGCATCGCTGTTTGGACAAACCTGTTTCAAGGCCGGAATGGCAAAGAATACATATGGCACCGGATGCTTTTTGCTGGCTAACACGGGAAATAAGGCTGTTTTTTCCGAAAACAAGCTTTTAACCACAATTGCATGGGGTATAGGGGACAAGGTGGATTATGCACTGGAAGGCAGCGTGTTTGTAGCCGGTTCCGCCATCCAGTGGCTTAGGGACGGCCTTAAAATAATAAATACTTCAAGGCAATGTGATGAGTTTGCCGAATCGGTTTCGGATACAAAAGGCGTATATTTTGTACCTGCTTTTGCCGGTTTGGGAACACCTTACTGGGACATGTATGCAAGGGGAGCCATATTTGGGCTGACAAGCGGGGTTACCCGGGAACATCTGGCCCGTGCAACTCTTGAAGCAATTGCATACCAGGTTAAGGATCTGGTTGAATGCATGAAAAAGGATGCCGATTTCGATATAAGCCTGCTTAAGGTTGACGGCGGTGCCAGTGTAAGTGATATTATGATGCAGTTCCAGGCCGATATTCTGCACACTGATGTGGTGCGTCCAAAGGTGGTGGAAACCACCGCCCTTGGTGCGGCATTTATGGCAGGGATGCAGACAGGAATGTGGTCAGGAATGGAAGAAATATCTGAAAGATGGCAGATTGACAGGGTTTTTAAGCCGCAAATGGATGAAACCCGCAGCAAAAAACTGTATGCCGGATGGAAAAAGGCAGTGTCTCGCACAATTGGCTGGGCAGATGACGAAAAAGCCTGAGTGCAAATTATTCATCATACCGACTGAACACAGGCAAACTGAAAAAAGCACCAACCGCCCTTTATCCGAACAGGTTGAAGGGCGGTTTCAAATATTGCACATAATATGCCTGGGATAATATTTGCTATGAATAAAAAGCAGTAACATGGGCATGCTGTCTCGAATCACCGGACGGCAAGAGAGGGCTGCATGACATACTGGTTGTATTTGCCGCACCTGTCGCCGAAATAGCCCACAGGCTGCTGATTCTCAATGACTGAAACAACTTCGCACTGGTTCGGGCAGCCATTGCATACAAAACTCCTGGATTGAAAAATTGATTCTGAAACCGAAAAACCTTTAAAAGCAGTTTTGCTCCTTTCCCTGGATACTTTTTCCCTTGCAAGTATCGCGGCGCCTACGGCTCCCATTACATCATAATGCTCCGGGACCAATACTGGCATGTTCAAAGCATTTTCAAAGGCACGGTGAATTCCCTTGTTGGCAGCCACACCACCCTGGAAAATGACCTTAGGCAGAATCTCCTTTCCTTTTGCCACATTGCTCAGGTAATTTCTTACCAGCGCATCGCACAGTCCGGCCACAATGTCACAAGTGTCATATCCAAGCTGTTGTTTATGGATCATGTCCGATTCGGCGAAAACGGCACAGCGTCCCGCAATTCTCACCGGAACGGTTGCCCTTAAAGCATGGTCCCCGAATTCTTCAATGGGAATACCCAGGCGTTCGGCCTGCCGATCAAGGAATGAGCCTGTTCCGGCAGCGCATACCGTGTTCATTGCAAAATCGGTTACCACGCCGTCCCTGATTATTATTATTTTTGAATCCTGGCCTCCGATTTCAAGGACTGTTTTCACATCCTTCTCGGTTTGTATTGCCGCTACAGCATGGGCTGTTATTTCATTTTTGACTATGTCGGCGCCAACCTGGATTGAAGCTATCATTCTGCCGCTGCCAGTTGTACCGACCGAGTATATTTGCCTGTCGTCATACTTTTTTCCTATTTCTGCAAGGACCGTCTGGACTGCTTCCATGGGCCTGCCCCTGGTCCTTATATATAATTTTTCAACAACGTTGCTGTTGCTGTCCAATAATACAAGATTTGTGCTGACAGAGCCTACATCAATTCCAAGCGAATACATGTTCCCGTCTCCTTTCAAGCAAATCAATAAAAGCCTCGATACGGGTCATATAACCGGCCTCTCCTGTCATTTCATCAACTATCAGGGAAAGCACGGGCAGTTTCTTTTCCCGGGAGATTGTGGGAAGAATTGCCTTTGAAACTATCTCTGGCATGCATCCCATAGGAAAAATCTGAATGGCACCGTCAAAGTTTTCTTTTGAAGCCAGTACCGCTTCACCCACGCATTCCCGTGCGTGCCCGCCTATGTAAAGCGGCAGAAATTCATTTGACGCTTTAAGCAGTTCTCTTGAATTAAGCTTAATGGTTTTTAAAAGCATGTCTTTCAGCCACCATGAAGGGGTAAGGTTCCTTTTCGTTGAAACCGACATGTCCATAAGTATATCTTCTATAAAAAGGTTGGTAAACGGTTCTATAACCGTATAGATTTCACCGATTATGGCCACTTTTACAGGGTTTTTTGAGTAATCGGCAGGTACATTTTTAATCCTGTCAAGGTAATACTTCAGCAATTTCAATGCCTTATCGGGCTCATCGCATGCAAAAACTTCTTCTTTGCACGCATTAAGCAGCTTTTTGCACTCACCCTTGTTTTTTTCATAACCTGCCTTGAAATGTGCCTGGCTTTCAATATCATCCAAAAGGCACATGGCGTTATATGCCCGTACAAATGATTTAATCTTCTCAATGGATTTTTTGTTGCTTTCGGCTCCAACCCTTTGAATCCTTTTAGACAATTCATTAAGTCCAATGCTTTTGACAGCATCTATTACGATAAAATCAACATTATATTTTAAATGCTCAAGTATTTTAAACTGGAGTTCGGAGTATTCACCAAACCGGCAGGGGCCGCAGCTGCCTACCAGGAGAATGGTATCCGCACCATTTTTTATTCCGGCAATGTAATTTCCAATCATAAGTTTAAAAGGAAGGCATATTTCATCGGGCGAGTATTTTGAACCAAGGGACAGCGCTTCCTTGTTGTTCAGCGGAGGAATTACATAATCAATCCCCAGTCCGTCAAAAAGAATTTTAACCGCTATATAAACATTTCCCATGTGCGGAACGGTTATTTTCATCTGCAACTCTCCTTTCAAGCATGTCTGTAAATGCTTCCAGCCGGGTATCAACACCTGCCTCCCCGGTATGCTCGTCAAGCTTGATAACCAGCATCGGGAACTCCCCTATATGGAAGCGGATAAGATCTATCACCACCGAATCAATGCCGCAGGCAAAGGATGACAGATATATAATCCCATGTATTTTACCCTGTTGGAAAAAAGCTGTCGAAGCCCCGAACAAATTGCGCTGGAATGTCCAAAACGGCTTTTTGATCAGTTTCATAACCTGTTTCTCCGAATCCGGACCGGGGGCGAATTCCTCGGTTACGATTCCTATTCCTTTTGCCATAAGTTTTTTAACAATATCCATGTTTAAAAAAGCATCGTTTACAACATAGGGATGGCCTGCAAGCATGACGGTGATATCCTTTTGCTGAAGTATCCCTGACCTGGAATTGTTCTGTGCTTTAAGTGCAAGTTCAAAGGCACTTTTGATTCGGTTTCTGTTCCGGGTTATCATTGAACCTGATTCAAGGCACCATTTAAACAGGGTTTTTTTGTTATGCATATACAACGGCCCGGTGGTAACGGGCGGCATGCCGGGTATGCTGTGAACGACCATCTCGGGAAGGCCGCAGAATTTTGGGCAGATATATTCGTTTTTATATACCTGCATAATACGCGGGATAACCATAAAATCGCATTGATCCTTTATTGAAGCAACGTGCCCGTGATAAATTTTTACAGGGAGGCACGCTTCATCAACACAGGTCTTGACACCCAAGTCCAGAATATTCTTATTTGTATTGTCAGAATTTATGATTTCGGCTCCGAGACCGCGAAAGAAAGTTTCGAAAAAGGGATGGTATTTACAGTATAATAACCCCTTCGGTATTCCAACCCGCATTGCATCACACTTTCAATATTTATATATGTTATGGTTCAAGCCTGCTTAAAACTTTCCTTTTAATCCGGGTTAAATTAAACCCGGTAATTAGGCTTGAAAAGAAAAGATTTTAAGCTTTCAGGCTATAAATGTATTATGCCCCGGTTGGAACCAAATATTAATGAAATAAATCAAATACTGCAAAAAAATGATTGTCAGTTTGAGTTCTTACATGCGATACCATTTATCCCGGTCGGACTTTCCTGGATTTTGAACGTATGTATTCTATAGGGGGAGTTTTTATTAATTTTATCAGCGGAAGTGATTCATCTGCCTTAAATTTCGTATTTTTGGATCTACACAAAAAGAAGTTTAAGAGCTATATTATTATAGCAAGGCTTTAACAAACTTATATGAAGACTTGAACCGGGAGATATTTTATGAAGAAGGAAACAATAATTATTTTCTATATAGTGCTTGCAATAGTGACAGGAATATTAACAGGTCTTTTATTGTCGTCTGTTGTATCGGCTGACAATGCTTCCAAAGTATCAGACGTTTCTGCTGAGGACGATATAATTGACTTAGGTAACGACAATGACAGCAATAAGGATAATGATAATAATAATGAAGAGAATCCGAAAGACTATAACATAACCGCAAACCAGAGGTATTATAAACCGCTTGTCAGCGATTCGGACAGAAATGTTCTGCTTATCGGGGAGGATTATTTCAGCGGTAACTATGACACTATAATCATAGCATCCATATCGGAGAAAAATAAAAAGATACAACTGTTTAATTTTCCGAGGGATATATATATTGACTACAGTGAAGAAATACTTGACAGGTTAAAGGAAAAATCTCCGGCTTTATATAATGCCAAGGGGTTTCAGAAAATCAATGCGGCTCATACGGTTGGTGCAAGAATAGGGTACAAAAACGGAGAGGGCAGATTCGGCAACAGTAATTTTGACTTTCTGGCCGACCTGATCGAGGAGGTTTTTGGAATAACTGTCCATGATTATGCTTATGTTAATACAAAGGGTTTCAGGGAAATTGTAGACATGTTTGGCGGTGTGGATATATATGTCCCGGTCAGAATGAAGTACGATGATCCTTTGCAGAATCTGCATATAGATATTGAAAAGGGGATGCAGCATCTGAACGGGGAGCAGGCTGAAGGTTTTGTAAGATTCCGCCAGGGATATGATGAAAACGGCGAGTTTAAAAATTACTCCGACCAATTCAGAAAAGAGAATCAAAATGAGTTTTTAAAAGCGTTTTTCAAGCAGCATGTAAGCGTTAAAAACCTGGGTAAAGTTGATGATTTGATCAAATTGCTGAACAAGAATGTTTTAACCAGTATTGACGATACTAAAAAAATAAGTACGTATGTAAGCCTTCTGGGAAAGGCATTAACCGGAAAATATACGCAGGAATCTTCATTAATCGAGTGTGAGGATCCTAAAAAAATAGACGGGGTTTATTTTGACATAATAAGAACCAAATAAGAAGGCTAAACTAGAAGAGAACGATATAAAGGAAATAGTTCGCCGATTATTGGAATTTTGATCATACTTCCGCCCGAAATTAACGTAGTATTAAATGAAGGTGTTTATTTAACACGGAAGTTGGTAAGGATTATATAAGAAAGGGTGATAAAGATGATGAAATACCTGGAAAAAACACTCCACTTTGGACTTGGGCTTATAACTTATTCTGCTGAAAAGATAGAGGCACTGGTAAATGAACTGGTAAAAAAGGGCGAGGTAGCATCGGAGGATGCGAAAAAACTTGTAAATGAGTTGATTGAAAAGGGAGAAAAACAAAAGGAAGCAATCAGGAGTTACATCCAGGAAGAGCTTTCCAAAATGCAGGCTAATAAGGAAGCCAAGGATGACGATGGTCCTGTAACCAGGGATGAAATCAGGCGGATAATCAGGGAAGAGCTTTCAAGATTAAATCAGAAAGATGATGGCAGCGAAGAGGAAGAAAACCAGGTTGAATTATAACAGGTGCTGACAGGGGAGCGGTAAGCTCCCCATTAATATGCCTTTCTCTTTATTCAACTCTTTAGCGGAATCCACGGAATAAAAAGAAAAACGGTACCGGTACAAAAAATCGGGGTCTAAAACGGCGTCTGAAACGTGGTCGAAAACGGTATGGATAAATGTACCCGTTAGGCATTATAATCACCCCCATCTTAGTCTTTTTCTATATTTTATGTTAATCAAAATGATTAAGTGACAAGCCCGACATGTGAATAAAAGAGTACTTTTCAGCATTCGGTGCAGAAGGTATAATCATATTTGACTTGTGTATGGGTTCGGAGGAGTATTTATGGAAAAGAGAATAGGTGTTATTGGGATTATCGTGGAGAATAACAATCCCACCGCCAGGCTGAATGCAATACTGCACGAACATGCGGATATAATACTGGGCAGGCTGGGGGTTCCATACAGGGAGAAAAAAATTAGTGTTATATCACTTATAGTAGAGGGAACCACCGATCAGATTGGAGCCCTTACAGGCAAACTGGGGAATTTGCCCGGTGTAAGTGTGAAAAGTGCCTTATCAAAAACTTATATTTAACCGGCTATGCAGCAGGCTGCATGCATATCCCCGCACAGGTCACAGGCCTCGGATTGCGCCTTGTAACGCTGCGTTCAGGGGGATGCTGTGAATGTCTTAACTGTGAGCTTTACAAAAAGGATATACAGTATTACAATTATGGTTAAACAAATTACGTATCATTAATATATTTATGGGCTGTTATAGCATTGATTGCCCAAAGGAAGGACATCGTGGACAGATATTTGGTAAACTTTAATACAAGGGACATACCTGCAGAGCACTATGATGCAGTCATAATGGGAAGCGGTATTGCAGGGGTTTATACCGCGCTTCAGATAGACAAAAGAATAAAGGTAGCCGTTATTACAAAAGAAACTCTTGATATAAGCAATTCCGAACTTGCGCAGGGCGGCATTGCAGTTTCCCTGGACAAGGATGATTCACCGGAATATCATTTCAAAGACACTATATATGCAGGGGCCGGTTTATGCAATGAAGATACGGTATGGGCTCTTGTAAGCGAGGCAGCTGAAAATATAGATATCCTGTGCAAATATGGTGTTAATTTCGACAGGACCGAAAACCAACAGCTGTTGCTTTCCCGTGAAGGGGCACATAGCAAGAACCGGATTGTTCATACAGGAGATGCAACCGGAAAAGAAGTATGTGACACGTTGATTCGTGCCCTGTTAAAGCATGAGAATGTAAAAATATTTGAGAGAACCTTTGCCATAGATATTCTTACAGATGAAGGCAAGTGTATCGGTCTTCTTTCTTATATGGAAGATCTGAAGGAATACAAACTGTTTATATCCGATGTCATTGTATGCGCATCCGGAGGATATGGGCAGTTGTATAACTATACAACCAATCCACCTGTAACGACCGGCGACGGTATAGCCATGGCATATCGTGCCGGCTTAAGGCTTATGGATCTTGAGTTTATACAGTTTCATCCTACTGTCTTGTATCATCCTGAAAACAGATCATTCCTCATTACCGAAGCGGTAAGGGGTGAAGGAGCCATCCTGCTTAATGCCCGGGGTGAGCGTTTTATGCCCGGTTATCACCCAATGGCCGAGCTTGCTCCAAGGGATGTTGTGTCACGGGCAATTTTCCAGGAGATACGGAAAACCGGTTCAACCCATGTATTTTTGGACATATCGCATAAAGAGCCCGAATATGTTAAAAACAGGTTCCCAACCATATATAAAACCTGTTTGCAATACGGGATAGATATAACGAAGGAAAAAATACCGGTTGCTCCTGCAGCTCATTACTGCATGGGAGGTATAATGTCCGACGCTTATGGAAGAACCGGGCTGGAAGGTTTTTATGCATGCGGTGAGGCGGCATGCAACGGGATACACGGTGCCAACCGCCTGGCAAGCAATTCCCTTCTGGAAGGTCTTGTTTTCGGCAGGAGGATAGCAACTGAATTAAACAACAGGATACTAAGCGAAACCCGGCGTAAAGCAGTTATTCCAATGCAGCTTTGTTATGAAAAAACATGCAGGGAGCCGCTTGAAAATTCAGACGAGTTAAAATTAAAGCTCCGTAAGCTTATGACCGAAAAAGTCGGCATAATCCGTAATGAAGAAAATTTACAGGAAGCAATGAAACAGGTACTGGAAATGAAACAGCAGATAGCAGGAAAAGCCTTTACTGCAATTGAACACTGGGAGTTTGTAAACATGCTGACGTTGGCGGAATTGGTCATCAAATCTGCATTGATGAGGAAGGAAAGCAGGGGAGCTCATTACAGGACGGATTATCCGCAGACGGATGATGTGAATTTTAAGAGAAATACGGTTGTATGAATTTAGATAATGTGCAATACGGGAATGAAAGGAAGAACGGAAAATGGAACTTTGGGTTGTCAGGGATATACTTGAAAGAGCTTTTCGCGAAGATATGCCGCTTGGGGATATAACAACTGATTATACCGTTCCCGAACACAATGTATCAAGGGCATATCTTATGGCAAAGCAGAACGGTGTTGTAGCCGGGCTTGAAATTTGCATGGAAGCTTTCAGAATGCTTGATCCTGACGTTAAATTACAGCCCCTGGTTAAAGATGGCGACAATGTTGAAAAGGGTCAGAAGCTTTTACTGGTTGAGGGAAAAAGCAGGGTGCTGCTGAAGGCTGAGAGAACGGCTTTAAACCTTTTGCAAAGGCTCAGCGGAATTGCTTCTGAAACACATAAGTATGTGGAAAAAATAAAAGGCTATAAAGCAAAGGTTGTAGACACGCGAAAAACAACCCCGGGGCTTAGATTATTGGAAAAATACGCGGTCAGGGTTGGAGGAGGAACCAACCATCGCTTTTCGCTTTCAGACGGAGTATTAATCAAGGATAATCACATAAAGGCCGCCGGTGGAATAAAACAGGCTGTTGAAGCGGTAAGAACCTCAATTCCGCATACCGTTAAGATTGAGGTGGAAACCGAAACCCTGGACCAGGTAAAAGAAGCCCTGGATAGCGGTGCAGATATTATCATGCTTGACAATATGCCGCCGGAACTTATGAAACAGGCTGTAAGGCTGATTGGAGGAAGAGCCGTAACCGAAGCATCGGGAAACGTTACCCTTGATAATATTGAAGATGTGGCTGCTTCAGGGGTTGATATTATTTCTGTTGGTGCAATAACCCATTCAGTAAAGGCAATGGATATAAGCATGAAGTTTGAATGACTTTTGGATAATGTTGTAATTTGTCAATGCATGACATGAAGTTAAGTTGTATTGACATCCTGTGGATAAAACGTAAAAATATCCACAAAAAAGTGAATAAAATGGTAACAAAAAAATTGTTAAACGCTGAAACCCTTGCAAATAAAGAGTTGCAAGGGTTTTTACATGCAAAAAGTTATCCACAGCCTTGTGGATATCCGGCATGATCCAGGGGTATTTTTATATAAAATGCTGTTGGTAACACTGCAAAACCATGATTTTATCCACAGTTTTATCAAAAGCACATTATCTTTTTTTGTGGATATGTGAAAACATTTGTCACATTAATATGAATTACCGCGGTTACAGGTTAAGTTTATCCACAGTACGATATAATCATACCTGCATAAAATTCCGTGTTTTCGGCAAACTGGAATCCGGGAATATTGGCAATGAATCCCTGTCAGCGTGGTTTGATGACGGCAACGATATGCATTAAAACCTTGTGACATTGCCATTATATAACTACCATGTTTACATTCCAGTATAAATGATTTGTTTCGCCGGAATGCAGTTTATAATGTTCCGCGATACCCTGAAGATTAATACCAGTTACCATACCGATTTTGGAAAAATGAAGCTGAAAACAAGTATTGAATAAGTATTTGTAAAATGTGAAAGGTTAACTATATCTGAGAATTTAAAAGGAGTGATTATGCAATGAAAGCACGCGATGTAATGACAAAATCCGTTGTTACCGTTAGTCCGGACACAACAATAAAAGAAGTTGCCCAGTTAATGCAGCAGCATAATGTTGGTGCGATACCCGTGGTAGATCAAAATGGCCTTAAAGGAATTGTCACCGACCGGGATCTTGTGGTCAGAAATATTGCATCGGGAAAGGATCCGTTTTCAACTCCCGTAAGAGACATTATGACATCACAGGTGACTACGGTTACTCCCGACGAGGATGTTCAGTCAATTACAAGACTTATGGCATCAAGGCAGATTAGAAGGGTACCTGTTGTTGAAAATCAGCAGCTAATAGGAATGGTTTCACTTGGCGATATTGCTACCACAGGCAGGACAGAGCTGACAATGGAGGCTTCCGAAGCATTATCTGAAATAAGCAAGCCGTCAAAACCATTAAAAACAATTGCACCCAATTAATACAAGTATAGATTTTAATAAGGCAGGACAGAATAATAATGTACGCCGGGGAGTTACAGCAAGGCTTGCAGGGTTTTTTGCCGAGAATTGAGGGGGGATATCATGAGCAGGAGAAACCGCATCATGTCAGAACACCTCAAGGAAGAAATTGCCAAGGAACTCGGTGTGTATGATATAGTTAAGAATGATGGTTGGGGTGCAGTGACATCCAGAGACTGCGGAAACATGGTTAAGAAAGCTATTGAGATGGCTAACCGCAATTCCGCTCAGAACCATCAGGCGTAATTGTTGCAATACCCGGTATGAGTTTATTTCATTAATAAATTCTTAGTATTGCAACAATAGAATACAACCGGGACTTATAACTCCCCGGCGTATTATATAAGGGCATAGAAAAATGCTCTTTTTTGTTGTTCGTTCAGCAAAGGTGGTTTACCCTGACCATGAGAGATGGTAACGGGATATTTCCAGGCGGCTCGAAAACAGATTCCCGCACCATTGTTTGCTGACCTGAATTCCGCAATTTACCGACTGTTCAGGTATTGACAATAATTCATTCCTCATGTTATACTTACATAGCAAAACGTGGAGAGATGGTCGAGCTGGTTTAAGGCACCGGTCTTGAAAACCGGCGTGGGTTCACGCCCACCCTGGGTTCGAATCCCAGTCTCTCCGCCATTATAATATTATATAGGTTTATAATATAACTTTGGAGAAGTACTCAAGTTGGCCGAAGAGGCGCCCCTGCTAAGGGTGTAGGTCGTTAATAACGGCGCGAGGGTTCGAATCCCTCCTTCTCCGCCAAAATTTGTCCGAAAACCCGCTAATTTAGCGGGTTTTTGTTATTCCTGCCGTTGAAAATAACGCAGATTTCAATGAAAAAGGGAATTACCAGCTGCATTGCTGCCAGTAACCTGTTAATTCCTGATATATTGATTGCTCTTATCATATTACAGGCGGGAAAACTCAGTCCCATTTCAGCCGAGGCTTTTTATTTTCCCCTGCAAAGCAGAAAATGCGCTCCGTGAAACCATTTGACAGTGCCAAACGAACGCTCTGAAAAACACATTCATAAAAAAATCCAATTTCGGCGAAAAACTGTCCAATTTCGACATTCATATTTAAATACCATTTTTTGTTGGCTATAATATATTAAAGTTCAGAGCTAAAATAAGGCAGTTTTTACGCAAATCGTTCAATGATAAGGTTGGACATAATTTACCGGTACTATTCAAATGAAAATTAAAATCCATAAGGATGTTATTTAATATGAAAGGATGGTTAATTGCATGGTTAACAAAAGTCATGGTTTCAGAAAGCCGGAAAACAGGTGTGTTTTTATCAGGCTGTTCACGGTGATCGTGGTGTTGTTCATGGCATTTCCAAATATCGCCTTTGCGCGGGGTGACAAGACATGGCCGTTGCATTACGATTGGAAAACAAGTTATAAGGAGGCAGAGAAACCTGCGATAGGTATACCGTATTTCTATGCCAGGTATGAAGCACCTGTAAAATTGACTCATGAAAATGTTGCTATTAATCTGGAGAATTATGATAATATCGATAAGACATTGGAAAAACGTTGGACTGAAAGGCACAGATTATATTTTGATTTAAGCTGTTTTAGCAAGTTTACGCTATTTAGCGCTAATTCTTACGGTATGATTGGATATTTGCCGGATACCAGTTATTCCCAGTATATGCCTTATGTCAATGGTTATCGTGCCAAATCCGGAAAAGGAGGATATGCCTATCATTTCTTTGATTATCCCGGGGATGGCAGCGGACGTAAAGACCTTACCGACCATGACTTTTATTTTTCTTTCCGTGGTGAGTTTGACGATATATTGAGGCAGGCCGCACAGAAGCCGGATAACCTGCAAATTAATATTGCTGCTGAAGTGCTGGATACAGAAGGCGATCACGCTCATGTGGAACTTGGAGCTCTTATTGACAAAGATTACTTCGAGACATATGAAGAAAAAATAAAACTGGGGCATACAGGCAAGAACGGGCAGTGGGTAACATGGCGCGGCCAATGGCAGTCTGTACCGAAAAACACATTCGGTCTGGAAGCCCGCTTCTATTCAACAGAGGGTGAGGGTGCCGACGCAAATGACGCTGAAGTTATGCTGCCCCGTGTGTTTATCAGGGATATCAACCCGCCCGCTGTTAAACTGGTGGAGATTCAGGCCTCGGATAAGTTCACGAGAAGCACCAACAGCGTTTATGACGGAAATAGCACAAGGTACAGGGCAAAAGTCGGAGATGTTATAGAGTATGTTGTCACTTTTGATGAACCGGTAAGATTGAAGAAGGAGGATGCTGCAAGTGTCAAGCTTCAGATAGAATCAACCAAGGGCGAGGTTTATGCAGAGCTTGACAAAGATAAGAGCAAGCTTGATGAATATGATATAAGTTTCACTTTCCAGTACACCCTGAAAGAAGGCGACGGTGTTCTTGAGAGCGGAAAGGTAGTTAATCTTATCAATGCTGATAAATTCGTGGATGTAGGGAAAAATCCGGTCAAGGTTGCTGAGAAAAACGGAATTAAATATTCTGCTATACCTGAAGATAAATATAGCAATAGAAGAAGCAATGGCAAGGGGTTTAATGTTATCGTAGACAGCAGCACACCCGGTATTTATGATTTAATACAGAATAATGCAGGTGGCGGATTTTATGCTTTAAAAATAGAGCCAAACCAATGGAACAGCAAGGACGAAGCGGTAGTAGCAGCAAGGAGCGCTGATGGAGGAATACCAGGCGCACTGAGAATGGGTGAAAGTGGACCCGGCGACACGGCAAAAAAGCAGGATACCAATTTCTCGTTGAATACCGGCGGTCAGGCCGTATTCAGAATTGTTCTTAACGACATGATAGATGAGAAACTTCTGAAAATGGCCAATGATCCCGATCCGTTAACATTGAAGCTGAATATCTTTAATTCTAATAATGTGAAAATTAATGGCAGAAATGCCTATGCAAAACTTATCGCATACCGGTATATAGGCCAGGATTTCGTGGATAAAGACACAAAAGGCCAGCAGGGAACGAACCAGGGCTATACAGAGCTGTTTTTTGCCTATACACCTAAAGCTTCGGATTTCGAGGGGCTGGAGCCTCATGTATATAAGGTTGATATAGCTGCCAGTAAGAGTGGAAAATATTTCATTTTTGATACTGATCTTTTCAATAAACAGTTGAGTGACTTTGCAGGAAACAGGATAGGTCAGTTGCAATGCCAGGCCGACGATTATCAGGTAGCTCCTGCGAATTTGCTGGTAAATATCGATCTGGCGGCACCGGAGTTTTTGGAAGACGAGAGCAAGCTGCCCTCCAAGACAGCGAATGAAATAAATGGCATACAGCTTGTATTCCGGGATAAAGGCGGGCTGTCGAGTTACCTGAACGTAAAGCTCCAGGTTATTAAACAAAGGAAGATAGGGAAATTAACCGTCTCTATGCCCATTGATACAACAATAGCAGGCAAGGGTAATGCAGATATAACAGGAATACGGAGTGCAGTTACCGCTGCAAATAGAGTGGGAAATGATAAATACGTTGTTAATATAAGCGGCATGTCGATATTTGATCCATCCCCTGCTCTATCAGACGAATACTATCTTGTATATGAGGTTTATGACAATGTAAAAAACATGACAACAAATAAAGGGAACGGCATTCCCTTAAATATTGATATACTTCCTCCCCAACCGGTCATGGGTGAAGACGGGAAGTGGTATACCGTAGAAAGAACGTCAACTGGTGAAACTGCGTATATCACCTTTAGTGTGGAGGATCCTTCAGGCTTTTCGGATACTTTTACCTACTACACGGTAGATTTCAACGACAGCAACGCATCAATCAAGCCGGGAGACAACAGGATTATTACATCCAACATTGATAAATCCTCGGAAGAACAGAAGGCAACCGCTACCGTCACAACAGACAAGGACACAAGAACAAGCAAGACTGTATATGCCAAATTTACAGACGGACTCGGAAATACAAACAGTAATTATATACCTGCAGGTCCTATTAATTTTGACACAAGAAGGATTGATGCCGAATATGTCTGCGCCGACTGCGTAACCGGCGGATACCGGAAGACATATGACTTATCGGTTAAAATCGGGAATCCGTTCCTGAAAGCAGGTGCAGATGCCGGAATATTGAAAATAAGTTACAAATGGGTGCCGAAGGAAAGGGAAAACGATGCAAGTATTGAATTTGAAGAAATTATAATCACCAGTGACAGCAAAGAGGCAAAGAATGATGAAATAACCGTTTCTCTTACTCCCGAAGGATTCCAGCAGGAATGGCTCAAAAAGCTGAAAATCAGGGACAGCGAGGTATTCCAGGGTAATTATTCATGCTATACCAAAGTGGAGCTTTACTCCGAACTGGATGGCGAGTTAAAGCTGATTAATGATGTGGACCTGGGATGGCATCAGCATTACTTTGACAATGTGCCGCCAAGTGTTGTCTTTAAGCAGTTCCCGGATAAATATGCGAAGAATCCTGTCATCGCGTTTCAGTTAAGTGATGACAAGGGAGAAAGCAATATTGATTATGGCAACCCGGAAAACACATATTACACCTATGCGGTCAAGAGAACCGATGCATCGGGTAATGTTCAGTATACCGGAGGCACCGTAAGCGTTAAAATAGTGACAGATCAACCTGTATCAATACAGAAGTCACCTTCGGTCAGAGAGGGTTCTGCGTTGGATTATATGCGGAACAAGATAAAGGATTTTCTGTTGGATGGATTTACATATTGGTATGATGGCCAATTTAAAACGCTTACGCTTGAGGAACTGGAACTAAGGCGGTTCGATTACTGGCAGAAATGCAAAGTGGATGAAGAACTGTGGGATGCTTACTTCAAATTTATGGACGAAATTGTTAACCCGCGCTTAGATGAAATTATGGGGCCATATGATGGAGAAAGATGGTTTGATGATGAGGAATATCGGAATGAATATGAAGGAACAAAAGATCGTATCTTTAACGAGAATTATCACATTTTAGTGGCAGAGTTTAAAAAGATATTATCTGGAAAAGGCTTGGGCGAAGATTTCTATTTATTCGGTAATTTACTGGAAGGAGCCGGAGATCTGCAAGAGCTTCAGGAATTAAAGCTTTTTAAGAGCCTATTTGAAGAACTGGGAGTTTATATTTTAAGTGATGAGGGAGATGATTACTATTACTATCCTCCTGATGATTTTGATGGGGAAACTGACGAGGAGTACGACGAAGCAATAAGGAAAAAATAAAAGCGAGAGTCAGGGGCTATTATATCTATGACGATGAGGGGAGTATAGACGGCATAAACGAAGAAATATTCCAGTTGGATGTTGAAGGGGCCGAGCCTGTAAAATTCTTCGAGTATCCCGATGACATTGACAATCCTGAAACTGAACAGCAGCGAAAAGATGCCCTGACACGGTTTTTGGCGACATATATTGATATCGGTTCTTTGGATCAGTCCTACAAGACAGAAAACGTGGTAATCTACAATTATAATACGACCGAAGTACTGTATGCCGTCAACAAATACGGTCAGGCCGCCAAGATTAATATCAGGATTGAAAATATTAATCCTGCGAATGCGCCAAGTTTTCCGTCCGGCGCTTTAGGACTGGTGCTGAAAGACGGGGATACCTCTATAAAAGTGACCGATCTTACCGTTAAAAACGATGAGAGGGATAAGGTATACTTCGTTGCCAATACCGGAACCAATCCCAACCTGTATTACTATAATTTCCAGTTGGACGGAAAACCGCTTACGGTCAACAACAAGCCGTTGCTGTACGATGGCGACAACGGTTTCGCAACGTCCTATGCCACCGTAAGAATCGAGTATCCCGACGGCAAAGTCAGGGACTATATTTACGGCAACTCTTACGGTTTCATGGGGCTGAGCAGTAAATTTGTGGAACCGCCAAGGACAGGAAGCGCAAGTAATTCATATTACATAACTTCAGTCTGGGAGATCGAGGGCGTGGCCATCAGGCAGACAATTGAGCTTTCAACAAATGCGGCCAACGGTGATGCCGGGTATACAATTATAAGATACGAATATACAAACAATACCGGCCAGGATCTTAAAATAGGTATAAGGCTCATGCTGGATACACAGATTGCCGAGAATGACGGCGGCAGCTTTTTCGCTGACAACAGCCTTGAGCCTGTTTCTGTGGAAACATTGTACTTCGGTGATTATGTACCGGGAAGTTTTCGTATCCAGGATAAGGTTATGACACCGTCAACCCTTGCATACGGATCGGCTGCCGGGAATAATATCAGGAAGCCCGACATGGTCCAGGTGGGCCACTGGTTCAACCTCGCCAATACACTGTGGGATTTTACTCCAAATACATCGCTGAATTTTACGAATTCGTATAACATGTATAAATATGCTGACAGTGCAGTGGCATTTGTCTGGAATCTGGTATCGGTTGAAAAAGGGAAAAATGGCAATGTGCAAGCTCTCTATGGTATAGGAGCTTTCACCGGGACAGATGTGCAGCAAAATGATGTTATTATTAACGTTACACAGGAAAAACCTCTTAAGGCAAGCGGAGACGGGAAAACGTATGAAGATGACGGGAAGGTTGTTTTGAACCTGGTCATCGACAATACTTCGGCCTATGCCGTTAATATACGGAACGGAAAATTAGCCCTGAAGTTCCAGGACTGGGAATATGACGAAGAAACCGGGGAGGTAACCAAATGGCCCGATTTGTATGTGTGGTCAGGCAATAAAGAGGATGAGGTCATCAGTATCGGAGATATACCCAAAGGCATGGTAAGCAAGACAATTTCGGTCGAACTTAAAGCAAAGCCCCAGAAAAAAAGCACCGTACGAAAAGTCTTGCTTGAGCTTACATACGAAGGGCAGACCGCGCCTGCCATAGCAAGCAGGATGGTAACGCTTCCTTCAATAACGAACGAGATGCCGAAAATAAGTTTTCTTTCGGTATCGCCCGAGAAGATATATTATAACGGTGCGGCAGTAATCACGCTGACGGGGTCGATGTCCAACAGTTCAGATAATGCATTCGAACTTCTCCAGGACAAGAGTTTATGGAGCGTATACCTTGTCCGGCAGGGTGATAATCGTATTGTCCCGGTGGATACCGAGAATATAAGTGTTGATACTATAAACAGGCAAATTACTTTCATAGTGAATATGAATGGTGATATCGGAAGATACAAGGTGCATGTGGACTTTAAAAAAGACGGAGCACTGGGTGATGTGCCAAACTATGTATCCTCCGAGTATATAGAATCGGTTACCGATCAGAAGTATGAGAACAGGGGGTATTCCGTAGTTTCAATTGCCCGGTTTGACTTGGATGATGAGTTCATATATGATGTCAGGTGGTTTACAACAAGCGGAAAATCAAGCGCTGAACAGCAGTTCCAGGAATATAGGGAGGCTCTGGAGAATCAGGAATCTGGACAGGGTGAACTGCTTCTTGAACTGAGGGGCGTTTTTACTCCCGCCTATGTAAGGAATCAAAATAACGATGAGATACTTGTCGGCTATAACGCCATTGAATCAGGTGGTCCGATAACCATTAACAGAATTCTGTATTATAAGAGCAGTACGCCGCTGTCGGTCACCTGGGAAAAAGAGGGAGACAAATTCAAACGTATCCTGGTTAAGGGTGATGGAGATCTCAGCGTTGTAGGTGCTACAACAATCTGGAAATGGGGATTTCAAATAGATCTTGACTGTACCAGGATTATGACTTATGACCCCAATGATTACCAGACATCCAATGATATGTTGATGGTACCCAGACTGGAGCTTACAGGTTTGGGTTATGTGGTCCAGAATCTTAAGGGTCTGTTCTTTGATTTTAAATACGGCGAACTCGGTAAAACCGATGATGGACTGTATACCATATCTTTCGGCGGTTCGCTGAACATTCCGCTGGGAATAAAGAAGGAAGCTCTGCCACAGAAGGCAACCACCGGGTCCGGAGGTACGTCAACCACCCCTGCACCCACTTCTGCACCTTCTTCAGGTTCGTCTTCTTCATCTGGTTCATCCTCCTCAAAAGGAAAATCATTTAAGGAGTTCGCAAATGAAAATAAGGACAGGCTTGATCCATTTGACGGAGGATTCTCTGCTGAAATTGAAGATGTATTGTTCGGAGAACGGCCGGGTGAGGATCCGGGCTTTATCGGTGTGGCTGTAACGGTGGAGTTCGAATTGCCTGAAGGAATTCTGCCCGGAGGCGGCAAGCAGGATAATGACCCGACTGTAACATCCGGTGCAAAAGCAGCCAACCCTGGAAAGAGCAGTTCAGGATCAGGCAGTTCATCCGGTGGATCTTCGGGTGGAGGATCGTCCGGCGGATCATCGGGCGGATCTTCTGGAGGTTCGTCAGGCGGCTCTTCAGGTGGCGGCTCATCGGGTGGATCTTCAGGCGGCTCTTCGGGAAGTTCCGGAAGCAGTTCAGGTTCGGGCAGCGGCAGTCCCACTCAAAAACCATCCAAAAAACTGTCTGCTTTTGAATTAGGTATTACCGTAAATACTATTGAAGGCTTTTATGCACTGGATCTTGGCGCGGGTATCGGACCTGTCAAATTTGCCGTGAGAGTAGCATTCAGAGAAATAGAAAGATACTCGATAATGCTTGATGAATTTTATTTTGAGGTTGCAGGTTTCGCCGTACCAATTTTTACCGAGGCCGTATTGTTGAACGGCTTTGCATTTGGTATCAGCGGACTTGCTGAAACCATAAACGGCGGCAACGATATGCCTCCGATAGCGGTATATGCCGCACTCATGCTAACCATTGCAGGGGTCCTGTATCTCAAAGGAGAAGTATCGGTGTCGGGAACCCACCTGGATATGTCAATAACAGGTGCTCCTGTAGGTTTTGACCAGATACAGGCGAGAGGGTATCTGAACATGAACTGGAGCGAAGGCTTCAGGATTGTGATTGGAGCCAATGTGGATATTTTGAAAATAATTAAGGGCTCAGCTTCATTCAGAGTGGTCACCAGGCCGGAATTTTCGTTCCTTGGTGTAGGCACTGTAAGTCTGAGCATTCCGGAGTTTGGTGATGTGGCATCGGCGAAGGTGGCCATATCGGACAAATACCTCGGCGGTGCTGTAAAAGTACTGATTTTTGAAGGTGGAGTAGTATTTTACTTTGATTCGAAAAAATTCCACTTTACAACATTCTCCGAAATCGACAACCTTGTAACGACGTCTTTTGAAGTTCTGGAATCAGATGATTTTGGTGGTGAAGACGCAAGAGCAAATACTTTCCTCGCCGTTACAGAGGTTGTGGACCCAGAAACCGGAGAAACAGGATACCTGGGTTTTGGTCTTGGTGCAAAAGCTATTGCCACAACAAATAAGGATTACATGCCTGCTGACGGGAGACAGGTGTCATATGTTCTGCTCGAAGCACCCGCTGACAATGTGTTCGTGGCTCCTGTGACAGATGCAATGGCCCAGGACAAAAGCCGCTATCTTGCAATCAGGATTGATTATGAGAATGGAAGGAAACCTTCATTCGAAGTAATTAAACCAGACGGTTCGCCATACATCCTTCGTGCATATGACAGAAGCAAGTCCCAGGAATGGAATGATAATAATAAAGCAAACCTGGTTTACATGGCCGAGTCGGATAAGGAATATGCATATATTACTATACCGGTTGACGAAATTGAGAAAGGAAATTGGCAGATTATTGCGAAAGAAGGCGGTACACCTGTACCTATTACAGGTACACTGTTTACCATGCCTCTGCCTGCAAGCATTGGAAAAGTTACTGCCAGCTATGACAAGTCAGCCAGTGAAATCACAATTTCTGAATTAGAATTGAACGGAATAACTGATGCAACTGCAACTCTTACGTTAGTGCCTGTTGGATCAGACGGTGAGCCGCTGAAGGAAACACTCAGGAATGAGGACGGAACACCTATGCTCGAAACATATACCGATGAAAAGGGCAGTACCAGGTTCAGGGAAGTCCAGGTAGAGCATGTAGGTTTCCCGATATCTGAAACCGTCGACGTGAAAAAGATTAAAGGAAGTTACAAGATACCAACAAGTATAGAAAGCGGAAAATATAAATTGAAGGTGGAAGTACAATCCATCAACGGATTGATCTATACCTCGAAGTTTGTGGATATTGGTGAGGATAAAGTCATCGAATTCAGCAATCCAAATCAGCTCACGAAGCCGGAAATTGTCATGCACTTGCACTTGCCGGTATCATCAACGGCTTCTACGGAAGTGACGGTCAGTTGTACTATGCACCGAAGAGGGATATAACCCGTGGAGAGTTTATTAAGCTGCTGGTGGCTTCAACAAGCGAACCGCTGGATTCCGAATTCGATCTGTCGGTATACCAGGATGCCGGCAGTATACCCGACTGGGTAACGCCGTATGTTCGAAAGGCAGTGGAGAAAGGCTGGGTGAAAGGCAGGGCAGTCAATGGCAAGATCTATCTTGACGTGAACAGCCAGATTACCCGTGAAGAAGCTTTTACACTAATCTTCAGGGTCTTTGTAAAGGAAATGCCTGAAAATATAGAAAGAGCAAACTTCCTGGATATGGACAGCGTTTCTGCTTACGCGGTGGATGCCGTAAACTACCTTGCCCACATCAAAATTGTTGAGGGTGACGGCACCGGGAGAGTCCGCCCCGGGAGCAATATTACCCGCGAAGAAACAGCCAAGATCCTGTATGAATGCATCAGGGCGCTTGCATATAAAAAGAGATGATTTTACCCTTCCCAGGGCCAATTGAAATATCAGACCAGGAAAAGTTGAAGAAAGTCACCGATAAGGTGGCTTTCTTTTTTCGAAAAGTTTTGATTTCGTGCCGATCAGTATCAATATGAATGCCTGTAATGTCCTGGCAGTCTTAAATCAAAAAATTTTCAGAATAATGATATTCTTACTGAATATAAGTTTATTCAGCATATATTCCCGGCCGGCTGGTCTATAAAATATTAATAAGGGTATTGATCGATATTCCGGATAAAACCGGTTATACCTGTTGTGAACCGTTACCGGGAATATGCATAGGAAACCTGGTAGTTGAAATTTAGATTAAAGCTGATTAAGAAAATAGGGGGTTTTGAAATGTCCGAATTAATGCAAGAACAAACAGGTATTTTTGAACAGTCCGATATTGATAACAACAAGACAATGGCCGGCCTTGCCTACATAATTTTCTTTCTGCCTCTCCTGGTTTGTCCGCAGTCAAGCTATGCCAGGTTCCATGCCAACCAGTCGCTGTTATTGCTGATTGTTTCAATTGCTGGTACTATCGTTTTATCTATCATTCCAATCATTGGTTGGATACTGATGCCTCTCTTTGGTCTGGCTGTTTTCGTTTTTGCCGTTATGGGCCTGATCAACGGATTCAGCGGCAAGGCCAAGAGGTTGCCGATATTCGGGAAATTCGACATTTTAAAATAGCATTGAAAATATCTTTTGTTTTACTATGAAAAAGGACTGTCTCAAGTTTTAACTTGAGACAGTCCTTTAATCATATTTTATATATACCTTATAATCAGTCTCTTCAGCATTTACGCATAAGGCGGATGTAGAATTCAACGGCACGTTTTATAACATCCACCCTGACGTGATCATCGTTGCCATGAATGCTGCTGCGCTCATCCTTAGTCAGGTCTGCAGCCGAAAAGCGATATACGTGTTTGGATATACGCCCGTAATGGCGGCTGTCAGAACATTGCACCATCAAGTACGGACTGACGATACACCCCTGCCAGGTCTCGGATACAGCCTCGGCAAGTCTCTCCCAGGCAGGGCAGTTGGTCTCGGAAATGACACTGGGGTTCATTGCACCGTTACCTACAGTGAGATGCACATTTTCGTCGGCTACTATATTTTTGATATATTCCACGGCGCTGTCTACGGTATCATGAGGGTTGAGCCTAAGGTTAGCCACAAACGAAGCTGTAGGCGGGATAACATTGGGGGCCTGGCTTCCCGAAGCCTGTGTAAAGGCCACAGTTGTGCTTGAAGGTAAGCTTGGTATCCAGGCAGCCCCTTCCCCAAAGCACGCCGTTTTCATCTATAACGGCATCAAAAGGAGGTTTTGTCCAGCCTTCCTCATTCACCGGCACCACGTCGTAATGGGACTTAGATATAAAAACCACACCCAGTCCTCCAATTATTCTACCTCCTAACCAAACCATGCCGTGATGGGAATTTCACTCGCCATTCCCAGTATCAGGCTTGCCGGCAATGCATAATCTGAAATCCAGTAATATTTAAACTTTTTCGCAGCTAAGCCCGCAAGGCACATGACAACAGCCGACACTGCCATCACACAGACGTGTATCAGGCCTGCCGTATGGCCTTTAAACACACTGGAAACGTCACTGAATATAAATCCCAGGAATGCGGCAATCATACCAATGAACATGGAGTTCGAGAATATTTCAGCCCATTTCCTGTCATGCTTTTCAAGGTTTATCATACCCCCAAGTGTTTTCTTAGCCACCAGGGGAACCAGCCATACTCCCACCATTATACTGATGGTCATGACAGTGGCAATGGTGACATATTGACTGGCGGTCAGGTTTGTGACCGAACCGAAGGTAAGGCCCATGGCATTTTCTGCATTGGTTGCAGCTATGGTCTCGTAAGACAGAGAGCCCACTACGCTCAGTCTGAGCCAGGGAAGCGGTACACCCAGATCCTTGGACAGTGTTATAACTCCGATTACTATGGCTACTGCCGGGGCGATGGTAAAAATGGCGGCAGTCACGGGTATAAGTAAAGCCAGTAACAGCAGTGTTCATGTTCCATAATTGATATCTATATCCATAACCCCAAGAAATAAGATTTGAATTTACTTTTCTGCATGAAGATTTGTTCCTGTATTTGTGATATGATAAATATCGGGAGCAGTACCAAGCAATATATAGGTCAAAGAAAAAAAGATGTGTTATTTTGCTGAAATACAGGTATTATTCCGGTGTTCGGGGAAGGAGCGGATGAGATGAAAAATAAGTGGGATTCCAACGAAATAACCCGTGAGTATTTTGATTCGCTGCTGGTTGAGATGAGACACATAGATTCGGTCATGCCTTCTACAAAGTTGCACTTATATGGAGAGGTATTTGATACTCCGATTATGACAGCTGCCTTGTCTCATTTAAACAGTATACATGAAAACGGTATGGTGGAAACGGCAAAAGGGGCTTATGCAGCAAACGCGGTGAATTGGGCAGGCATGGGTGATGAAGCGGAGCTGGAGGCAATAACGGCTACAGGAGCAAGGACAATCAAAATCATTAAACCCTATGCTGACAATGATTATATTTTCCGCCGGATTGAGCATGCCGAACGGTGCGGAGTAATGGCAGTGGGTATTGATGTTGATCATGCTTTTGCCCGAAATGGGCAATATGATAATATTCATGGGATGCAAATGGCGCCAAAAACCCTTGACGAGATAAAGAGCTTTGTAAAGGCCACAAAGCTTCCGTTTATAATAAAGGGAGTACTAAGCGAGCAGGATGCATATAAATGCCTTGAAGCCGGTGTCAGGGGTATAGTTGTTTCACACCATCATGGAATTATGAATTATGCAGTACCACCGTTGATGATACTGCCTAAGATTGCCAGGGCGATTAACCGTCGGATACCAATCTTTGTAGACTGTGGAATTTCAAATGGCATGGATGTTTTTAAAGCTCTGGCATTAGGAGCTGATGCAGTATCTGCCGGGCGAATTTTACTGGAGCCTTTGCGGGAAAAAGGGGCTGAAGGGGTAAAAAATCAGATTGTTAAAATGACAGAAGAACTGGCGGGAGTGATGGCCAGAACCTGCTCACCCGATATCAGGAATATTGACCCGTCGTTGATTTGGACGCGTAGTTTTACATGGTGATGTTTCCCGTTGACCTGTTAATAAGAGATTGCTTTATTACATGGCTTATAGCGAAAATAGACCCCGAAGCGTGGAAAGCTCACAATATATTTCTTTTCATTATTTATTTTAATGCTTTTACCTGCAATGTGAACGGAATTTCCTTGGCATTGTAAATTCGGCTGCCTGAATAGGAGAAAGCCGGTATGATGTATGAAGGCACGTTAAGGCAATACGTGGGGATGGCAGGTTCTTTCTTTGATTGCAGGATGTATTCGGTTTAAAAAGCGATCGCAGGCGTTAAGCAACTGTTTTAATTTATTGGAAGAGGCCTTGCGTTTATTGCATTTTTTAGAGATATTTAAGATCAATAATTGGCTGAAAGGAACATCTGTTATCAGAATACGGATGAAATTTATTGGATTAACAATATTAGATAATAGTATGATATAATATATTATTATATTTAAGTTTTCTTTAATGCACACTCCTTAACATTAAGCGACGGAGGAAATCTGGAAGGCCATCTATGAGCCCGGACAATAAAAAAATTGATATGTTTATGAAAATATAATTCATGCGCACAGACGGAGAGATATAGAATGCCAAGACTGTCTAAGAAAAGTGTTATATGGAAATGGGTTATTTCATACATTTGCATTATTCTGATATCAGCTGTAAGCAGTTTGGTGATATACGACCGAAGCCAGAATGTAATAAACGAAAGACAGGAGAAAATAAACGAGGTTTTGCTGGAGCAGGTTTCCAAGCAAATACAGGATTGCATTCTAATGATGGAAAAGCTTCGGGAGGAAATACTTGTCAATGACAGCTATAACTCTTTAAACAAGGCAGGATTGGACCGCTTTATATCAACTCCATACAAGCATTACCTGCTGTACAGGGATCTTAATACATATTTGAAGCTTAATAACAGTTATTCGCATATAATGCTGTATTTCAAGAACGATGATAAAATAATATCAGACAGTTCGGTCAACTATTCGGCCCCATATTGGGAAATATACAATGAAACGCTTGGGCTGGATTTTGACGAATGGGTCCGTATAGTTAACGGCACATATAACAGTTTTTATGCCACTGGTATAAAAGTAAACAATACGGAAGGTACAATATTTGCAAGAACCATTCAGTCTGAACAGCTGGGCAGGCAGAAAGTCAACCTTTTTGTAATTTTCACAAAAGAGGATTGGGAGGATTTACTCGGAGAATACCGCTATTATAAAGATATATCGATGTTAATACTTGATCAGGACGGAAAGCCGTTAATTAGCTTCGACTATGCATCACTTATTACAGACCGGGAAGAAGAGCAGAGAATTATTGAAGCAGTCAAAGCCGGGAAAAAAGCGATTGAATTGAAGAACAACGAAGCAGTCAAACTATATTATTTAAAAAACAAGGTTCAGTATTCCATTTGCATATTGACACCTGAAAGCGTTTACCAAAAAACAATCAGCAATTTTCAGCTTATTTTCAGTTTCATATTTGTGATTTCAATTGTATTCAGCTTAATTTTAATAATTATTTTTGTGGAGAATAATTACAGGCCTGTGAAGGATTTGTTGAGAACACTGTTTTCCACAGGTATTTTTCAATCAGCGGAGCATGAGGAACAACCTCTTATTGAAAATGAGAACGAATTTGCAATTGTTAAAAAAGGTGTGACGCAGGTCAGCAGCAGCTATCACAGAGTAAAAATGGCCCTTAACAGGCAAAACAAGCTTTTAAGGGAATTCTATCTGTCAAGGATATTGCAGGGTAAAACAAAGCTTCTTCCCGATGGACAGTTGAAGGAATTATACGATTTGGATTTCAAGTATTCCAATTTTGCCGTTGTTTTATTATATGTCCAGGATTTTAGCTATGAAACCGAAAATAATGAGTTATATTCCAATCCAATGGAAATAGAGGACCTGGATCACGCGCAATCAATAATAATTGAAATATTCGGTAAACTTGCCTCGGAAACAGGCTGGACTTTAAACCATACAAAAATAGATGATATCCTGGTCCTGATTATATGTTTCCCTCATGAAGAAGATAACCTGCTTAATATAACTGTAAAAAGGGGCATGAAATCGATAGAAAATTCTTACAATATAGAATCCCTGGTATCTGTCAGTTCAGTACACTCCAGCCTGGAACAGTTATCAGTAGCATACCAGGAGGCTATGCAGGCTTTCGAAGCAATAAAAATGTACGACTTGGGGAATTTTGTTTGTTACAACGATATCTCCGAACTTTTCAGTTCCAGTTACAATTTCTCATATGAGATGGAGCAAAAACTGATAAAAGCCATACAGATGGGGAATTATGAAAATGCAAGGGAAATTATCTCGGAGGTTATAAACAGCAACATAAAGAAATATATCTCCAGGGATATTATACGATGCTTAATGTTCGATTTGCTTGGAACGGTTATGAAAACATTCGATGCCAACAAGGAAAGCCAGCAGTTCATAAAACAGCTGAAACCAGCCAAAAAACTATCGGACTGTGCAGATCTGCAAAGTATGAAAAAAACTTTTGAAGAGATATTGTCCCACTGTTGTGACTTCTTTAAGGTGGTAACAAATGAGGATGAAAACATGTGTTACCAGGTTCAATCATACATAAAGGATAATTATTGGGATCCAAATCTGTCCGTTGCTTCAATCGCAGAGTATTTTTCCATGTCTCCTGTAACATTATCAAAGAGATTTCGTGAAATTACCGGTTCAAAGATTTCAATATTTATTTCTGAAATCAGGGTACAGGAGTCAAAAAAGCTGCTGCTCAGAAGCGATGAAAACCTGGCAAACATTGCGAACAAGGCTGGTTTCGGAAGCACAAAAACTTTAACAAGGGCATTTAAACAAATAGAGGGATGCACACCGGGACAATGGAGAGAAAGGCAGAAATGTGTCGTTTAATATCTTTTTAACGTTTTTATGCCAGGGACAAAATTTATCATTGCATTATTAATATATTAGGACATTTATTCTAATAATATAAGAAAGCCGCATTAACACTGGGTTACAGAGAATATTTTTTGTCTTATCAAACTTAAAAACTGTCCCTTCTAAATTTTTAGTACAGATTATACAATTTTATATAGGAAACCAATCAAACAAATGGTTAAATTAAATAAACTTTTTCGTATTAATCACCTATATGTACTAATAGTAGTGAGATATATTTTTATTGACTTTGATATGAACCGATGTATGTTATTCAGTCCCGGACTGATTAACTAATATAATTAATATATTATAGGAGGGTTTTTATGAAAGTAAAGAAGTCAGTATCTTACTTACTAGTTCTAACAATGCTTTTTGTCTTCCTGCTAAGTGGATGCGGTACAACGGGACCTGCAGGCACAGGCAGCAGTTCCGGAACCTCTGGAACAACAGATACACAGCAGCCAAGTGATTCAAAAAAAGATGATTCATCATGGACATTGCTTGAACCACTTCAGAAAGAGCCTGGAAAATTAACAACACCGAGAAGCAATTACATAAAATACCCTGTCGAGGATGCCAAGGGTATTACACTTCGTTATTGGATGCCTCTTCCCAGCAACGTTTCAAAGAAGTCGGCAACGGTAAATGAAACCGAATGGGCAAGATTGTGGAAAGAAATGACGGGAATTAACGTTGAATTCATCCATCCGACCCAGGGTAGTGAAAACGAAGAATTTTCAGTATTGATTGCAGGTAATGTTTTACCTGATATTATTGAATGGGAATGGACGACAAGTTACCCGGGCGGACCTGCAGCGGCTGAAGAAGAAGGCGTTCTGATTAACCTTGATAAATACATTTCTCCGACAGGAGCTGCAGCTGACTTGTGGCAATACCTGCAGGACAATCCCACAATAGATCGCGAAGTTAAAAACGATGAAGGCAGCTATTACTGCTTCCCGTTCATTCGCGGAGATAAATATCTGCAGTGTACATCCGGACTTATTTATCGTGCAGACTTGTTCAAAAAAGCCGGTATAACCAAAACCCCGGTAACAATGGCAGACTGGACCGATGCTCTTACGAAGCTGAAAGCAATAGGAGTACAAAAGCCTATGGTTCAGCAAAATATTGATAGCCTGATGAACGGAACAATGAACGCATATAAGATTCGTCCGGGTATGTATGTTGATCATGAAACAGGAAAAGTTAAATACGGCTTTATGGAAGAGGGATATAAACAGTGGATGCTTCAAATGAACGAATGGGTTAAAGCCGGACTTCTGGATCCCGATGTTTTAACCTGTGACAGAACAACACTGGAAACATATATTATGACCGGTGTTGGCGCAGTTTGCTATGGTGCAGGCGGCGGATACATGGGAACATTCCTGACAACCGCAAAAGCTGCTCCCGAAACTTATGGAGCGGACTTTGATCTGGCAGCAGCAAACTTCCCGGTACTTAAAGAAGGCGAAGTTGTAATGTATGGCGGAGCTTCATATGATTATGCAACAACATCAAAGGCTTCAGCCGTTATTACAGCAGACTGCAAATATCCCGAAATAGCTGCTAAATTCCTTAACTTCAGCTACAGTGAAAAAGGTCACTACGCCATCAACTTTGGTGAAGAAGGCAAAGCCTATACTATGGTTAACGGAAAACCTGTTTATACCGATTTAATCATGAAGAATCCCGAAGGCTTGAGTGTCGCTGTAGCAATGGCTCACTGGGGCCGTGCAAACATGTCGGGTGCATTCGTACAGGATCCGAACTACATTTTCCAATATTATGAAACCGAACAGCAGAAACAAGCCCTGTTAATGTGGAATGACGAAAGTGACAGCCAGAAGACACTTATTCCTCCTGTTACCCTGACCCAGGAAGAAAGTAAAAGATATGCTACTCTGAACAGCCAGGTTGAAACATTTGTAAAAGAGCAGCGTGCACGTTTCTACACCATGGAAGGTGATATTGCCGCTGAATGGGATACATATGTCAAGACATTGAAAGACATGGGAGTAGAGGAAATGATAGCAATATACCAGGCAGCTCTCGATCGTTATAACGCACGTTAATGCAAAGCTTGAAAAATAAACGGATAAGTCTGCTGCTAAAGCAGACTTATCCAAATATATTTTTTCATTTGTTTTTTTCTTTACGCCGGTATATTTATCATTCAGAAGTGACATGGTAGTTTTAAGATTTGAAGGAGGCAAAACCAGTACATGAAAAAAGCAATGCAGCTTCGAACTGTTTCGCTGAACGCAAAGACCCAGGCCAAGAAAGAAAGAAATATCCTATGGCAAAGAATCAAGAGAAACAAGGAAATATACCTGTTAATACTTCCTGTTATTTTATATTATCTGCTTTTTCATTATAAACCGATGTATGGCTTGATAATTTCATTCCAGGACTATAGGCCCAGGAAGGGAATTTCAGGAAGCGAATGGGTAGGTTTTGAACATTTTATAACATTCTTCAAAAGCATATACTTCAACCGTTTAATTCGCAATACGCTTAGAATAAGCCTGTCAACGCTTATATTCGGTTTCCCGGCGCCAATAATACTGGCTCTTTTGATAAATGAATTAAAGAGTTCACGTTTTGCGCGGTTTGTGCAAACAGTTACATATATGCCCCACTTTATTTCCCTGGTTGTAATTTGTGCGATGATCCGTGAATTTGTAAAATCAACCGGTTTCATTACGCAATTACTGGTGGTTCTGTTTGGATATGAAGGAAAGGATTTGCTCAGCAAAGCCAATGCCTTTGTGCCTATATACGTGATTTCAAACATCTGGCAGGGCGTAGGTTGGGGATCAATAGTTTATCTGGCGGCATTAACTGCCATAGATCCGCAGCTGTACGAAGCTGCCGAGGTTGACGGTGTTAATACAAGGTGGAAGAAAATAATACATATTACACTGCCTTGCCTGTTACCCACAATAATCATAATGTTCATTATGAGAATGGGACAAATAATGAGTGTTGGTTACGAGAAGATCATTTTGCTGTATAATGAAGGTATTTATGAAACGGCGGATGTAATATCAACCTACGTATACAGAATGGGTATTGTTAATCGCCAGTATTCCTTCTCCGCGGCCGTGGGTTTATTCAACTCGGTTATTAATTTCGTACTTGTTGTGTTAACCAACAAAATCAGTAAAAAAGTAAGCGAAACAAGTCTATGGTAGGGAGAGTGGTAATATGGCAATAATGACAGCTAAAAAGAATAAAATAAAAGAAAGCCTTTCGGACAGGATTTTTAACGTTGTTAATGTAATACTGCTGACTTTATTGGTAATTGCCTGCTTTTACCCGTTCTGGCATGTTATCTGCGCATCGTTTAGCAAACCCTCGCTATTCATGTCCCATACGGGTGTGCTTTTAAAACCTGTTGGGTTCAGCCTGGTATCATACCAGAAAGTTTTCGAAAACTCATCAATCTGGAGAGGGTACGTAAATACAATTTATTATGTTGTGGTTGGAACAGCGCTGAATATTTTCATGACAGTTATAGGGGCGTATTTTTTGTCACGTAAAAATATCCCCGGTAAAACAATTATAATGGTATTCATTATGTTCACGATGTACTTTTCGGGCGGTATGATTCCAGCTTTTCTGAACATCCAGTCCCTGGGATTGTATAATACCCGCGCAGCACTTATTCTTCCCGGTGCTATCAGCACTTTTAACCTGATAGTCATGCGTACGTCCATGGCGTCGGTTGATGACAGCATGGAAGAATCGGCAAGACTGGATGGAGCGAGTCATATTACTATTTTGTTCAGAATTATGCTTCCGCTGACAAAGGCAACGGTTGCGGTGCTGGTTCTATATTACGGTGTTTCACATTGGAACTCATGGTTCCCTGCAATGATATACCTAGAAGATAAGTCGAAAGAACCATTGCAGCTGGTGCTGAGACAGGTTCTTATTATCAATGATATGAGTGAAATGGGCGTGGGCGAGGATCAGGAACTGGTATCCGAGACAATTAAATATGCAACAATATTGGTATCCACAGTACCCATTTTATGTTTGTACCCCTTCCTGCAGAAATACTTTACCAAGGGAATGATGATAGGAGCGATAAAGGGATAGGAAGTGTTTTTGGCTGGTATGATTGCTCATTGAATAAACAGATGTTTGTTCATATTTGTTTTGTATGTTATTCTATAAGCAGAGACACCAAACCAGCCAAGAAGGGATGATAAATTTGAGAATTCAAGAGTCTGCAGAGATGTACCTGGAAACCATTCTGGTTTTGTCTCGTAGACAGCCAAACGTCAGATCCATCGATATTGCCGGCGAGCTTGGATATAAAAAATCAAGTGTCAGCGTGGCAATGAAAAATTTAAGGGAAAATGGATATATAAAAATGGACAGCGACGGTTTTATTACTTTGACCGAAAAAGGAAAAGAAATAGCCGAAACCATGTATGAAAGGCACACGCTTATAGCCAGATGGCTTGTCGGGCTTGGTGTGGATGAAGATACTGCACTGGAAGACGCGTGCAGAATAGAGCATGTTATCAGTACAAAGACCTTTGAAGCTCTTAAAGAACATTTTAACAATTGGAAGGATGGTATTAATCATTAATATTGCATAAAGCAGGTAGATATTGAATGCAGGAAACAATTCTCCGTCATTTAAAGGCAGGGAACATTCATTTTATATCATGCCCTGCCGTAATGAGTGGAGATGGTCCGATATCTGAAGCAATTAAAAGGATTGCAGAAAATCCTTGTTTTAATGCGGTTGAGATAACATGGATTAAAGATAAAAAAGTTTGATGGGACGATCTGAATGAAATAAGCCATGTATTAATATGACATGGTACGGATGCTGTTTACCCCTATAGAATAATTCCCGTCATTAAATATAAAAAATATGCCCTTTGTAGAATACAGGGGCATATTGTATTTTCAGGACATTCTTATATCTCATAAAGCTCATCTCCGGATTTTTGAATTTTGCATTACATTTATACACTGTCCCGGAATATAAAAAGCCAAAAGGTAAATATTATTCATTCAGGGGTAGTTTTTTCCATTCGGTTGATTTAAGTCATACAACATTATGACGGGAGGAATGTTTTTGATACCGCATAGCTGTAACCTGGATGATTTGAAAAAGCATCTTGATACCGATTATGACAAAGGACTTGATTCCGGCCGGGCCAGGCGGCTTTTGCTGGAATATGGAGAAAACAGGTTAAAAGCAGGCAGAAAAAAGACAAGTTTGCAAAAATTCCTGGATCAGTTCAAGGATGTAATGATTTTAATTCTTCTTGCGGCCGCGGTTGTTTCTTTTGTCATAGCCGTGATTGAGGGAAACAGGTCTGAATTATTTGAGCCTTTTTTGATCTTGCTGATTGTAGTATTAAACGCAATTATGGGAGTACTCCAGGAAAATAAGGCCGAAAAAGCCCTTGAAGCTTTGAAAAGTCTTTCGGCTCCCCATGCCAAAGTCATCAGGGACGGGCGTGAGCAGGTGATTGATGCTGCCGGCCTCGTACCGGGTGATATCATTTTGCTTGAAGCAGGGGATTTTATTCCTGCAGATGCCAGGCTTATAAAATCGGTAAATTTAAAATCCGAAGAATCCGCATTGACCGGTGAATCGATGCCGACCGACAAGGATGCAGGCAAGACACCGGAGGAAAATGCACCTTTGGGTGACAGGCACAATATGGTTTACTCGGGATGCAGCATTACTTATGGCCGCGGTATTGCCGTTGTCACTGCCACGGGTATGAAAACCGAAATGGGCAGAATTGCAAATCTTCTTGAAAATGCAGAAGAAGCAAAAACACCGCTCCAGGAAAGGCTGGCTCAGCTTGGGAAATACCTTGGAATTGCCGCTTTACTGGCATGTGCCGTTATTTTTGCAATTGGTATTGTCTCGGGAATGCGTGTAAAGGATATTTTCATGATTGCCGTATCATTGGCTGTTTCGGCAATTCCCGAAGGTCTTCCGGCTATTGTAACAATAGTGCTGGCTATCGGGGTCCAGCAAATGGCGAAGAAAAATGCCATTGTGCGTCGGCTTCCTGCAGTGGAGACCCTCGGCAGTGCTTCGGTCATATGCTCGGATAAAACCGGAACCCTTACACAAAACCGCATGACACTGGTCAAGGCATATTATGATGGAATGGAAGCTGCAGAAGATGTGGGTACCGAAAACAGTGAAAATATACGCAAATTATTATTGTACGGAACATTGTGCAGCGATGGTGTTATTGAAGTGGAAGGGGATGGGGTGAAGCATATCGGGGATCCCACCGAAACAGCCATTGTTCTTGCCGCTTACCGGAACGGGATGGAGAAGAAGGAATTGGAAAGGAAATACCCGAGGCTTGCCGAGATTCCTTTTGATTCCGAACGTAAGGCTATGTCCACCGTTCATGACATGGACGGGAAAATAACCGTAATTGTTAAAGGGGCATTTGATGTTATGGCTCCGAAATGCATCGGCGGTAATTTGGAAAGGGCCAGGGAACTTAATGACAGGTTAAGCAAGGATGCGCTCAGGGTTATAGCAATAGCTTCTAAAGAAATTGACAAAGTGCCTGAATCTCCGAAGCCTGATGAGTTGGAAACAGGACTCAATTTCATGGGACTTGTCGGCATTATTGATCCTCCTCGCCCCGAAGCTTACGAGGCCGTGCAAATTTGCAGAAAGGCGGGAATCAAGCCCGTAATGATAACCGGGGATCATGTTATCACGGCATCTGCGATTGCGAGAGAACTGGGGATTTTGCAGGAAGGCGACATGGCGATATCTGGTACAGAACTTGCATCAATGAACGATGAAGAACTGGCTGACCGGGTTGACAGTATTTCGGTTTATGCCCGTGTATCCCCGGAGGATAAAATAAGGATTGTTCAGGCATGGCAGAAAAAAGGTGAGATTGTCTCAATGACAGGTGATGGCGTAAATGATGCGCCAGCGCTTAAAGCCGCCGATATAGGCTGTGCAATGGGAATTACCGGAACAGACGTTGCCAAGGGTGCTGCGGATATGACATTAACCGACGATAATTTTGCAACCATCGTGGAAGCAGTCAAGCAGGGCCGCGGTATATACGACAATATAAAGAGGGGGGTTGCTTTTCTCCTGGGAACCAATATAGGCGAGATATTAACAGTATTCTTTGCCATGGTTATGTGGCAGAAAACCCCGCTTATTTCAATCCAGCTGTTATGGATAAACCTTGTTACAGACAGTTTGCCTGCCATTTCTTTAGGCATGGAGGAAATAAAAAACGATGTGATGAACCGCAAGCCAAAACCCAGGGATGAAAGTATTTTTGCCCATGGCCTGTTATGGAGGGTTATTTTACAAGGTGTCATGTTTGCTGCACTGACATTGATTGGTTTTGTCCGCGGAGAACGGGTTTCCGGCAGCATCTTGGGCGGGAGAACGATGGCTTTTATTATCCTGGCGTTTACCCAGGTGGTACATTCATTCAATATGAGGTCGAACCACTCCCTGTTTAAAATCGGACCGTTCACAAACCGAAAGTTGAATATCGCTGCATTGGTATCTGTCGTCCTTATGGTTTTGGTCTGTTTTGTTCCACCGGTAACAACTGCATTTGGCTTAACCAGGCTTCCATATGCATTGTATCTTGAAGCCATAGGTTTATCATTGGTTCCGCTGGTGGTGCTGGAACTGGCAAAAGCACTGGGACTGATTGGAAAAATCGGGTGAATCGGTAACTTCATAATATGAAGTCGAAGATAAAAATGCCGATCGCCCTTTGATGGATTAAATACATTTATTATCGTTTGTTATCGTTTTAGCAGACAAGGAAGGAGAATGGAATGTAACCTATTCTGGTAATTGATGTGAAAATATCAACGATAAATCTGTCCTTCCTGCAAACTATATCCGAAAGCTGTTTGGTATATTATGTATATCAGGAACAGGAATTATATGAGCAAGGTTGTAAAAAGAGAGGACATTTGTTATTTTGTATTTGTCCTCTCGTCCTTCAGGCTGTGTGTTAACAAGTTAAACACCTGTTTTAATTAAAGCGGCGGATGCCATCCGTTGATCCCGCTGCGCTGGATTGCTCCAAACAGGTTGTCCTTGATAAACCTGTTTTCCTTCATTAAATTCATTATTAGTTCCTTGACATAATGGCGTTTTGTTTTTCCTTCGGCCCTGCAGCAGCTGGCTATGGGAGTAATTCCTTTTTTGCTTATATAGGAGCGTATCATTTTTTCCTCGGTATAAATAAACGGACGGATCAATGTAACACCTGTTCTGTCCAGGTAAGTGACAGGTGAAAAGGTGTGAATTCTCCCTTCATAAAACAATGACATTAAAAGGGTTTCAATAACATCATCCCTGTGATGGGCAAAGGCAACCTTGTTGCACCCGAGTTTTTTCGCGGCATTATACATTGCGCCGCGTTTCATATTGGAGCATAAGGAACATGGATTTTTTTCATTACGGACGTCAAATACAATTTTTGCTATCAACGTATCTTCAATATGATACCGGACATTCAGGCTTTCGTAAATACTAACCAGGGACTGTATGTCAAATCCTTCATTTCCCAGTGAAATAGTTATTGCTGCCACCTCAAACTTTTTGGGATAAAACCTTTGGAGTGCCTGCAAGCAATGCAAAAGGGAAATGCTGTCCTTACCGCCTGAAACACCTACGGCTATACGGTCACCCTCCTGTATCATGTCATAATCCTCAACTGCTTTTCGTACACGGGCCAAAAGCTTCTGAAAAACCATTTCTGTTTGCAAGTAAAATCCTCCTCATCCAATATAAAAGCATTTCTGCTTTATTTCCAAATTATTACCTGATATTTTGCAGTACTTCATTTTAATTCACCATGAAACTGCTGAACAAGCTGCTAACAGCAGCCTGTCCGGAGCTATACAACAGTATTTTAACAGCAATTAAGCAAATGTTGAATATATTTTTTATGGTAATTGAATAGTATTTAAGCAAGATAAATCACATACTGAAGTATGCTGCCATGTATCAGCCGCAGCAAGGCTTACGCTCCTGCCCGGCGCAATGGAGACTTTCAAAAGTACTGAATCAATGATTATTTACCGGGTTGATTTTGCAGGCCGGGAAATACTTCATGATCAGGCTTTCAATATCACCGTTCTGTAATGGCTTGTTGGTCAGGACGGCTGAGACTACGGTCGAGTATTGCGGTATTGTTTTGTTTTTGTACCAGAGCAGGGGGTGGTTAAAATAATCCTGTGAAATTCCAGCCACGTTTAACCCAAGCGATTCCATGCTATATCTCAGTTTTTCCGGCTTCTTGCATTTATCCCCGGATGTCTTTTTCGAGCATGGCTTACAAAGCCTGCAGCTGCCATTTGAAAGCATCCTGCCCGCCAGTTCGGATTCCAGAAAACGGGTTAGTCTGTCCGATTGAGATTTTAATATGGAGTTGGATGTTTTGACCTTCATATACCCGGATTTTACATGATCAAAATCTGATAATCTGCACGACAGTAAAATCAGCAGGCAATATCTGTAGTTTTTTGAATAATCGGTGTATGCAGGGCTGTGGGGAGGACAGGACCATTTCCTGTCATAATTCACACATTGTCTTTCACATAATTTGCTGAACCGGTATTTGTTCTCGTATTGAACCAGTTCATCAGCACATATTGATTTCAATGACAACCTGATATTGATATCCGCTGAAGGGGTTTTATGTTTATAATCAAAAACCATGCATACCACCAATGGCTTATTATATCACAGACAGGATCCTTTTTGAACATATCGCAAAACTTATATTGCTTCCAGCTTTAACCGGGTAGAGATCATTGACCGGCAATTAAAGCGAAAAGCGGTTTGCTTGAACAGTAACTTAAATCTGTTTGACAGTATTATTCGAATATGTTATATTAATTGAGTTGTAGTGTGATTATTTATATATAAAAGAATCGTGTGTGAATGGTTGTTAGCGGAAGGAGGCATTGGAACGATGTCAGATGCAAAGAAGCGAGATAATAATAAAGAAGTCAACGATAAGAAAGCTGTAAAGCCCTTTAAAAGAAAGACCAGAAGGAAAGTTTGCCAGTTTTGTGTAGACAAGGTTGAACATATAGATTATAAAGATACAGCAAAACTTAAGAAATTTCTTTCTGAAAAGGGTAAGATCCTTCCCAGAAGAATCAGCGGTAACTGCGCCAAGCATCAACGTCAGTTGACTACCGCTATTAAACGGGCAAGACATATTGCACTTCTGCCATATACAACCGATTAACAGTTACAGCCTATAGATTGATTCTATAGGCTGTATGTAAATATTGCCATTTCAATAATTGCATAAAAGGCCACTTGGGAAATTTAAGCAAATAATCTGCCGGTGTTATAATCATATTGAGGACAGGCTGTTGAATATCGAGGTTTATGTACTGATAATGCGAGTTAGCGCTGCAGTATCAGCCGGTGATTCAAAATTCCCCGCCTCGTTCATACGGTATTTTGGAATTGCTTATCAATTATTCATTTGTTATAAAAATATTTATGAAAGTGGTGGTATTATGAGTAGTGGCCTTGATGTAACCAGAAACTTAAGAATTATTGAAAATCTGAAAAGTGAGTTGTTGGAAGGTATCGCTGCTTTATACAGGCACCTTGCCGATCCAGTGCTGGAGGATACAAGGGATGTTGCGGCAGATACCCTTTCAGAAATGATAGTTATAAGCTATTTGCTTGGAAAGCGCCTGGGAGTTGATTATTCAACAATGGACAGGCATATATCAAAAAAAATACGGCTGGGACTTATTAATGAGAATGAAATAGAAAAATATTTCGGAGATTTGTCTGAACTGGCTCGTATGCGTTCGGGTGAAGTACAGAAACGGTAGCCCGGTTAATATAAATAAAACCGGAGGGAAAGAAATGAAAGTCATATTAGTACAGGACGTAAAAAATCTAGGCAAAAAAAATACTCTTGTCAATGTAAGTGACGGATACGCCAGGAATTTTTTAATTCCAAAGGGTCTGGCTGTGGAAGCCACACCTTCGGCAGTCAATGAAATGAAAATACGAGAAAATGCTGAAAAAGCAAAGAAAGAAAATGAACTGTCAAATGCAAGGAAACTGGCTGATAAATTAAACGGGGTAAAGATAACTTTTGCAACAAAGGCAGGGGACAATGGCAAGCTGTTTGGATCAATTACAGCAAAGGACATTGCCGACAAGCTTGAAAAGGAACATAAAATCCAGATTGATAAAAGAAAAATTGTGCTTCCTGACGCAATAAAATCCCTTGGTGCATATGATATAGAATTAAAATTGCACACTGGTGTTTCAGCGACCGTCAAGGTGCAGGTAATAAACCAGGAATAAATTCTTTGACAAGTTTCTGAATTTTTAGGGGTGCTGAAATGGATATTGATTTTGTGGGCAAAGTGCCGCCGCATAGTACCGAGGCGGAGCAGTCGGTGCTTGGGTCCATTCTTTTGGATAAGGATTTATTGCCGGATATTGCCGGAAGATTGAAAAGTGAAGACTTCTATATGGAGCAGCACCGGGAAATTTACGAAGCTGTTCTGGATTTGTATGATCAGAACCAGCCCGTAGATTTGATAACTGTTTCCGAACAACTGGTAAAAAGGGGTACACTGCAAAGGGTCGGTGATTATGAATACCTGTCAAACCTTGCCACGTCAGTGCCTACTACTGCAAATGCGGAACATTATGTCACCATTGTCGAGGAAAAGTCCTTACTGCGCAAATTGATCCAGGCATCCAACGAGATATCAAAAAAGAGCTTTGAATCGGCTGAAAGTGCCCTGGATATATTAAGCTTCGCTGAAAAAAGCATATATGACATAGTTCAGAAACGAAATAATACAGGTCTTGTACCCATAAATGACGTGCTTGACATAACATTTTCCCGGCTTGAAGAATTGTACAATAATGCCGGCTCACTGACCGGTGTTCCCAGCGGTTTCATTGATTTGGACAGAAAAACGTCGGGTTTCCAGAGGTCAGACTTGATCCTGATTGCGGCAAGGCCTGCGATGGGAAAAACATCTTTTGCGCTGAATATTGCTTCATATGCTGCCATTCACCATCATATACCCGTGGCCATTTTCAGTCTTGAAATGAGTAAGGAACAGCTGGTAAGCCGTATTATTTCCTCGGAAGCCCTTGTGGATATGGAAAAAATGCGAAGCGGAAGATTCGAGGACGAGGATTGGGTGAAGATGGCGCAAACAATGGGCCCGTTATCGAAGGCTCCGATGTACATAGACGACAACGCAGGAATAAACGTGATGGAAATGATGTCAAAATGCCGAAGGCTTAAAATGAAGAGGGGACTTGGTCTTGTACTGATAGACTACCTGCAGCTGATGCAGGGGAGCAGGCGGACCGAAAACCGGCAGCAGGAAATATCGGAAATATCCAGGTCCCTGAAGATCATGGCCAAAGAGCTTGAGGTTCCTGTAATAGCGCTTTCACAGCTCAGCCGTGCGCCTGATTCAAGGCCGAATCACAGGCCGGTTCTGTCCGACCTGCGTGAATCGGGTGCGATAGAGCAGGATGCGGATTTGGTTATGTTTTTATACCGGGATGACTATTATAATGAAGACAGTGAAAAGAAAAATATTACCGAGGTAATTATTGCAAAACACAGGAATGGTTCGATAGGCACCGTTGACTTGGCCTGGATTCCTCAATATACTAAATTCGGTAATCTTGAAAAAGGAATATGAATGACAAATGGACGATAAACTTGTAGAAAGGGTAGAACTTTGGGCTGAAAAACTTGATGTATTGAAGCCTGGAACCGTTGTTGTCGTTGGTGTTTCAGGAGGTGCCGATTCGGTATGCCTGTTGGATATATTGCACAAGCTATGCAGTAAAAGGGCTTTTTCGATGGTTGCGGTTCATGTTAACCATATGCTTCGAGGGGAAGAATCCGACGAAGACGAGCGTTTTGTGAAAAGCTTATGTGAAAACTACGGGATACCCCTTAAGGTGTTTAAAGAAGACGTTACAGGATTTGCAAATGAAAACGGTTGCTCGATAGAAGAAGCGGGAAGGATAATCCGTTATAAAAACATGATGAAAGTCCTGGACGAGCAGGGTGCGGCGCATATAGCAGTTGCGCATCACAGGGACGATCAGGCCGAAACGGTTTTTTTGAATATTTTGAGGGGAGCGGGAATTGACGGGTTATGCGGAATGTCCGACATTAATGATAAAATAATCCGTCCCCTGCTGGAAGCCGGTAAAACCGAAATAGAAGCATATATTAAAAGGAACGGGCTTTCATACAGGACCGACAGCAGTAATTACGAAAATACTTATTTAAGAAATGTGATAAGGAATGTTGTTTTTCCTGAGATCAAACTCCGGACCGGTATGGATTTGCCTGCGTCGCTGCTTCGCATGCAGAGCCTGTTGAAAACCGACAGGGATTTCCTGGCCCAATACGCGGAAGAGAAGTTTAAAGAGCTGTTAATTTCAGAAGACAGGAACATGGTGGTACTGAAAAGATCGAAGGTAAAAGAGCTTCACCAGGCTATCGCCGGAAGGATTATACGAATTGCATGGGAAAGAATTGCAGGCAGTTTGCGCGGGCTTGAATCGGTGCACGTGAATATGGCTTTGAACATTATTACAGGTGACGGGAACAAGGTGTCGGAATTGCCGAAAGGCGTCAGGGTGACTTGTGAGTATGATACTGTGGCATTTGAAACTGATACCGCCTGTGAAAACCCGGAACCATTTGCATTGAGATTGGACGTACCATCTACTGTTGAATTGCCGGCTTATGAAATGATAATTGAAACCATGCTGATTGCCAGGGATGAATATGTTAAAAAGTCCGGTGAAACTAAAAAGGCGAAGGAAAGCAGCCTTACCCAATTATTTGATTATGGTAAAATAAAAGAGGGAATATATATAAGAAGCAGAATGCCGGGAGATGTGTTCTTTCCATACAACAGCAGCGGAAAGAAAAAGCTCAAGGACTTTTTTATTGACAGCAAAATACCGAAATACATAAGAGGGAGTGTCCCTTTATTGGCTGACGGAAAAAATATTATATGGGTTATTGGTTATAGAACTGCAGATAATTATAAAGTAACTGGTTCTACCGAATTATTATTGTATGTTAATATCAGGAGAAAGAAGAATTAAATCATTATGCAACTAAAACCGGCACTTTAATAAATCACCTTGGAGGAATACTTTATGAAACTTGAAGTTCTGATTGCAAAGGAAAAACTTGAGAAAATAGTATCTGACTTGGGAAAAAGAATAACCGAGGATTACAGGGGCAAGGAACTGGTACTTGTAGGAGTATTAAAGGGAGGATTTATATTCCTGGCTGATCTTGCAAGAAAGATTGATATGGAAGTTAAGATAGACTTTATATCTGTGTCCAGCTATGGAAACTCCACCGAATCTTCGGGAGTTGTAAGAATTATCAAGGATATAGATTCGGATGTTACAGGCAAACACGTTCTGCTTGTTGAAGACCTGATTGATACGGGTTTGACGTTGCAATACCTGAAAGATTTATTCAATACAAAAGGCTGTGCCAGTGTTAAACTTGCGGCAATCATGGATAAACCCGAACGCAGGAAAGTGGATTTGAAGGTGGATTACGTTGGTATTGAGATTCCCGATGAATTTGTTGTAGGTTATGGACTTGATTACGCAGAGAAATACAGGAACCTGCCAGAAGTTTATATTGTACGGGAAACTTGAGATTGAGTTTTATGGGTAATTATGCTAATATATCAGAAAGCAGGTACTTCTTTTCATAAAATAGTGCATTCCAGAATACAACATAATTCTTCGGATATTATAATTCTGGGATTAATTATTCGTTTTTATTGAGAAGAATAGTAACAGCTGTAAGTGATGGTATATAGCTGACGGGAGGTTTAACTCATTGAAAAATTTACGGGGAATAAGTTTTTATATAATTCTGTTTGTAATTATTCTAATCATCATAGCCATGTGGAATGATTTCAATAATCCCCTGGTTATGAAATACAGTGATTTCAAGAAAGAACTGGATAAAGGCAATGTAAAAAGCCTTCAGGTCCAGGGCCTTGATGCTCAGGTCATATTGAAGGAACCTTCCGGTACGTTCAAGGATAATGTTGTATACAGTACTAGTTTTCTTTCCCAGGAACATATAGCCGAGGTTGTTGATGAAGCAATGGAAAAAGGCCTTCTGGATGATGTATATTATCCGCCTGAGGCAAAGGCTCCGTGGTGGCTTACAATACTCCCCACCGTCGTTATTGTGGCTTTGTTTATACTGTTTTGGGTTTTCTTTATCCAGCAGTCACAGGGCGGAGGCGGAAGCCGTGTCATGTCTTTCGGGAAAAGCCGTGCCAGGATGGTTTCCGATGATAAAATCAAAGTGAAGTTTGATGATGTTGCAGGTGCTGATGAGGAAAAAGAGGACTTGATGGAGATAGTTGAATTCCTGAAAGAGCCAAGGAAGTTTGTGGAGCTGGGTGCCCGAATTCCGAAAGGTGTTCTTCTTGTTGGACCTCCTGGAACAGGAAAGACTCTTTTGGCCAAAGCTGTATCAGGTGAGGCAGGGGTTCCGTTTTTCTCAATCAGTGGTTCGGATTTTGTTGAAATGTTTGTTGGTGTGGGTGCATCGAGAGTTCGTGATTTGTTCGAACAGGCCAAAAAGAACGCGCCATGTATTGTTTTCATTGACGAGATAGATGCCGTTGGCCGCCATCGTGGTGCCGGTTTGGGCGGCGGCCATGATGAAAGGGAGCAGACATTGAATCAGTTGCTTGTTGAAATGGATGGTTTTGGCGTTAACGAGGGAGTTATTGTTCTTGCTGCAACAAACCGTCCTGATATTCTCGACCCTGCGCTGTTAAGACCGGGGCGTTTTGACAGAAGGGTTGTTGTAGGTCTTCCGGATATCAAGGGCCGTGAAGAGATTTTGAAAGTGCATTCCCGCGGAAAGCCGTTAAGTCCCGATGTGGATTTGAAGGATCTTGCAAGAAGCACGCCGGGCTTTACCGGGGCCGACCTGGAAAACCTGCTGAACGAATCTGCGCTGTTGGCTGCGCGCAAGGGTAAAAAGCAGATAACCATGGATGAAATAAAAGAGGCTACGTTTAAAGTAGTCATTGGACCCGAAAAGAAGAGCAGGGTTATGAGCGACAAGGAGAAAAGGCTTACTGCCTATCATGAAGCCGGTCATGCCATTGCCGTTAAAGTTGCGTCCACAACCAACAAGGTGGACAGGGTTTCTATTATTCCGTCAGGGCTTGCAGGCGGATATACCGCCCATAAACCCGAAGAGGATATTTCATACAAGACCAAGTCCCAGCTGATAGAGGAAATTATTATATCCCTTGGCGGACGTGCCGCGGAAGAGCTGGTGCTGGGTGAGGTAAGTACGGGTGCATACAGCGATCTGAAACATGCCAATACAATTGCGCGTAATATGATTACCAAGTATGGCATGAGCGAAGAGCTTCAAAATCTGTATTTCGGCGATGAAAACGATGAAGTCTTCCTCGGGAAGAGCTACGGTCATTCCCAGTATTTCAGCGAGCAGATGTCGTCCAAGATTGACATAGAGGTCAAGAAAATCATTGACGAAGGATACAGCAAGATAAAGGCCATACTGAATGAAAACATGCAGCGTCTGCACGATGTAGCCCAGGCTTTGCTGGATAAGGAAAGACTTGAAGGATTTGAATTTGACCGGATATTCAACGAGGGATACAAACCTGAAGTTAAAGGTGATGAAACCGCCGATAAACCAAAACTGACAAATTGAAACCATAAAAAATATGATACACAAAGCATAGTTTGCATTACGCATTCTATGCTTTTTATTTTTATTTACCGTATCATATTGTTGTAAATGCTTTCGTCAATCCTGCGTTTTTATAGTTTATTGGGTTATTCCTCAAAGGTTTGCATAAAGCGGGCAATTCGGTTGATTTTGACGACGAAAGGCAAATACTCCATCGGGCAGAGAACATAGACCGGCCTTTAAAGTTAAAACCGGTTTATCCCGGGTCATACCACGGAATTTCAAGATCATTTGATAACTATCCCGGAGCAGGACCCACAGATGGATATTGCAAGTTAGTGCTGGACACTAAATTTACAGGTCGAACTGAATATAATTGCAAAATAATTGAACTTGAATGGACATAGTGCAATATGATAAAATAATTAAAATTTTATAATCGAGGATAAAAGTGGATGGGATAAAATTTTTCAAAAATATTCCGACCCGGTATAAAAGGAGCCTGATATACACCCGCCTGGGGTATGAAAAGACAAATACCCGGATTGAATATGACAGGAAAAGGCAGGTCGAGAAATGGATAAATGAAGCAGAAGCTTTATGCGACGTATGCATAATATACCGGACGGCTGAAATAACCGGCAGGGAAAGGGATCTAGTCATTCTTGACAGCAAGGAGAAAATAACCAGTTCATCCCTGGCGGCTCTTGTTCGGCATTCAAATGAAGCGGTTTTAATGGCTGCAACGTCCGGACACCGTATAACCAATGAAATAAAACGGCTTCAGCAGGCGGGGGAAATGACAAAAGCTTTGGTTTATGACGCTGCTGCTTCTGAAATAACCGATGCAGGACTGGACTGGCTTATGGGTTTTTTAAAGCAGCAATTTCTTCGCAGCGGAAAGGTACTGACCCCTATGAGGTACAGCCCGGGATATGGCGATTTGGATTTATCGTATCAGGAACTTTTTTACCGCTGGCTTAATTTAGAACAATGGGGTGTTGAACTTACGGACAGGTACATGCTGATCCCGGAGAAAACCGTTACGGCGATTGTTGGAATTGAATCTTTAATAAATTGAACTGGAGGAATTAATTTGACAAAGCACGAGTTTAAGGAAATGGTATCAAATGGTGTGGTGATTCTTGACGGAGCAACAGGAACGCTGCTTCAGCGGCAAGGAATGCCGTCAGGCGTATGTCCTGAAAAGTGGGTTCTTGATAATCCATCGACAATTATAAACATACAGAGGCAATATATAGAAAGCGGGTCGGATATTATATATTCCTTTACATTTGGAGCAAATGAGTTAAAACTGAAGGAATTCGGCATTGACGATGTTGAAGGAATAAACAGGGAACTGGTGAGATTATCGAAACAGGCGGCGGAAGGAAGGGCGCTGGTAGCCGGGGATATGTCGCCCACGGGGCAGCTTATGGAACCCTTTGGCCCTTATTCCTTTGAGGAAATTGTAAATGCCTATAAAAAACAGGTTGATGGTTTGCTTCATGGCGGTGTGGATCTTTTCGTAATTGAAACAATGATGGATATCCAGGAAGCCAGGGCGGCACTGATTGCAGTAAAGGAAAGCTGCGATCTTCCCGTTATCGTCACTATGACATTTGAACACGGCGGATACACGATAAACGGGACCGATCCGCTGACAGCGCTGATAACTCTTCAAAGCCTTGGTGCGGATGCCGTGGGGTGCAATTGCTCCACCGGACCCGGAGAGATGCTTGAAATAATCAATAATATAAAACCATACGCGAAAGTTCCGCTGGTAGCAAAACCGAATGCCGGAATGCCAAAGCTTGTTAATGGAAAAACGGTATTTGATATGGATGCCGGTGAGTTTGCAAGTTTTGCCGGGCAGTTCCTGGAAGCGGGAGCAAACCTGGTTGGCGGCTGCTGCGGCACGACACCTGAATATATACATTGTATAAGTAAAGCCGTTAAAGGGAAAAAGTGCCGTGAAAACGTTAGGAAAAACAATGATTTATTGCTCTCGTCGTCACGCAGAACGGTATCAATAGGTGGTAATTTACCCGTCTGCATGATAGGTGAGAGGATTAATCCAACGGGAAAGAAAAAGCTTTCTGAAGAGCTTAAGGAAGGATCAATGGATTTGGTCATGGAGCTTGCAATGGATCAGGTGGACCAGGGCGCACTGGTCCTGGATGTGAATGCGGGCATCCCTGAAATTGATGAGGTGGAAGTCCTCACGAAAATAGTCAGCATCCTGAGTCCGATGGTCAAGGTTCCGCTGTGCCTTGACTCTTCATCACCCGAAGCATTGGAAGCGGCTTTAAGGATTTATCCGGGAAGAGCATTAATTAACTCCATATCGGCCGAAAGGCAAAAGATTGAAAAAATACTGCCTGTAGCGGCAAAATACGGTGCGGCATTTATCCTGCTGCCCGTTGACGACAGCGGGGTTCCTGAAAAGGCTGAGGACAGGATTAAAATTATTGAAGAAGTATATGAAAAAGCCGCAGAATATGGATATACGAAATCAGACATACTGGTGGACGGACTTGTTTTGACAGCCGCGGCAAACCAGGATGCATGCCTTGAGACACTCAAGGTGATAGACTGGAGTACGAATGAATTCGGTGCAAACACTGTTATCGGGCTGTCCAATGTCTCCTTCGGACACCCGGAAAGAACATGGATTAATGCAGCTTTTCTTGCCATGGCGATGTCCCGGGGTCTTACCGCCGTCATTATGAACGTGCAGTCTGAAGAGACAATGCATATAAAAAGGGCAGCAGATGTCCTGACAGGCAAGGATCATAACAGTATCCATTACATTAAAACCTATGGCATGCAAAATGAGCAAAAAGCGGGAAGAAAGCAGGACGATGGAATTTACAACTGCATTTTGGATGGGCGAAAAGGGGAAATCGAAGAATTAATAAGAAAGGAAATTTCCAACGGGGTACCGCCGGCCAGGATAGTGGATAATCACCTGATCCCGGCTATAACCCGGGTAGGCGAATTGTACCAGGAAAGAACATATTTCCTGCCACAACTGATTCAAAGCGCAGAAACAATGGAAACCGCAATGAAATATTTATCGCCGCTGTTGGAGGACAACTGCAGTCGGGTGAAGAAGAAAGGCAGGATAGTTCTTGCAACAGTGAAAGGCGATATTCATGACATCGGGAAAAATATGGTGGCTTTAATGCTTAGAAACTATGGTTTTGACGTTATTGACCTGGGAAAGGATGTTGATTCCGAAATAATAATCAGGACAGCGGTTGATGAGAAAGCAGATATAATCGCTTTATCGGCGTTAATGACAACAACAATGGAAGAGATGAGAATAACAGCCGAAAAAGTGCGGGAGCGAAACATTAAGGCAAGCATGTTAATAGGCGGAGCGGCTGTTGATGAAGACTATGCCCGGGAAATAGGGGCATCATATGCGAAAGATGCATATATGGCGGTAAAAGAGGCTGAAGCTTTGGTTGCGAAGCGAAACGGTCAGGCATGAATATTTATACCATGGTATATTAAGCCGGTCTTTTGAAAAACATAGACATATTACAGCCGGTATTACTGTGCAGGCAGGTGTACCTTCATTCCGTCGTTATCGTCAACAGCGGATTTAATATATTTTTACACGGGAGAATGGGATATGGAACAGATACCCGAACAAATAGAAAGATATTTCAACCAGGACAATAAATTGAAGCAATGGCCTTCGAAAAGGAAGGACAAGTTATCGGTCCTGGAGTTTTTGTCGGAAAAGTTTGAACAAAACAAAATATACAGTGAAAAGGAAGTAAACGGGATTTTAAACCAGGCGCATGTTTTTAATGATGCTCCGCTTTTAAGGCGGGAACTTTTTGATAATGGTTTTCTGGACAGAACAAGGGATTGCAGGCAGTACTGGAAAATACGAAAGGAGCCTGAAAAATTATAAGCGCAGGCTCCTTCCGGAACGTATCATAGCGCTGCCTGACGGTCTTATTGTGCCGAAGGGGGCGGTGAAATACGCTTTTTCCTAAATGGGGCGGGGTTTACTGTTCAGGGGTTTATGGAAGAAAAAACTTTAAAACAAGCTCTTGACGAAATAACTGGCGCATGCTAAAATAATAAAGCGTCTTGACCGATGCGAAACATGGCGGTGTAGCTCAGTTGGCCAGAGCATGCGGTTCATACCCGCAGTGTCGGTGGTTCAAATCCACTCGCCGCTACCAATTGAAGTGAGAAGCTGTGTAGAAAGTTGCACGCCTCCCACTTCTTATATTTATGGCCCATTGGTCAAGCGGTCAAGACATCGCCCTTTCACGGCGGTAACGGGGGTTCGATTCCCCCATGGGTCACCACCTGGTAATGTGTGGGCGCATAGCTCAGCTGGGAGAGCACCTGCCTTACAAGCAGGGGGCCATAGGTTCGAGCCCTATTGTGCCCACCATTTTTATTTGAATACAGTGAAAAAGCCTCCGGATAGTGTTTTAATATCCGGAGGCTTTTGTATTTATAACTTTTCCTTGTCATGATAAGGGACCTTTTCCTTTACAATCATTGTGCCTATTCCCTTGTTTGTAAACATCTCGAGAAGTATGCAGTGCGGAATCCTTCCGTCAATAATATGTGTGCGCTTGACACCGTTTTCAAGGGCGTTAATGCATCCCAGGACCTTGGGTATCATGCCTTCCACTATTACATTATCTTCTATAAGACTTTTGGCTTCACTTATCGTAAGGGAAGTTATAACTTCCGAAGCTTCCCTGGATGATTTTACGCCTTCAACATCGGTTAACAGGATAAGTTTTTCTGCTTTCAGGGCGCACGAAAGCTCCGCTGCAACGGTATCGGCATTGATATTATAACTCTGCCCGTTTTTATCCACTCCAATGGGGGCAACAACAGGAATATACGGTCCTTGGGACAATACATTCAGAATGTGAGGATTGATTTTTGTAATCTTCCCCACAAAACCCAGATCAATTTCCTCCCCGTTTTCTGAAGAAAGAGTCAGCTTCTCACATTCAATCAGGTTATCATCAATTCCGCAAATACCAATGGCTTTTCCGCCCATATGATTCAATAACGAAACTATTTCCTTGTTTGTTTTCCCCACCAGGACCATTTGCGCAACTTCCATAGTGGTGCTGTCGGTTTTGCGAAGACCGTTAACAAACTCGGATTCAACATTGAGGCGTTTAAGGGTGCGGGTTATATCAGGACCTCCTCCATGAACCACCACGGGGTTTACCCCTATATACTTCAACAGTGTAATATCTTCCATGACAGAGTGTTTCAACTCTTCACTTATCATGGCATTGCCGCCGTATTTAATTACAACGGTTTTTCCGTTGAGCGCCTGTATGTAAGGCAATGCTTCTATAAGTATTTCTGCTTTTTTAATAATATCTTTCATTTTGCACCTCATAATACAATGTTATTTGAATTAATATATTATTTTTATGTATATATTACCTTTGCTTACAGGTAAAAGGCAGGATGATACAGTCCCGTTTTTTCATCAAGGCCGAGCATCAGGTTCATGCACTGAACGGCCTGGCCTGCGGCACCTTTTCCGAGATTGTCCAATGCGCTCAGGACTATTGCCCTGTTTGTGCGCTTGTCATAATTTACGCTTATATCTATAAAGTTTGAACCCGAAACATTTTTAGTCTCAGGTAATGTTCCCGGCTTTAAGACACGGACAAAAAACTCGTTTTTATAGTACTCCCTGTAAACTTCATAAAGGCTTTCCGAAGTCCAGTTTTTATCTTTCAAATTCAAATAACTGGTACACAGCATACCCCTTTTCATCGGAACCAGGTGGGGAGTGAAGGAAATGACAACATCTTCACCCGCAAGAGCAGACAGTTCCTGTTCTATCTCGGGAGTATGCCTGTGGCCTGCAACGCCGTACGCTTTGAAATTTTCATCGATTTCACAGAAGGAATATGAAAGGTCGGATTTTCTTCCGGCGCCCGAAACCCCCGACGCGGCGTCAACAATAATGCTGTCCGGGTGAACGAGCCTGTTCCGTATAAGGGGGGCAATGCCCAAAACGGTACAGGTTGGATAGCAGCCCGGGTTTGCCACCAGCACCGAACCGGCTATTTTCTCCCTGTATATTTCAGGAAGACCGTAAACTGCTTTGTCTATAAGATCTTCCATGCCATGCGTTGTTTTGTACCATGTTTCATACACATTTTTATTCCTGAACCTGAATGCCGCACTATGATCAATAACCCGTCCGCCTCTTTTAATAAGTCCGGGAATTATTTCCTGAGATGCATCATGAGGCAGGGCGGTAACAAAAATATCCGCCATATCGCATAATTTATCCAAATCGGTATCCATAAGCGTGTCATCAAAAATATTACTTAAACTGGGATAAATATCAGACAAGGCCTGACCGGTAAAGCTTTTTGATACAACTGCGCTTACTTCAACGTCAGGATGCTGTACCAGCAAACGGATAATTTCGGTGCCGACATAACCGGTTGCACCAATAACGGCTATTTTAAACACTTGAAACCCTCCATGCATTTTTATACATAATTATATATGTATATGCATAAAAATGCAACTATAATGTATAAAAATAATATTATTAAATAATTTGCTGAATTATATTATGCAAAGTCACTAAAAGAAAAAAATCTTTTTTGGTTAAAAAAGTAGTGGTAACCCGGGACCGCTTCATGTTACAGTATTGATATGCCGAAATGATATAATCTATTTATTTAGGAGGGGATTAAATGGCTGGCGTAAAATTGGTAAACGTCTACAAGACATATCCCGGTGGAGTAACAGCAGTAAGTGATTTTAACATTGACATTGAGGACAAGGAGTTTATTATTCTTGTTGGACCTTCAGGATGTGGAAAAACAACAACACTCAGAATGATTGCAGGTCTTGAGGAAATAACCGAAGGGGAACTTTATATCGGGGACAAGCTCATGAACGATGTTGCTCCCAAGGACAGAGATATAGCGATGGTTTTCCAGAACTATGCTCTTTATCCTCATATGACTGTATTTGATAATATGGCATTTGGTCTTAAATTAAGAAAAACACCAAAAGATGAAATAAAGAGAAGAGTGCATGAAGCCGCAAGAATTCTTGATATTGAGCACCTGCTTGACAGAAAGCCAAAGGCTTTGTCCGGTGGACAAAGACAGCGTGTTGCTCTGGGTCGTGCCATAGTACGTGAACCTAAAGTATTCCTTATGGACGAACCTCTTTCAAACCTCGATGCAAAACTGAGAGTTCAGATGAGAACCGAGCTCAGCAAGCTGCATCAGAGACTCCAGACAACATTCATTTACGTTACCCACGACCAGACAGAAGCTATGACAATGGGTA
>ENA-UPSB01000374-UPSB01000374.1-bioreactor-metagenome-genome-assembly--contig:-NODE-374-length-76870-cov-16.370943_pt1 | contig 76870 bp, 76 predicted proteins | sample MGYA00238182_ERZ773286 | MGnify/ENA primary metagenome ERZ773286 (study PRJEB29026, sample SAMN07631240) | bioreactor metagenome | isolation source: Switchgrass digestor | place: USA: Dartmouth... | reverse complement strand
TCTTTATCATCTATTGTGCCTTTATCTTACGTCGTAGACAGTGAGGGATACTATAATTCTCCAGTAGTCTTTTGCTTTTGTTTTAAGTTTCTTATCTTTTTCCTTTATCTTTTTGGGGGATTATAAAGGGGTGCTCCCACTGAGGAAGGTTTTTTCTTCCTCAGTTGTTTTTTCTGTTTTTTATGTTTTTATCTTTTTGGGGGTTATGAGGGGGCGTACCCCCTCATAGTCATTGTGATTAGTTTTGCGGTTAACTATAATCTTATAAGCCTAATTTCCCGGAAAATTATAACTATGTTTTTGGATCTATCCCAGACTCTCCATAATTGACGCTGGGATTTGATAAATTAAAGGAGTTTGCAGGAAAAAATGTTGCCGCGAAACAGCTTATTTTGTAGCTTTGGGACTCATAGTTATAAAATGCTCGGGAAATCAGGTTATTTTAATGCCGCAGGCACTGAGGAAAGTGTTTATTTCCTTAATATATATTTTCTTTTTTCTCTTCGTTTTTTATCTTTTTAGCGCCGCAGGCACGGAGGATGCTTTTCCCCCTCAGTGGTTTTTACTCTTTAGCTTTTTGTCTCTTATGTTTTTCGCCTACGTCGTAGACTGTTTTTCCCAGCGTAGTGGTGGAGCTTTTCCCACCAGTACTATTTGTTTGCTTTTTGAATTTTCATTTTTTCTTTTGCTTTTTCGAGGGTTATAAGGGGGGCGAAGCCCCACTGAGGAAAGTGCTTTTTCTTCCTCAGTTAGTTTTTGTTCTTTTCTTTGTTGCTTTTTGGGGGGTTATAAGGGGGGCGAAGCCCCCATTATTGATTATTGCCGTTTACAGGATAGACCCTCATGCTCCTTCGGGGCACCAGATGACAATGAAAACGGGATTCAATACAATAAATCTTAGAGAAACAATAATAGTCTATCCTTTTAGCTGTTTGTTTTTCCAGTGCCGCAGGCACTGAGGAAAGTGTTTATTTCCTTAATATATATTTTCTTTTTTCTCTTCGTTTTTTATCTTTTTAGCGCCGCAGGCTGTCTGTACCGTAAACTACTCTGTAAAAGAGATAACCTATATATTCATGAATTATATCTTCCCAGGCAGAAAAAGCTTCTCCGCTGGGCAAAAAATCCATCCAGGAGAAAGCACTGAAGTTATAGAGAGGATCGGCGCTCACCGGGATAATATGAGCTTCAGGATAAAGATGGTGAAAAGAAAAGCAAGCTCTTTTTAAGTGGACTTCTGAAGTTACTAAATAAAAAGTTTGCCATCCTTTTTCTCGCAATATTTCTGTGGTATAGAGAGCATTTTCCCAGGTGGTGCGGGATACAGGTTCGAGATATATATCTTCTTCCTCAACTTTCCAGCTAATAAGTAGCTCTTTCATAATCTCCGCTTCGCTATTTTTGCTTCCTTCTTCGATTTTTCCTCCACTTAAGATTAAGGGGATTTTTTTATCTTCCCATAAGAGAAAAGCCTGGTAAGTGCGAAGAAAAGAAGAGACTTGCCCCCCTCCCAAGACTACTATAGCTTGAGGAGTAGCGGTTGCATCTCTGGATGGAGCTTCCCGAGGTAGGAGATAAAGCCCCCCGCCAGTAGAGAAAAAATAGGTAAATATCGCCAGGAATAAAAATGACCAGGTGATTTTTTTCCTTATTAAACTCCATAGAAATAAAACTAAAGGTATGGTGACCAATATTCCCGGTAGAGTGAGGAAAGCTCCTCCCAATTTTTGTAGAAAAAACATAGTGTTATTTTGTTTCTCCTTAATCTGTGATATATTAGCGAAAGTTTACTATATCAGGGAGGAAAAATGAAGAAGCTCATCCTATCCTTTTGGATCTTCATTCTCGTTCTTTTTATTGTATCTCCTCTTGCCCTTTCTAAATCTTATTTTCACCCCTCTATTAATCAAAGTTTTGTCTTAAAGGAAAATGGAGATGTAGAGGTGGAAGAAGAGCGCTACTTTTCTTTTTCGGGTAGTTTTTCCTGGGCTCAGCTTACCATTCTCTTGCGAGGGGTAAAAGATATCGATTTTTCAGGGGTATGGAGCATAGAAACTGGAGAGCCACTTCCTTTTCAAGTAGAAGAAGAAACACATAGTAAATCTCTTAAGTGGTTCTATCAGGCAGAAGATGAAATTAAAGGTTTTAGAATAAAATACACTTTGCGCCAGGTAGTGAAGCGCTATCGGGATGTGGCAGAATTTTACTGGAAAGTTTTAGAAGATGAACATGCGGAAGTGGAAGATTTGCGGGTTTCTTTTACCCTTCCTCAAGCGAGTCCTGAGCTTTTAAAACTTTTTGTTCATGCTGAAGTAGAGCCGGGAGAAATAGTTTTTTCTCCCGATTATAAAAGGGTTGATTTTTATCTCTCTTCCATTCCTTCTGATACTTTTGTAGAGGCTCGCTTGCTCCTTGAGCCTCAAATCTTCCCCCTTCTTTCTCCTATAGCTGATAATAGATATGAAGAAATTCTTCAAGAAGAAGAGCGGCTCATCAGCGAAGGGCCTCAGGTTTCCCGCTGGATAATCTTTCTCTTTCTCCTTTTAGTTGGGGGAGGTATTCTCTATATCATTCTTTTCTTTTATTACTATTTTCGCTATGGTAAGGAACCTAAAGTGGAATATGAGAGGGAATATGAGCAAGAACCTCCCCGAGATATTTCTCCTTCTCTTTTAGGAAGTATATTAAGTCAGCAAGGAGTTTCTACCTCGGCGATGAGTAGAGCTTTTTTGGCTACTATTTTAGATTTAGCCCGTCGGGGGTATCTGGAAGTAGAAGAAAAAGAGGAAAAGAAGTTTATAGGTAAAAAAAATTATTTGAATTTTACTTTTACCGAGAAGGAAGTACCCGAAAATAAAGATGATGCCCTTTTACCTTTAGAACAAGAAGTTTTAGACCTTCTTCATCGTATTTCTAAAGATGGGAAGAATGTTTCTACTCTGGATATTGAAGAATGGGGTAGCGAATTTAGAGGAGATAAAAGTAAGTTTTCGTCTTTTATAGAACAATGGGGAGAAAAAGCCCGGAGCTTTTGGGAGGAGCACTTCTTTCCCCTTTTAGACCCCCTTTCTGAGATTAAGAAAACTCAATTCTTTGTTTTAGGGATGATTTACATTGGAATATCCATATTTTATGTCTTTTTGGCTTTAACTTCAGAAAATAGTTTTTGGGGAGCTTTTTTGGTTATACCTTTTATCCCTTTGGTTTTGCTCTTCGCTTTTTTATCTCAAAAATCCCTCAGCCGGTGGAGCAGGGAAGGAGCACTGGAGTTCAAGCGCTGGCAGGCCTTCCGGAGGTTTATTTCTGATTTTTCTTTGATGAAGGAAGCTCCATCTCTTTTACTTCATATTTGGGACCGCTATCTCGTGTATGCCGTGGTATTGGGAGTAGCAGAAGAACTTTTGAAAAACCTAAAGCTCTATGCCCAAGAAAGAGGAGAGACTTTAGTAGTTCCTACCTGGTATCATCCGGTAGGTGGGACTTTTACTTTAGCTTCTCTCGATGGTTTGTCTCAATTAGATAATTTTTCTAACCGGATGGAAAATTTAGCTCACTTACGCCAGGCAGTTTCTACCTCTACTTCCGTGGGAGGAGGGTTTTCTCATGGTGGAGGAGGAGGCGGTGGAGGAGGAAGCTCCAGAGCAGGTTGAAAGGAGGAATATAGATGGTCTGGATAATTTTACTAATAGTAGTAGTTTTGGTAATTTATCTCATTGTTCTTTATAATCGTTTAGTGGTGTACAAAAATCGGGTGGATAACAGCTGGTCGCAGATAGAGGTGCAGCTTCGCCGGCGCTATGACCTCATCCCGAACCTGGTGGAAACGGTCAAAGGATATGCTTCTCATGAGAAGGAAGTGTTAGAAAATGTCACTCGAGCTCGGCAAATGGCTATGGGAGCTCAAACTCCGCAAGAGCGAGGAGAAGCGGAAGAAGGTATAACTCGGGCTTTGCGGCAATTATTTGCTGTGGTAGAAGCCTATCCTACTTTACAGGCCAATGAGAATTTCCAGAGTTTGCAAAAGGAACTTTCTGAAACCGAAGATAAAATTGCTTATGCTCGTCAATTTTATAATGATACAGTTTATAAATATAATACTATGATAGAAAAATTCCCTGCTAATATCTTTGCTCGAAGCTTGGGATTTTCTCGCCGAGAATACTTTGAAGCGGGAGAGGGCAGAGGTCCGGTGCAGGTTAACTTTAGGGAGGAAGAAAAATGAGTCAAGTAGTGGTACTAGCCCGTTCTTTTTCTCAAGGGTCAGATGAGCCTCGAGAGCTATTGAATAAAGCTGGCTTGGAGGTGGTGTTTAAGAAAAATACCGATCCGGAGAAAGAGGAAAAAGTAGCAGAACTTATTGGAGAAGCAGAAGCAGTGATTGTAGGAGTGGACCGGATAGGAGAGGTAGTTTTTTCTCGCTGTTCTAACCTCCGGGTGGTTTCTAAACATGGTGTGGGAGTGGATAACATCGATTTAGAAGCAGCCAAAAGACATAAAGTAGTGGTAGCCAATGCTCCTGGTACTAACTCCCAATCGGTAGCGGATATGGCTCTTCTTTTAATTCTGGCTTCGGCTCGAGGGTTGCCCACCCTTTTAGAGCAGGTAAAAAATAAAGTCTGGAGTTCTCCTTTTCTGGGGGTGGAATTAGAAGATAAAGTTTTGGGTATAGTAGGTTTGGGGCGTATCGGCAAAGAAGTAGGAAAAAGAGGCCAGGGTTTTGGAATGAAAGTGATTTATTATGACCCCTTAGTGGAAGATAAAGAATTTGTTTCCGTTTCTCTTGAAGATTTATTTAAAAGAGCAGACTTTATTAGCCTTCATGCTCCCTTAACTAAAGATACGGAAAAAATGGTGGGAGAGAAGTTGTTATCCTTGATGAAAGAAGAAGCTTTTCTCATCAATACTGCTCGAGGAGAATTGATAGATGAAGAAGCTCTTTACCGATTTTTGCAAGAGAAAAGGATTAAAGGAGCGGCTTTAGATGTTTTGAGTTTTGAGCCTCCTTTTGAGAGTCCTCTTTTATCTCTTCCCAACGTCATTGTCACTCCTCATGTTTCTGCTCATACTAAAGAAGCCAATATAAAAATGGGAAGGATTGCGGCCTTAAATGTCATCCGAGTTTTACAGGGAGAAGAGCCCCTCTATCGAGTAGTATGAGAAGAAAACAACGTAAGTTTAGCTCTTCCAAAAATAGGTGGCTATATTATTTAATAATTATCCTTTTTCTCTTTTTTTATTTCCAAAGTGAAAAAGAAGGTACTTACCTTGTAACCAGAGTTATAGATGGAGATACTATAGAGTTAGCTAACGGAGAAAAAGTACGCTATATTGGAGTAGACACTCCCGAACTTCACCATCCTCAAAAAGAGGTAGAATACTATGCTCAAGAAGCCTATGAAGCTAATCGTCGGCTGGTAGAAGGAAAAAGAGTACGGCTGGAATTGGATGTGGAAGAGCGAGACCGTTATGGGCGAATTTTAGCCTACGTTTATGTGGATGATTTAATGGTTAATGAATGGTTGGTGGCCAACGGTTATGCCCGAGTGGCCACCTTTCCTCCTAATGTAAAATATGCTGAACGCTTCTTACAACTGGAAAGAGAAGCTCGTCAAGCGAAAGTTGGTCTGTGGGCTGATTAGCCATTTTGAGCTGCTTCTTTGAATTGCTTGGCCAGTTTTTTCAGTTCTTCCCACTTTTTCTCTCGAATAAATTCATTTTTCACCAATGCTCCTCCCACCCCCACACAACTGGCTCCTGCTTTTAAGAAAGTGGAAAGATTATCCAAGTTTACTCCGCCGGTGGGGCAGAGTTTAATTTGAGGGAAAGGTCCTTTTAATTCCTTAATATAACCTGGGCCTAAACTTCCAGCTGGAAATACTTTAACCACATCGGCACCTTTTTCCCAGGCGCTAAGAATTTCAGTAGGAGTTAAAGCTCCTGGGATTATGGGTATATCGTAGCGATGGGCCATTTCCATCACGGAGAAGTTGAGAGAAGGAGTAACTAAAAATTGAGCACCACTTAAAATACACAATCTTGCCGTTTCTGGGTCCAGCACTGTTCCAGCTCCAAAGAGCACTCCTTCTACTTTGCCACTTACTTCTTCTAAGAGTTTTAGCGCTCCCGGAGTAGTCATTGTCACTTCAATGCAGTTTATTCCTCCTTCTCGGAGCGCAGTTACAGCTTCGGTAAGGGACTGCGCTTCTTGAGCTCTGATGATAGCAATGATTTTACTATCTTCTAAAAACTGAGTGACTTCCTGGCGACTTTTAAGTTGCATTTTATCTACCTCCTGAATTGACTTTCAATAATATTTTACCAGTTAAATCCAAACCATAGTACCAACCGTGATTTTTTAAAAGTTAAAAGATACTACAACTTTTGAGTAAAAAGTTATTATATTTGGGTAAAAATCGACTATATTAATAAAATTAATATTCGCTTAGTGTTAATTTTATACGAATTTGAACCATTTGTCTATTGACAAAATAAGTAATTACTTTTAAACTAAAAAGTAGTGATGAATAAAGAGGATACTGAAAATATGAATAAACAAATTGATAAAGAAGAAATACCGTTTTATTTTAAAATTTATAAATCCTTAAGGGAAGAAATAGAAGAGGGAATTTATAAAGTTGGCGACTTACTTCCTTCTGAAGTAGAATTGGGAGAACGATTTGGAGCTAGCCGTACCACTGTTAGAAACGCACTAGGGGAATTGGAAAAGGAAGGACTTGTTTCCCGAAAAAGAGGGAAGGGAACTATAGTTCGAGAGCCGAAAACCACCCAAAATTTGAATTATATTAGTTCCTTTACTGAAACTCTTAAAGAGAAAGGTATTGAGGTTACGACCGGTAGCTTAATCGTAGAGTTAATCACTGCTCCTTCTAAAATTGCCTCTCTTCTCAACCTGGAAAATGATGAAAAAGTATATCTGGTACAACGAACCAGGATAGCTAATGACATACCCATAGCTTTTGTGAGTAATTATCTTTTGGCTCGGGTAATTCCGGGTTTGGAATCTAAAAAGGAAATTTTGCGTCGGGAGGGTCTTTATCAGTTATTAGAAAGAGAGTATGGATTACAATTACACCGGGCGGTGGAAACCATAGAGGCTTATTCAAGCGGTCCTTTAGAATCTGACCTTTTACAGATACCACAAAGAATCCCCCTTTTTCACACGGTAAGGGTTACTTATTTGGAAGATGAAACTCCTTTTGAAGTAGTAATTTCAGTGATAAGAGCAGATAAATACGAATATAAGGTTTATTTGGAAGGTCGTCCCCATCGGGGGAAGGAGGTTTTTTAATTGAAATCTTATAAGAAAAATTTGCTGGATGCTGTCCCCGAAGAAGGTCCAGGTGCGTTTGCTGAATTAATCAAAGACTCGGATAACAAGGTATTAAGAGATACTCTTATGCTCCTCACTAAGGATAACACCGAATCGAGAAGGATTGATGTAGGTTTTACAGTCATTTACCCAGGCTGTAACACCAAAGGTCATAGTCATCCTCCCAAGGAAGAAGTTTATTTTGTAACTGAGGGCAAGGGTATTATGGTTATCGATGAAGAAGAATTTGAAATACAAAAGGGCGATGTCGTATATGTTCCGTTTGGTAAATTTCATAGAACTATAAATACTTCTTCCCTTCCTCTTTCCTATTTTTGGATAACTGTAGAAAAAGAAGGATAGTCTATGGCAGACAAAGGTAGGGGAGTTTTAGTAATAGACATCGGAACAGAGAGTGTCCGGGCTGCTTTAGTGGATGAAGAGGGAAAAGTGAGGCAAATTGAGGGAGAGTCGCCTTCTTTTTTCTCTCCTCACCCTGGTTGGGCGGAACAAAGTCCTGAGGAATGGTGGGAATTATCAAGCCAATGTGTTAAGAACTTAAATTTAAAAAATTCTCCAATGGAAATAGTAGCCTTGGGAGTAACTGCTCAAATGCATGCAGTGGTTCCTGTGGACAATAAGGGAAGGGTTTTATTAAAACAAGTGCCCATCTGGTGTGATAAAAGGTCTCAAAAAATATGTGAAGAGGTATCCCGGGAGATATCTCCCCAAGAGCAATTAAGTAAGACTGCTAATCTTATCATTCCTAATTGGACCGGCCCCAAGATGAGGTGGATTAAAGAGTATGTTCCTGAAGTCTATAACCAAACCTCAGTTTTTCTAACTGCTAAAGATTATTTAAATTTCAAATTAACTGGCAGTTATTTTACTGATTTTTCTGAAGCCTCTGGTAGCTTTCTTTTTTCCTGGAGAGAAAAGACCTGGAGTAATGAACTTTTATCTCTTTTTGGCCTAGATCAAGAGAAGCTTCCCCCTATAATTCCCTCCATCCAGATTGTGGGTCAGGTGCAAAAAGAAGTGGCTCATTTTCTGGATATTCCCTCCGGAATTCCAGTTATCTGCGGAGCAGGAGATATGCTTTGTCTGCTTCTGGGGGGAGGAATGGTGGAAGAAGGTAGATCCTGTGATGTAGCAGGAACTGCTGCTGATGTATCCGTTTTTTCTCCTTACCCTTTAATTTCTCCTAAGCTTATGAATCTTCATCATGGTATTGATGGCTGGATTAGTTTTGGCATTTTAGATAGTGGCGGAGGAAGCCTAAGGTGGTTCAGGGATGCCTTTTATCAAGATGAAGGAAAGACAGTTTCTTATGCGGAAATTGATAAAGAAGCTCAAACAATAGACTCTGCTGGGCTTTTATTCTTCCCCTATCTTTTAGGAGAGCGGCTTATGGGCTCTCCTCATGCTCGAGGAGTGTTTTTGGGAATTTTACCTCATCATCAAAGAAAGCATTTTGCCCGGGCAGTGATGGAAGGTGTTGCTTTTGACCTTAAGATGAGTCTGGAAGAAATTGAGAGACTTCGGCAAGGAAGAATTCCCAACCTCACAGCTATTGGAGGAGGAGCTAAAAGTAATTTGTGGTGTCAAATTAAAGCTGACGTATATGAAAAAGAGATCTGGGCGCTGGAAGAAGCAGAAGGGGGCATTATGGGAGCAGCTATGCTTTCTTTTTCTTCGGCCCTTAAACGACCGGTAAGTCAGCTGGGGAAGGAATGGATAAAGGTAAGAAAAAAGTTTTTGCCTGAACCTGATCGCCGGGAAGTTTATCGAAAGGAATATCGACGGTTTAAGAATTTTCACGACTCTCTGCAAAATATTTTTTCTCAATATGGGAAGGAGGATTGATGGTGCTTCGTTATTCATCATTTATAAATGGGATTGAACAAGAAGGGGAAGGGGAAATAAAGGTAGTTGATCCCTCAAACGGCAAAGTTTTTGCTACTGTCTCAAAAGTGACTGCTAGTCAAATAGAGGAAGCTATCGAGGGAGCTTATCGAGCTTTTCAGAGCTGGTCTCAAAAGTTGGCTTCGGAGCGAGCGCATATCTTATTTCGAGCAGCAGATAAAGTTCGAGAGAAAGCCAAAGATATTGGTCATCTCCTGGCTCAAGAACAAGGTAAGGCTTTCCCGGATGCTGAAAAAGAAGTTCTGGGAGCAGCTGATTGCTTAGAATATTATGGTAGTTTGGCAATGAATATTGTAGGAGAAATTCCCCCTAATAGTGCTTCTCATCTCCAAAGCCTGGCTATCCGCCAACCAGTGGGAGTCGTATTTGCAGTAGCAGCCTGGAATTACCCGGTAAGTTTGATTTCCTGGAAAGTAGCTCCAGCTTTAGCGGCCGGTTGTACAGTGATAGTCAAACCCTCTCGAGAAACACCTCTTTCTACCATTGAATTTGTAAAAGCAATTAATGAAACGGGCTTACCAACAGGGGCACTCAATGTAATAATTGGAGACAATACTCTCATCAGTCAGAAGATTTTTTCTGACCCTCGGATACGGCTGGTAGCTCTTACTGGTTCTACTGAAACGGGGAAAGAATTTATTAAAGCCTCAGCTCAAACAGTAAAGAAATTAATTCTGGAGTTAGGCGGGCATTCTCCGTTTATGGTCTTCTCTGATGCTGATTTTGAAAAAGCAGTAAAAGATGGGGTAAAAAGAGCTTTTCGCAACACCGGGCAGATTTGTAACTCAGTTAATCGAATATTAGTAGAGGGAAAAATAAAAGATAGCTATATAAAAGCCTTTGTAGAAGCTACTCAGAAATTGCGCTTAGGAGGAGCTTTTGAAGAGCCAGCTCCTGACCTGGGTCCTTTAGTTAATCAAGCAGGAATAGAGAGAATTAAAGATTTTGTAGAGGATGCTCAAGCTAAAGGAGGAAAAGTTCTTTGTGGGGGTAAAAAACCAGATGACCCTCGACTTCAGGAAGGATTTTTCTTTGAACCCACAGTCATTACTGAGGTAACGCCTGATATGAAAATTATGAACGAAGAACCCTTTGGTCCTATTGTGGCTATCGATTCTTTTCAAAGTATAGAAGAAGCTATCGAAAAAGCTAATGGTGTTCGGTATGGTCTCGTGGCTTATCTTTACACCCAAGATATGAAAAAAGCTTTCCGAGTAGCAGAGCGCTTGGAATGGGGCTCAGTAGCTATAAATAACATCAGCCCTGACAGCCTGTATGCACCTTATCCAGGCTGGAAAGAAAGCGGGTTGGGGGTAGAGCTCGGCCACCAAGGGTTAGATGAGTATTTAGAGTGGAAGCATATTAAATGGGAAATTTAGATTTTGACGAGGGAGGGGTTGTATATGATACATAAGTAAATTTTTGTGTTATTTAACTCGAGGCTTCCGCTGTTTTAGGCAACCTTTAAAAGGACTAAATGATTTGATTTTAAAATTATTTTTTTGGAGGGCAGTATAATGACTAAAGAAGAGAGGGTGTTAAAAACTATTTCCAGACAAGAGATAGATTATCTTCCAAGTCAAATATACTTTGCTTCGCAATACACGAAGGAAAAGATAAAGGAATCTCTTGGCCTTTCTTCTTTAGAAGAATTAGAACAATATCTTGATAATCCTCTATATTTGACTGTTGCCTTGGATGATGTGTTTTTTAGGTAAAGGAGGAGGATTAATTATTTCTCCAGCTCAGGAAATAATGAGAGATGTACCAATTAAGAATATCGTAGCACTATTTGAGACTATAAGAGAAGAGAGAGAAAGAGTAACTCTGTAATTTTAAAGACAGGAGCCAATATGAATTATACCGATGCTATGGTAATTATTGGTAATTGTAATTAAAAAATAATGTTCTTGGGGGGAGCGATACATATAGCTGATATGTCTGAAAGACTGGGAAACGGCCTAGGGGATCCTAATGGACTATCATTAACATATGTGGCAGAAAAAGTAGTTAATTCTGTTGAATTTGTAATTTCAGATCATGATAAAAAAATCCTTCGTAATTTAGCAAAGCAGGTTGCAGACATTGCTAATCGTCCCATTGAGGATGAAAAAAGGAAATTATGGTATCAACATAATGATATGGAAGATACTCGACCCATGATTTTCTGCGACCCGGAAAATGGTTGGTATGAGATTATTACACCAGATCAGCTTCTTTGTGAGGGAGACCTAGCCAGGATATGGGAATTTAAGCTTCGGAAGGAGATTTTCTGGGGAGATCAAATGGGTGATGACCGGGTGGTTGAACCAATCTTTAAGATTCAATATGCTTTTCGTGAAATCGACCGGGGGATGCAAGAAATTATTATTGGTGGTGATAGTAACGGATCTTATCGTTGGGATGCACCTCTGAAAGATTATTCACAACTTGATTCACTTCATTTTCAGAAAATTGAAGTTGACTATAGTCGCTCTGATCAACTCTTAAACCTAGCTCAAGAGGTTTTTTCAGATATTTTGAAAGTTGAAAGCGAAGGTTGCTGGTGGTGGTCACTTGGATTAACCACATCACTAGTATATTTAAGAGGTATGGAGCAAGTCATGCTCGACATGTATGATCATCCTAAAGAACTTCATCGTTTAATGGCTTTTTTACGTGATGAAACTCTATCACTTTTGGATTTTCTAGAAATAAATAATCTTTTATCTCTCAACAACAACGGAACCTATGTTGGTTCAGGAGGATTTGGGTATACTCATGAACTTCCTCAGCCTGATTTTGATGGTAAAGTGAGAACTAAAGATATGTGGGGATTTTGCGAAAGCCAGGAAACAGTATTGGTCTCGCCAAATCTCTTTGCTGAGTTTGTTTTCCCTTATCAGCTCCCTATTTTAGAACGCTTTGGTCTCAACTGTTACGGATGTTGTGAGCCACTTGATAAGCGGTGGTATGTAGTTAGCAAAGCACCTCGTTTACGTCGGGTATCAGTTTCAGCCTGGGCGGATGTGAGATACCTAGCTGAGCAACTGGGAAAGAACTATATTTTTTCTCGTAAACCCAATCCCTCCGACCTTAGCTTTCCTAAAATTGATGAAGAGTATATCCGAAAAGGTTTATGTGACACTCTGGAGATGACCCGAGGATGCCATGTTGAACTTATTATGAAAGATAATCATACCATCGGTCATAACCCAGAAAATGTTATTAGGTGGTGCCGAATTGCTCGAGAAGAAGCTGAAAGAATTATGGGATGATATTAGGTTATCCTTATGATAATCCCAGAGGTAATGCAGGAACAGAGAAAATGATGAGAACCATAAAAGAAGGGGCGATCTGGATTGGAGAATTTACCAGCTTAGAAGAGGCCAAAGAGGTTATTGGTCGATGGCAGAAGAAGATTATAATCAGTTTCTATCCCCATTCTAAACTGGGATACAAATTTCCTGTAGAGTTTGAGAAACAAAATACTATGAACTTCACGAGAGTTTTTTGCATGGCTTTTATCTTTTTGAAAAGTTATAGGTCGCACTATATTCTCCTTTTACCTTATATTATAAAATCATTAACTGGGCTTAGAGGACCAGCTACCAATTTCTCTCAAGTTATCAGGAGTTTAACTAAAGATAGTTTATGGATGAATTGCTCTGTTTTCAAAACGGTATTGCCTAAGACTGGAGAAAGAGAAGCTCAAAGGTTGATAGCGGAAAGGGGAATAAAAAATATTCTTACAATGGGTTGGCAATGCCCAAACAACTCGAGATATTGACAGGTTTTTGTTTTTCTGGCTCCTATTATAATCGTTTCTATTATCTTTAAATTTTGAAAATGGTTACAAAAACGATCGATTTAAAGACTTATATAAACAGGAGGAAACAATGAATTCGAAAGTTAAAGTAACTAATAGTGTAAAAACTGTAATCGGGAAACCGGAGGTAAGTGTTTTAATTGCGTTATTGTTTTTGTGTGTATTTTTATCGTTTTCGAGCCCTTATTTCTTAACTGCAAGAAATATCGTTAATATATTTCGTCAGTTCTCTTTAATTGCTATTTTAGCCGTTGGTCAAGCATTAATCATTTTAACCGGGGGAATCGATCTCTCGGTTGGTTCTGTTGTTGGTTTTACAGCGTGTTTTGGTGCATGGGTAGCACGATTGGGTGCTTCTCCATTTTTGACCCTTCTAGCTATTTTAGGAATGGGGATTTTAGTGGGTCTAAGCAATGGTCTCTTGGTCAGCAAAGTAGGAATTCCCGCTTTTGTTGCAACTTTGGGTATGATGAGTATAAGTAGAGGATTTTCACTGCTCATAACTATGGGTGTCCCAATTCATTACAAACCAACCTGGATTTCGGTTTTTGGAGGTGGATATATTAGCATTGTTCCTGTTTCCGTCCTGGTGATGTTAGTGATTGTTGCCATAGGTTATATTTTTGCCAATAATACTGTCCCCGGGAGAAATATATACGCTGTGGGAAACAGCGAAAAAGCAGCTAAACTTTCTGGTATTCAAGTTGATAGAGTAAAAACAATGGTTTTCACCATAACCGGATTATTGGCTGGTATATGCGGGCTCATTCTTTTAGGTCAACTTGATGGTGCAGATGCTTTCTATGGAGATGGTTATGAGTTAGACGTCATTGCAGCAGCAGTAATTGGAGGTATTAGTTTATCAGGTGGTGAAGGAAGCCCGTTAGGAGTTGTTGTTGGTGCCGCTCTCATGGGTGTTCTCAAAAATGCCTTTGTTCTTCTGGCTGTTCCTGGATACTGGCAAACGGTGGTTATTGGAGTAGTTATAATTGGTGCAGTTTCAATCGACAGTCTGAGAAGGAAAAGAGTTGGATAAATGGTGTGGTGTCAAAATCGGTTTTAATAGCCATGGCTATTAAAATAAAAAAACCTTAAAGGAGGTAGTATTATGGTAAAAACGAAGTTGTTTTTATCGGCAATGCTTGGTATTTTCTTTTGCACCACTGTGTTTATTGGTCTAGCTTTCGCTGCAGATTTTGTTCCTGCTGCTGAAATTGAACCGCCACCCGGCGTTTCACTCTATGTATTACCTGTTGATCAAGTTGCCGAAAAACCCTTGCGGATTGCCACCATTATGGTGCAGAATAACCCATTTGGGATGGCAGTAATGAAGGGTACCTTGTTTGCCAAGGAAATTTTGAAAGATCGAAACTGTCGAGTCGATTGGATTTCCGTTCCAGATTTTGATCCAAAGAAATTTGAAGATGCTATGCAAAATGTCATTACCGCTCAATATGATGCTGTCACCCTCTTTGGCCTTTCTGAAGCACTCCAACCAGTAGTTGATAAAGCTATGGATGCTGGTGTTCTGGTTTACACTTTTAATACTGAACCGGGCATGAATTCAAAAAGAGTTGCTTACTGGGGTCAAGATGGGTATGCTGGTGGACAAAAGTGTGGCCAACTTTTAATGGATGCAATGGGCGGAGAGGGAAAATATGCTATCATTACCGGATCTTTTAATGTTTTAGGCCACGAACTTAGAAGAAAAGGCGCCCGAGATGTTATCGACAAAAATCCTAAAATGATTCTTGTTGGTGAATTTGAAAATCAAGATAAAGCTGAAGAAGCTTACAACATCACTCAAAACTTGATTACTTCTCACCCTGATCTCAAGGGAATTTATGTAACGGCGGGAGGCCCCTTTGGAGCTGCCAAAGCAATTAAGGATGCAGGGTTAACTGGTAAAGTGAAGCTGGTTTGCCACGATTGGATGGAAGAGACTGTTGCTTATATTCGATCAGGGGAAATCACTGCTTGTTTAGATCAAGACCCATTTAACCAGGGATATGCTCCAGTCGTATCCGCTTTCAATCAATTAGTAGCTGGGATTGTTCCTAAAGAGATTAACTGGTTCGAGGGTGATGTTGCCACTCCTGAAAACGTAGACGAGAAAATTCCGGAATAAAAATTATTCTCTCTATCAGTTAATATGAAACAAGGCTGTTTTTAACAGCCTTGTTTCATAACTAAAAACGGAGGAAGCAAAAATTGAACGAACAAATCATCTGTAAAATTGTAAATGTTACCAAAGTGTTTCCCGGAGTTGTTGCGTTGAAAAATGTAAGCTTCGATATTAAAAAGGGTGAAATTCACGCGATTGTTGGTGAAAATGGAGCTGGAAAATCAACCTTAATGAATATTCTTTCTGGAGTGTACCACCCAGATGAAGGGCATATCGAATTTGAAGGGAATATCGTTAAATTTAGAGATCCTCGGGACGCTCAAGGTGTTGGAATCGCTATGATTCATCAAGAACTCTCTTTATCGCGTTCAATGAGTGTTGCCGAAAATATATACCAAGGTCGGATGCTGAAAAATGCCTTTGGATTTATTGACCGTAAAAGAATGGTTGCGGAATGCAAAAAATATTTAAAAAGCCTTGGCGTTGAGGGTGTTGACCCAAGGACACTTGTTAAATCTCTAAGCGTTTCTCAAATGCAATTAGTCGAAATCGCCAAGGCTGTATCCTTAAATGCTCGGCTTCTTATTATGGATGAGCCGACATCTTCTTTAACTGCCGGTGAAATTTCAATTCTTCTGAACATCATGAAATCGTTGAAAAAAGACGGAGTGTCAATCCTTTTTATTACTCATAAACTTGAAGAGGTATTAGAAATAGCTGATCGAATAACTGTTTTACGTGACGGGAACTTCATAGAAACCCTCCAAAAAGAAGATGCGACCTTGGAAAAAATAGTTTCTCTTATGGTAGGTCGAGCGTTTGAAAAAAAAGTTCATCGGGAGTTTATAAAAGATTATTCTGACAGGGAAGTTGTATTGGAAGTTCAAAAATTGAGTGTTGCAAACAAGGTAAAAGATGTAAGTTTCAAATTATACAAAGGTGAAGTGCTGGGATTGACTGGCCTAGTTGGTTCGGGGAGAACTGAATTACTTCAGGGTATTTTCGGTATGGAAAAGGTAAATGCCGGCACTGTCTTGTTAAGTGGCAAACCAGTTGCTATTAGCCATCCATCTGATGCAATAAAACTTGGTATTGGCATGGTTGCTGAAAACCGAAAGGAACAGGGAATGTTTTTAAAGTTGTCGGTCCAAGACAATATGACAATTGTTCATCTTAAAAATTTAGCAAATGCTTTACAATTCATTAACAAAAAGAAAGCAAGGGAAATTGCCAACTATTATGTTAAATTGTTATCTATTAAAACTCCTAGTTTGAAACAAATAGCGAACAATCTCAGTGGTGGAAATCAGCAGAAAACTATTCTCGCTCGATGGCTCATGCATGAACCAAAGATATTATTTTTGGATGAGCCCACTCATGGAATAGATGTTGGTGCTAAAGCAGAAATTTATCATTTGATTGATGATCTATCGAAAATGGGTGTTTCCATCATTCTATTATCATCTGAGCTTCCTGAAGTTCTCACACTGTGTGATAGAATAATGGTTATGCATCACGGCATGTTGAAAGGGATTCTTTCTCATCAAGAAGCGGATCAAGTCAAAATCATGAATTTCATTTTAGAGGACAAAAAAGAAATAGCGTGATTTGATTGTAATTTCATATCCTGGAAGGTAGTCTTCTATAAAGGGAAAGCGAAAGGAAATAGAGAGGAGAGTGGGATAAAGGATTTAAGGAACCTTTATGGGTGTTTAGTAATTTTGATTCTGAGAAAGACCTGAATATTTACCAAACTAAGATGAAAATTGAAGAAACCTTAAAAGATTTAAAAAGCCTTTTAGGATTAGAGAAGATTATGAATAAGAAACAGAAGAACTTAGAAAAGATATTATCTCTTTTATTCTTAGCCCATAGTATAGGGTTTCTAATGGGAGAAGTAATCTTAAAAAAGACCTATCCTAAATTGCGCAATAATCTCCAAAAATCGGTCTATACAGGGCTTTTTCTTTTGGAGATTCCCATTTTCGGGTAACACAAATTAAAAAACCTTGAAAGGCTTATGAATTAAGGGATTGCGACGTAATTATACCACATTTTTCTGGTAAAAATGTGCAAGTTGGGTTATGAGGTAAAAAAACAATAACTTTATTCCGGTCTCTTCATTATCCTAAAGCGAAAGGTGAGTATAGCAAGGAGATAATATTAAAGTTATTGAATAAGACATTGTATATCTTTAAACAAGTTACCTATGGTATTGTCCGAAATCCTGTCTAAAGGTTAAGATCACCGCATTAACAAAGGGAAGTATTTAGCTCCTCTTCTTGATTGTCTAAGCTGCCTTCGCTTTTTAGAGAATATTTGAATTAAAAAACCAAGTATTTATTAATTGCCGCCGATTTTTGAACGAGCTTCTTGAAGTATCTTTATTGCTGATTTTACACCTACTCCAAACCGAGAAACACCCATTTCATACATGGAACAAACGGTATCGTAGTCTCTAATTCCACCTGCTGCTTTTATCTTTATTTTCCCATTAATTTCCTGAGATATAATTTCAATATGTCTCAGCTCGGTTGGTTTTGAAGCCCATCCTGTCCCGGTCTTTATAAATTCTGCTCCGCTGTTCATAACAATTTTACAAGCTTCTTTCAGTTCGTGATCTGTGAGATACATCGCCTCTACGATGACCTTTAAAGGTTTCCCTTGAATAGCCCGATATACTGCTTGGATGTCCTCTTCCACTTTTCTATATTGCCTCGATTTCAACCAACCGATGTTCATAACCATATCAAACTCATCGCAACCGATGTTGTATAATGTTTGTGCTTGGAAAGCTTTAACTTCAGTTATTTCAGCTCCCGATGGAAATCCCACTGGTCCCCCCACAAGAATATCGTCACCCTTAAACGCTTCAATCAAAGTAGCAGAATAACAAGGTAATGCAAATGCACATATAAAATGATATTTTTTTGCTGCTTCGATGAGAAACTGTACATCATCTTCAGTATTCACCGTTTGGAGAACACTAACGTCAATCATCTTTACCAATTGATCTGGCTGAATAACCATCATCTACTCCCCTTTTATATTATCTTTAATGACAAACAACTAATATCTGATAAAAATGATGACACTTACAACGCTACTTTTTACAATCTCGATATTTAGTCTCCTTCTTGTGAGAATAATGTAAAACAGCAATTAAAAAAACTGCTTTTTCTACTTTGCTATCATATCAAGCCTAAACAGTTTACAGTACAGGAAGAACGCTATAGCAGAAACCTAAAAACCCCCTTCAATTGTATGAGCATAAGATAAATTCTATACATCTTCTAATTTTAATTTTACTGTTATGTGATAACTATTGGGCTATCTATTCTTCCTCTAAATTGAGATTTTCGAAAATGTCACCAATATCTGATAAATGGTCGGATACAATTTGGAAAACGTGATAGAGTCTTTTGTATTTTTCCACATTGTTCTGGATTGGAGTCACGATTTGTTCGAGAATATTAAGGTCATCAATCCTATCAAAATTCTTCCACAAACCAGTCCCAACTGCTGCGCAAGCTGCCGCACCTAAAGCGGCAGCTTGCTGATCCACGCTGGTCTTAATCACCTTCATGTTATAGACGTCAGCGTAAATTTGTCGCCATAATGCACTTCTACTTCCTCCACCTACTAGGAGCATTTCTCCGCTTAATTCTGTTATACTGCTTAATCTATCCAAACATTTTTTCATGCCAAGAGCAATACCTTCCATGGCAGACCGAAATAAGTCTGCTCTGCTATGGAGTAAATCCAATCCTATAAAAGCCCCCCGGATATTATTACTTTTATCAAGTGACATCCCACCGCCCAAGTTGGGGTTGAATAACAGTTTATGAGCACCAATGTTAGATTTTGAAGCTTCTAGAGTCATCAATTCATAGACATCAACCCCTTTGGCTTCTGCTTCGGCTTTTAAATCTGCTGCAATATTATCTCTCAACCATTGGAAACTTGAGCCACCTGAAATTATTGCCAATGCTGAGACAAAAAAATCAGGAACAACATGAGCAAAGACGTATGGACGAGCAAAGAGATCTAACAACGGTTTTCGAGAAGATACAGCTATCCAGGAAGAAGAACCCAAGGAGTTGTAGGTTCGACCCTCTTTGAATGCTTTTGCTCCAAGAGCCATACACGAATTGTCTACCCCTCCCGACACCACATAAAGGTCTTTGGTTAAACCAAGTTCTTCGGCCGCATTGGTTGTCATTTTACCAATAACAGTAGTAGAACTTAAAATTTCGGGAAAAATACTAAATGGTAAACCGCTCGCTTTTACCAATTCTTCGGAATATCTCCAATTTTCTAAATCATAAAGTCCCGAACCTGATGCATATGAAAAATCAGTTGCTATTCTACCTGTCAGCTTGAAATTAATATAATCTTTTGTTCCAATAATTTTGTAAATCTTTTTATAAATATGTGGTTCCATATCTCTGTACCATAGAATTTTGAACAAGGGATATGAAGACGGAGGAAATCCGTTTCCCGTCACCATGTACCATCTTTTTTCATCATATTGACTAAAAAATTCTTGAGCTTGTTTGCCCGCTCGGCTATCGGACCAGATTGGCGTTTGTTCGCGGAGAAGATTTCCATCTTTGTCAAGAGGAACTACCCCCAAACTGTGGCCAGAAATGCTACAACAATAAATATCGCTTTTGTCAGCCTTGGTAAGCGCCAGGAGTTGCTTGGTACTGTAAACAACAGCTTTCCACCAATCACGCGGCTTTTGTTCATGCCATCCATGAGCAAGATACATAGTATTATAAGGAACAAAATTTGCAGCAAGACACTTACCTTCTTCATCATACAATGAAGCCTTATTCCCACCTGTTCCCAAATCCCAAGCAAGAATAAGTTTTGCCATTTTTTTCTCCTTCCCATTTCTCTATTGAAATGCTACGCCGTTATTTGTAGCCTAGTTATTTAAGGTTTTCTACAAATTTCTTATTGTCTTTTACCCTCTGAGCCTCTTTAGCACTATAGCCGCTTTTTCTTCTGCAGTCTATCTTCTTGATTTCGTGCTTTTTCCCATAAAGGTTATTCTCAATTATATCATCGTAGTCAAAGTATAATCTATGTGGGGAGGGTGTGTCTAAGTAACCTTTATGGGTCTCAATATAATGTTATATTCATGAGATCTTGCCTCCATATGATTTGTATGTTTTACAAAATATATACCACTAAAACTGGATGATGAGGCCTCTTTTTGTCTTCCTTTTTAAAATATTTCTGTTTTAGGCCTCTTGCTATAAGTTTATGCTAACAGGTCTATTATGCTAACCGCAAAAATCTTATTCATCTATCTTGCTGCTTTATCTTGGTGATAGTATAATATAATAGTGGTGATATTGATAATCATTCTCAAAATTTTTGGTTAAGGAGATAAGTTAGTGGAGAGAAAATGGGAGAAGGAGTTTGATTCTTTTAATAAAAGAATTACTCCTCACCGGAGAGCCATTTTAAAAGTTTTTGAAGAAGAAAGAAGACATCTTTCAGCAGAAGAAGTCTATATGGCTTTAAAGAAAAAGAGTGAAAAAATAGGAATAGCTACGGTTTATCGCAATTTAGATTTGTTATCTCAAATGGGACTTCTCCATCGAGTGAACTTTGGTGATGGCAAGGAATACTACGAGATGACCAAGTTTTCTCCTCGGGAGCATCACCATCATTTAATCTGTACTCGATGTGGTAAGGTAGTAGACTACAGTGAGTTGGTAGGAGAAGAGCACGAGTTTCTGAACCGCTTAGAGGAAAAACTGAGTAATAAGTATGGTTTTTTAATCCAATCTCACCAAATATATTTTTATGGGCTTTGTGAGAGCTGCCGTTCGGATTTGGAATCTTAAATGGTGTGTAATGTTAGCAGAAAGGTAGAGTGGTAAAGTTGGAAAAAAAACGGGTATCTTTGGTGGAAATGTTACCAGGACAAGAAGGGACGATAGTAGCTATTGATGGTGGACAAGGGATGGTGAATAGATTATGGGTTATGGGAATTTTTCCAGGAAGAAAGGTAACAAAATTGAGTTCTCTGCCCGCTCAGGGGCCGGTAGTTATCAAAGTAGGAAATCAGGAGCTGGCTTTAGGAAGGGGAATGGCACAGAAGGTGATGGTGGAGGTTACCCCATAAAAAAAGTAGTTTTAGCTGGTAATCCCAATGTGGGTAAAAGCGTCATTTTTACTCAATTAAGTGGAGTTTATGCCATTTCTTCTAATTATCCGGGCACTACTGTTGATTATTCTAAAAGTACAGTTCGGAAAAATGGGACATGGTTTGAGTTAATTGATGCTCCAGGCACTTATGCTCTCTCTGCTGAAGCTGAAGCAGAAAAAATAGCGGAGAAGCTGATTGAAGAAGGAGATATAGTGATAAATGTAGTAGATGCTACTAATCTGGAGCGGAACCTTTACCTTACTTTTGAGCTTTTGGAAAAAAGAAAACCTATGGTTTTAGTTTTAAATATGTGGGACGAAGCTAAAAAGCGAGGAATTGAAATAGACTGCCAAGCTTTAGAAGAAGCTCTAGGGGTGCCTGTCATTCCGGTGGTAGCTACTACCGGTGATGGAATTAAAGATTTGATTCGTGCTTTAGACCGGGCCCAAGTTCCTAAATTGATTCCTCAAGACCACGAGAAACGGTGGGAGGAAATTGGGAATTTATTAGCAAAAGTCCAGCGGTTTTCCTATCGAGAACCACAATGGATTGATTTTCTTTACCGGGCTACTATCTCCCCGATAGGAGGGCTATTAATTGGAATAGGAGTTTTGATAGGGTCTTTTTTCCTGATTCGTCTAATTGGTGAGGGAATAATTAATTATGTCTTTGACCCTCTTTTTAGTCATTTTTATCTTCCTTTGTTAGAGAAATTGGATCCATTACTTTCTTTTTCTCCTTTTCTTCAGAATCTTTTGATTGGTCAGAAAATCGGAGGAGCTATTGATCTGGAGCAATCTCTGGGAGTGTTATCTACTGGAGTTTATATCCCTGTAGCAGTGGTTCTCCCTTATATTTTGGCTTTTTATTTGATTTTAGGTCTTTTAGAAGACATAGGTTATCTTCCTCGACTTGCGGTTTTACTTGATGGTTTTCTCCACAAAGTTGGTTTGCATGGATATGCAATTGTACCTACTTTGCTTGGCTTGGGGTGTAATGTTCCGGGGATTTTGGGCACTCGGGTTTTAGAAAGCGAGGTAGAGCGGTTTATCGTAGCTACTCTTATATCGGTGGCAGTTCCTTGTGCTGCTCAACAGGCCCTCATTGTGGGGGTATTGGGTGATTTTGGGATAGGTCCGGTAATTTTAGTGTATTCGGTTCTTTTTATAGTGTGGTTGGTTACTGCTCTTTTCCTGAAGTTGGTAGTTCCTGGATATCGTCCAGCATTAATTATAGAAATACCCCCCTATCGCCTGCCTTATCCTCGAGCAGTGGCTTCTAAGTTATGGATGAGGGTCCGGGAATTTTTGAAAGATGCTCTTCCCATCGTTTTGTTAGGAGTTCTGGGGATTAATCTTCTTTACACTACTCATATTTTCCCCCACTTGGCCGAAACTTTTACTCCTTTTCTTTCTCGGTGGTTAGGATTACCCGGAGAGGCTATTTTAGTTTTGTTCTTGGGCTTTTTGCGCAAAGATTTGGCTATGGGGCTGCTTATCCCTCTTGAGCTTTCGGTAAAGCAGTTGATTATATCCAGTGTAATGCTGGCTATGTTTTTCCCCTGTGTAGCTACTTTTGTGATAATATTGAGAGAGTTGGGTTGGAAGAGACTTCTTGAATCTACTGCAATTATGGTTTCTCTGGCACTACTGGTGGGAGGAATTCTGAATTTGATTTTGTAAATGGATAAAAGCAAGAAACTTACTTTAATATGACTCAGGAGAGTTGGTAGGCTAAATAAAAATAGGTTTTTAATCTTGTGCCGATTTATGTACCTTTAGAAACCAAACTATAGGGGAACATTTCTCCTTATAGGTTTAGACCCTTTGTAAAGGCATTTAGCCGCCATGCTTGAAGGTTTTAATCAGACATTCGTGCTTTTAATAATATAGATTCCTAATCGAACCATTCAATGGTGATGGACGAGGAAGGTCGTTGCAGCGATAGGAAAGAAATGATAATTCCCCCCCCAACTGTCATCGTGAGGGTCGCATTGTCGCTTTCCGTGGCGACAAAAATATAACCGAGAAGAATTTTAAAACAGGCTTAGTATAATTTGATGCTCTTTTTTGGGATGCTTTTATAAAAATACTTTGACAAAAGTTAGGGAGGAGTTTTAATCGAGTTATAGGTGTGGTATTATATAAATGATATAACATCATAATCGGGAAGGGTGTAGGTGTCTTTAAAACTTGCCAAGTAATTGGAGTAAAAAGTAAGAAAGGAGGTGAAAACTGGTAAATTAGTTTAGAGTAGTTTTAGTAATTTCATTACTAAAAAGAAAGAGGTGACTTTAGCGTGCTGAGAAGAGTATCAAAATTATTGATGTTGAGTATTATTTGTGTGTTGGTTTTGGGTCTTGGTAGTCAGCTTTTTGCTCAAAAGCTCCCAGTAGTGGGAATTTCCACTGGTTCATCGGGAACTTCCTGGCGAGACATTATGATAGCTGCTATACAAGAAGTGGGTGACGAGTACAAAGCAGCAGAGAAAATTGCTGACTACAAAATAGTAAATAATGTTACTAATGGTGATGCTACAGAGCAGGCCAATATACTCCGTGATTTTATATCCCAGGGTGTAGATATCATTATGGTGAACCCCAACTCTCCAGATGCACTTAATGGAGTAATAAAAGAAGCCCAGGATGAAGGTATTTTGGTTGTGTCTTTTGATGCTACAGTAACTGCTCCTGATGTAGTCAACATAACCCTAGACCATTATGCTTGGAACAAGAAAAATGTGGAATTCATTGCCTCCACCCTCCAGAAAGGAAACGCTATCCAGATTTATGGTTTGGAAGGACATCCAGCAAACAACGAACGTATCAGAGCGACTTATGATGTTCTTGCCAATTATCCTGATATTAAGTTAATTGCTGATACCTCAGGATATTGGGACCAAACTAAGGCTAAAGAGGTAGCTACTCAAATTATTGCTTCTGGACAGCAAATCGATGCGGTAATTACCCAAGATGGTATGGCTTATGGAATCTTATCTGCCTTCTTAGATGCCAACAAGCTTCCTAAGGTTATGTATGGTGACCCTGGCACTGCTTTCTTTAAAGAGTGGAAAAAACTACGAGACCAGGGAGCCGATTTCAAGGCTTGCACCCAACCTAACCCTCCTGGGATTGGTGGAACTGCTTTCCGTATAGCTTTACAACTCTATAACGGGAAAACTTTCAAGCCTGGTGTTTTAAAAGATAACACTTTCTACTATCAAGTTAGCATGTTTGTTACCGATGAAAACTTTGATGAGGCATGGGAACTTCTAAAAGATAAGCCAGATGACTATCTGTTAAGCGAAATTATGTCTGAAGAGGATGTAGCAGCGCTATTTGAATGATGAAGCATATATTCCCCATCCGAAGAGATAAAGCTGGGTCCTTCGGATGGGGAATATATAAAGAGTTAGTTCTTGGTTAAGATGGTATCGGAATAAAATTCCCACGAGAAGAAACTATTGGAAGGTTACCTGTCGCAAAATGTAGAGAGTGTTAACTTCGGAGAGTGAGGGATAAGGTGTGGTAGTCTTAGAAGCGATAGGAATTAGAAAGCATTTTGGGGGAGTAATTGCTCTTTCTAATGCTAATTTGCGCTGTTACCAGGGGAGAATTACTGGTCTTTTAGGAGCTAACGGTTCGGGCAAAAGCACTATGTCCAAAATCATCTGTGGTGTTTATCAGCCTGATGGAGGAGAGATAAGGTATAAAGGTAAAGTAGTAAAATACCGAAGTCCAAGTGAAGCTCGAAGAGACGGAATTGCCATGGTATTTCAAAATCTCAGTTTAGTGGCAGATTTAACTGTTTGGCAGAACATTGTCCTCGGGAATGAAGAAGCTAAGAGCTTCTTTTTGGATGATGATAGTGCTAAGGAACTATCTCGAAAGATCTTAGCTCAGCTTCTTCCTGATTTAGACATCGATAAAAAAGTTTCCCAGTTAAATCCGGGGGAAATGCAAATTGTAGAGATAGCTAAAGCTGTCTCTCAAAATCCTCAACTTCTTATCTTAGATGAACCCACTGCTGCCTTAGAGCAGGCTCAAGTTAGAAATCTTTTTAGCTATATGCGAACTTTAGCTAAAGAAGGGGTAGCTATGATTTTTACTTCCCATCGTCTCTGGGAAGTGATGGAAATTTGTGATGATGTTACCATTTTTAGAAATGGTGAAAATGTGGCTAGTATCGATTTTGAAAAGGAGGAAAAAGATCCGGAAAAAATAATAGGCTATATTACTGGGGATGTTCAAAAAAAGAAAGTAGAGGGAAAGCGTGAAAAAGTAACTGGTGAAATAGTTTTAAAGGTTAAAAATTTAAATTACAGTAGGTCCTTAAAAAATATATCATTCGATTTGAAAAAGGGAGAAATATTAGGTATAGGGGGGCTTGCCGGGCAGGGGCAAATTGAATTGATGCACGCTTTAGCCGGTGCTTTCCGTAGCGTTCGCGGTGATGTTGAATTAAAAGGTAAGAAGATAAGACTAAACAGGCCACTTGATGCTATCAAAGAAGGCGTAGTGTTTGTCCCTGGAGATAAGCACCTTGAGGGTCTGTTTTTAACCCATTCGGTTTTGTTTAATATGATTTTTCCCAAAACGGGTCTTCCTCGTCATCCTCTCTTTATCCCTTACGAGGATTATCGGAAGGAATGCGAAGAGATAGTAAACATTCTTTCTATAAAAGCACCTACTGTTGATGTACCGGTGGAGACCTTATCGGGTGGAAATCAACAAAAAGTGGTGGTGGGGAAATGGTTGCCGTTCGATATTAATGTTCTTTTACTGGCTGACCCGGCCAAAGGTATTGATATTGGAGCCAAGAGAGATTTGTATCAGTATATTGTGGAGCGGGTGCAGGAAAATAATATGAGTGTTATTCTTTATGCTAGCGATAATGAGGAACTAATAGAATACTGTGATAGAGTTCTCATCATGTATGAAGGACAAATTGTGGAAAGCTTAGAAGGCGAGGATATAAACGAAGATACCATTATTGCCTGTTCTATGCGGGTGAGATAGGGTGTGATGAATGATGAATAAAAATAATAATTCCTCAAAGTTCTCTTTATCAAATTATGTTTTTAATCCCGAATTCTCTAGTTTATTGATATTGATAGTTATGTTTATCATTACTGCTATTTTACAAGAAAAATTCTTTACCCTTAAATCTATAGTCAGAAATATTAATGCTTTTGCTCCATTAATACTTTTATCAATGGGTGCAGCAGTAGTAATTATATCTGGGGGGATAGACCTTTCTGCTGGAGCTGCGCTTTCTCTTTTTACCTGTGTGCTGACCACGGTTATGAAAAAATCTGACCCCATAACTGGAGTTTATGCCCTCCTTGTTACTTTTGCTGTAGCAATTTTAGTAGGTATAGTAAATGGTATTGGTATCGGCTATTTGAGAATTCCCCCAGTTATTGTAACCTTTGCCACTTCCTATATGTGGTTGGGGATTGGCCTTTTCTTACGACCCACCCCGGGAGGGGAGTCGGTGGAGTGGTTTAGAATATTTTATAATCCGGGGATGATAGAGGGGATTTCTCCCTCTATTAAGCAATTTGGCAGTATGATTCCTCCTGCCTTAATTCTAATTTTAATAGCTTGTTTTATATGGTGGGTTATTAGCAAAACTAAAACGGGAAGATATATCTATGCGGTGGGTAGCAATAATGATAGTGCTTATGCTAGTGGTATTAATACGGCGAAAGTGCAAATGCAGGCCTGTATTATTAATTCGATATTTATTTTTCTAGCTGCTTTATTTTTTGTAGGGCAAAACCAATCCGGAGATGCAAGAATGGGTGACCCACTGACTTTGAGAGCCATAGCCTCGGCGATCGTGGGAGGTGTGGCTCTAAGCGGAGGAAAGGGGAGCGTTTATTTTGCTTTGGTAGGAGCTTTAATTCTCAGTTTTGTAAACAAAATTATCTTTTTTGCTAATATTTCTACTGCCTACCAAACTCTGGTGTCGGGATTAATCGTGATTATCGCTATTGCTGCTCCTGTAGCTTATACCCTATATAGTAAAGAATAATTTTAAGGAGAATGAAGGTATGAATCTGGGTATATCAATAATTTGGGGAAGGTATAAAAAAATAATTGTGGCTTTTATCTTAATTGTGCTTCTCTTTGCCCTGGGTGGAATAGTAGTGCCTAATTTCTTGACTGTGGAACAAGTTTTGTTCACTCTAAAACTTGCTTCATTCACTGCTCTTTTTGCTCTGTGCCAAATGCTCGTAATTGCTGCTGGAGGCGGTGGTTTAGATTTATCGGTAGGCTATGCTGCTACTCTTACTGCGGTTCTTACTGCCAGTGTTATGGATGGTCAAAACGCTAATTTGATGGCCGCAATTTTAATTGCGCTGGTTTTGGGAAGCGCTATAGGTTTAGCCAATGGTGCATTGGCTTCCTTTTTAAATCTTCCTCCTCTTGTAGTAACCATGGCTATGGCTAATATCCTGCAGGGTATAGTAAATGCTTATACAGCGGGAAGAAATATCACCGGAAGACCTTCACCAATTCTGGCAATTGTTGCTGCCAAATCCACCGGTGGTTTCCCTAACATTCTTTTTATCTTATTGGCTATCACCATTTTAGTTATGGTGGTACTCAATAAAACAAAGTGGGGAACAATTCTCTTTGGGGTAGGATCTAATGAGACGACTGCATATCTGAGTGGCATTAACGTAAAAGTGGTGAGATGCTTTGCCTTTGTAGTGAGTGGTATATTGGCAAGTCTTACAGGGCTACTCTTGATTGGCAATATGGGAATTGCTTTTAAAGATATGGCTTCCAATTATGTTATGCCTAGTATCGCTGCAGTGGTGGTAGGTGGAGTATCAATGAGTGGTGGAGATGGAAATTTTGTCGGGGTTATTTTGGGAGCCGTTTTTTTGCAGGCTTTGACTAACCTGCTAATTGCCTTTGGCTTGGGCGATGCTGGAAAGTGGTTGGTATTTGGCATTGTACTTTATGTCCTTCTTTCTTTCTATGCCAGCAACCGTCGCAGCCGATGAAAAACTATGGAGAAATCTCCGCCGTAGTCTTTCTGCTTGCGTGGTAATCTCTCGTTTTCGAAAGACAGGACCGCCTCAACTCTGGAGTTATTTTATCAGTGTAATTATTCTAGATTTTTTCTCATCTTGTTTCTCTTTTTCTCACGCCGTAGGCTACTCGATGGTAGTTAATTACCATGAGTTTTGTGGTTAACTATAGTAAGTATGAGAAACTTTCTGTATTTATGTTATAATTTTGTTGGCGGGGCGTAGCGCAGCCTGGTTAGCGCGCTTGACTCGGGTTCAAGAGGTCGGCCGTTCAAATCGGCTCGCCCCGACCAGAGCTACTCGCTCGCAGAAAGCCCATTCCAGATTGAGCAACTTTTCACCGGAAGCCTGGTTTTCGGTGAGTTAAGCGAACACTTTGAAAACCAAAAAAGAAACGCTATAGACTGTTTATCTCGAGGATTTTTTATCTGGAGTGTGGTAGTTAAAAATAATAGCGTTTGGCCTTCCTCACTTGCGATGACTGGGAAAAGGGAGTGGATAGGGAGATACCCTTTTATAGTTCTCTTCTGTTATAATTCTTCAGGTGAATAGTTATATTATGAAACATAAAAGGACATTATTAATTTTTCTGTTTTTTGCTTTTTTGTTCTTGGCATTTTTCTTCCGGGATAGAGAAGAAAAGAAGGTTTTCTTTGGTTTTGATACCTGGATAGAAGTAGAACTTCCCCGAAGTAAGGCCTCTCTTTTTTCTTCAATTTCTTCTTTGGTTACTCATCTAGACCAACTCTGGGATCGCTTTTCTCCTTCAAGTGTAATTTTTAAAATAAACCATTCTTCCCTTCCTCTTCTAGTAGATGAAGATACCTTTCAAATCTTAGAAAAAGCTCAAGAAGGGGGAGAAGAAACTCAGGGGTTTTTCAGTGTTTTGATCGCTCCCTTGATGGATTTGTGGGGTTTTCCTGAACACCCATCTATTCCTGAGGAAGAAGAGATTAAAAAGGCAGTAGAAAAAATAAATAATAGTAAACTGGGTTTAAATAAAGAAGATAGAAAAGTATTAATCGAAGGAGAAGGCCAGATAGATTTAGGTGGTATAGGTAAAGGTTACTTGATAGATAAAATAGTTGTTCTTCTGCAAAAAGAAAAAGTCCCTCAGGCATTGATTAATGCTGGAGGAGAGATTTTTGCCTGGGGTAGGAAAACTAAGGTAGGGATTCGTCACCCTCGTCAGGAAAAGCTTTTGGGTTATGTGGTAATTGAAAATGAAGCAATATCTACTTCCGGAGATTATTATCGATTTTTTGAGGAGGAGGGGGTGCGTTATCATCATATTATAAATCCCTTCACCGGTTATCCGGGTCGTGACTTTCAGAGTGTGACAGTGGTTGGCAAAGAGGCTACTTTTGCTGATATTCTTTCTACTGCTATCATGGCGGGGGGAAAAGAAGCTTTGGCAGTGGTAGAAAAGAATTTTCCCGAGGCAAAGATTCTGGCAGTGGGAAAAGGAAGCGAAATTTATCTCTCTTCTTCTATGAAAAAAGTGTTTTTTTCTGAGTAGCTATGAGTGGAAACCGAAAGGTTATAATATTAATAATATTGATGGTAATATCATCTCAGACTTTAATTTGGGCAGTTCGGACCGAAGATAACCGAGTAGAAAGCATTCGTTCTTTCTTGCTTCCTGTTTATCGGGTAGGCGGGAGAGTAAGAGATGTTTTTCGAGGATGGGGAAAGTTTTTCTCTGACTCCAAAGTTTTAAGAGAAGAAAATCAAAAGCTTAAGGAAGAGTTAGAAACGCTTAGAGCGGAGAATGTTTTATTACAAGAGAAAATAGAAGAATTAAAAATGAAAATAGAAGCCGGGGCTATGGAAGAAGAATTGCCTTTTGAGGTAATACCGGCTCAAGTGATAGGTCGGGACCCTTACGATTGGTGGGGTAAAGCTATTATCGATCAGGGAGAGGGAGAAGGAATAAGTAAGGGGTTAGTGGTAGTTACCTATCAAGGGATGGTGGGTAAAATAGAAGAAGTTTATCCTCATCATTCGGTGGTAAGACTTCTTTTAAGTCCTTCCCTCTCGGTGGGAGTTTTGGTTCAGAGGACTCGAGATTTAGGAGTTATTACTGGGAATGGAGAAGGCTTGTGTTTTATGAAATATATTTATCGAACTTCCGATCTTCAGGAAGGAGATATAGTTATAACCTCAGGTGGAGAAGAAAATACTCCTCGGGGGATTATTGTAGGAAAAGTATTTCAGATAGAAAAGGGTGGTGGTGGTCTTTTTCAGAATGTAATCGTAGAACCCGGTTGCGACTTTTCTCTTTTGGATAAGGTTTTTGTGATTAAGGCCCTGCCTCAAGAATCAAAATGATGAAGGAAATCGGGATATTTTTTTTTCTTCCCCTTTTGTGGGAAGGAATAAATTCTTCTTTTTTAGCGTACCTGTGGTTTCCTCTTCGTCATTTATGGATCTTTTCTTTTTTAATGGTTTCCTTATTCTGGAAAGAGAGAGAAGATAACTTAGATATTCTTCTCATCGTGATTTTAGGGATAACCTTGGACTTTGTATTTTTCCCCCCCTGGGGAACTTATCTTTTTGTTTTATCGGGATTAGCTTTATTTACTTATAGTTGGGTAAATTTTTTTTCTACCACCTTTGTTTCCCTCTTAACTATTTTCTTTTGTTTCCCTTTGGTAGAGCTAATTTTAGTGGAGATAGTAGCAGCTCTGGAAGGAACTACTTTGCCTTTTGTTCCTCTTTTAGGAGTTAAATTACTGAGCATTCCTCTTAACATTTTTTTGTTTTACTGGTGGCAAGAGAGAGAAATAAATCGAGGTTAAATTATGTGGAATGATGAAATGCAGGAGCGGGTAAACCAAAGAATTACTTATATTTCTCGCTTATTTTTGGTTATAATCATAGTTCTATCTTTACGGTTCTGGTATCTCAGCATTTTGCAAGGGGATTGGTATAAGCAAAAATCAGAGCAAAATCGGGTAAGAATTATATCTCTACCTCCTATTCGAGGTAGCATTTATGATTGTAACAATCAGGTATTAGCTGAAGATGTTCCTTGTTTTCGTCTGGTTTGGGAAAAAGGAGGAGCAAAAGTAGGGTTAGAAGAAATAGAAAAAAAAGTAGAGGAAGTTTTAAAGAAAGACCTTATTTCCCCTTTTTCAGAAAGAGGAGGGGGAGAAATAATATTAGTTGATCCTTTGAGCCTAGAAGAGGTGATTAAAATAGAGGAGGCCCAAAATGACTTACCGGGGGTGATGATAGAAAGTTATCCGATTCGCCATTATCCGGAAGGAAAACCATTTGCCAATGTGGTAGGTTATGTAGGAAAGATAAATGCTCAGGAATTAGAATCGTTACACTCTGAGGGTTATGAAATGGAAGATAGGATAGGAAAGGTAGGAGTAGAACGGGAGTATGAATCTATCCTTCGAGGGGAAAAGGGATACCGGAGAATAGAAGTCAACGCTTTAGGAGAAGTGGTGGGGGTTTTAGATTATCGTTCTCCCTATTTCGAGAACTCGATAGTATTGACTTTAGACCGCGAACTCCAGAAATATAGCTATGAATTGTTAGGGGATAAAAATGGAGTAATTATAGTGGGAAATCCCTATACTGGGGAGCTTTTAGCTCTGGTAAGCAAACCGAGCTTTGACCCTCAACTATTGAGTCAAGGAATGACTCCTGAAGAGTGGAATGCTTTAGTTCAAGATCAGAATAGGCCTCTTACTAATCGTCCTCTTCAAGCTCTTTATCCTCCTGGTTCTCTGTTTAAGTTAGTGATAGCTACTGGAGCTTTAGAAGAAGGAATTACCGATGAAAATAGGAAAATTTTCTGTCCTGGTTTTTTGGATTATAATGAGTGGCGCTATCCTTGCTGGAGAAGAGGAGGCCATGGATCAGTGGGTATAGAAGAAGCTATTGCTCAATCTTGTAATGTCACTTTTTATACTGTAGGTTTAGAGTTGGGACCTAGTAAAATTATAAACTGGGCTAATAAGTTAGGAGTGGGTCAGCCTTCGGGTATAGATTTACCAGGAGAAGAAACCGCTTTTTTGCCTACTCCAGAATGGAAGAAGAAGCAGCTTAAAGAGATGTGGTATCCTGGTGACACCATCAATTTGTCCATCGGACAAGGGTATCTTTTAGTTACACCTCTTGAGATGTATCGGGTAGTCAGTAACATTGCTACTCGAGGGGAAGTTTATAAGCCTCATGTGGTTAAAAAAATATTAAGCAGTGAAGGAGAAGTAATTAGAGAAATTACTCCAGTTCGACAAGATAAAATAGAATTGAAAGATAGCACCTGGAAGACTCTTATTCGAGGTATGGAAAAAGTGGTAAGTAAAGGAACTGGTCAAGTTTGTCGAGCTTTACCGGTTGAGCTGGCGGCCAAAACTGGTACAGCTCAAAATCCTCAAGGAAAAGACCATTCCTGGTTTGCCGGATTTTTCCCTTCTTCTCATCCCCAGCTGGTTTTTCTGGTATTGGTAGAGCACGGAGGAGATGGAAGTGGTGAAGCAGCGCAGGCAGCTAAAAAGTTAGTTGAATGGTGGATAGAAAATCGAGGTGCAAAAAATGGAAAGTAAAGCTATAGTTTTGATCCTCGTTGCTTTATCTCTTACTGGGATATTGGCAGTTTATAGTGTCGATCCCCTGCGGGGAGAGAAATGGGGAGAAAGTTTATTTAGTAGACAAATTATCTGGAACTTGGTGGGCTGGGTGGCTTTTATTTTTTTAAGTCAGATAGACTACCATCAATGGGTAAAAAGAGGGTGGCTCTGGTATTTCTTGATGATTTTATTTCTAGGTGCCGTTTTGGTTTTTGGAAAAGGAGATGAAGCAGGTTCTCGGCGATGGCTTTTTTCTCAGTCGGTGCAACCATCTGAAGGAGCAAAAATTCTCCTGGTTTTATTTTTAACTCATTACTTTTCAGAGCAAAGGGAAAATTTCGATTTTTGGCCTCTTCTCTTTAAAAGTGGAATACTTTCTCTTCTTCCCTTGGTGCTGGTTTTTGAAGAACCAGACTTAGGTTCTTCCCTGGTTTTATTAGTTATCTGGTTGGGAGCGCTTTTGGTTTGTGGCTTTAGTGCCCGAAAATGGGCAGTGATAGGAGGGGTAGGAGGAGGGCTTTTGCCTCTTTCCTGGTTTGTCTTGGAAGATTATCAGAAAGATAGGTTACTATCTTTTATTGATCCCGAGAAAGACCCATTGGGTAGCGGATATCATATTTTGCAGTCTAAAATCGCCATCGGAGCAGGGGGGTTTACTGGGCAAGGCTGGCTTTCTGGCACCCAGAGTCAACTTTATTTTTTACCTGCTCGGCATACCGATTTCATTTTTGCTTCTTGGTGTGAACAGATGGGTTTTTTGGGGGGAATGTTAATCATAGTTTTATTAGGGGTTTTATCTTATCTTTTTTTGGTGGTCGCTCTTCGCTCTTCTGATTTGGAAGGGAAGATTTTAGCTTCTCTTCTAGCTATAAGTTTACTTTTCCAATGGGCAGTGAATATAGGGATGAATTTGGGGATTATGCCAGTTACTGGGATTGCCTTACCTTTTATAAGTTATGGAGGAAGCTCGTTAGTAGCGAATCTAGCTTCAGCTGGTCTGGTTTATAATGTCAGTAAAAGTGGAGGTAAAGAAAGTTGGAAAAAGTGGATTTAGGGAAAGCTTTGTCTAGGAAGGAGATACTCTCCGTTAGCAAGCCGGCACGCTACATGGGAAAAGAGTGGAACATGATTTCGGGACGAGAAGAAGCTGAAATATCTGTAGTTTTAGCTTTCCCTGACCTTTATGAAATAGGAATGTCTCACCTGGGGTTGAAAATTCTTTACCACATTCTTAACTCTCTTCCTGGAGTTAGAGCGGAAAGAGCTTTTGTTCCCTGGCCCGATATGGGAAAGATGATGAAAGAAAAAAACATTCCTCTTTATTCTTTAGAGAATAAGATTCCTCTTCGTGATTTTGAAGTGATAGGAATAAGTCTCCAACACGAGCTAGATTATACTAATGTCTTGTATCTTCTCGATTTAGCTGGTATTCCTCTGCGGAGTGAGGAACGAGGGGAAGACTTTCCTTTAGTTTTAGGAGGAGGACCTTGTGTTTTTAACCCTGAACCTATATCTTCCTTTTTTGATGTTTTTTTGCTCGGAGAAGGAGAAGAAGCCCTGGTAGAAATAGTAGAAGTATTGAAAGCTATGAAGAACGAGGGGCGAGAGAAGGTTTTAGCGGAGTTATCTAAAATAGAAGGTTGTTATGTTCCTTCTCTTTATTCTGTTTCTTATTATCCTGATGGGAAAATAAAAAACATTTCTCCTTCTCGAGTGGTGAAGAAAAGATGGGTGAAAGACCTCGATAGTGCTTCTTATCCTCAAAAAATTATAGTTCCTTACCTTAATATTGTTCATGACCGGATTCCTTTAGAGATAGCTCGGGGTTGCACTCGAGGCTGCCGCTTCTGTCAGGCAGGGATGATTTATCGTCCTCACCGAGAGCGCTCTCCAGAAAAAGTGATAGAATTAGCAGAGAAATTGGTAAGAAGTACTGGTTATGAGGAGATTTCCCTTCTTTCCCTGAGTAGCACTGACTATTCCAATATTGAATATCTGGTTAAGGAGTTATCTTCTAGGTTAAGTAACGAGAAGGTGAACATTTCTCTTCCTTCCCTGCGGATGGATGCTTTTTCTGTGGAGGTAGCCCGGTCTTTGCAGGAAGTGCGGCGCAGTGGATTAACTTTTGCTCCTGAGGCGGGTAGTGAAAGATTGCGACGAGTGATAAATAAAAATTTGACTGATGAAGATATCTTTCAGACGATAGAAAAAACTTTTTCCTGGGGATGGAAGGAAGTGAAGCTCTACTTTATGATTGGTCTCCCGGGGGAAAGAGAAGAAGACATAAGAGGTATGGCTGATTTGGTGAAAGAAATTTTACGCCGGGGAAAGAAAAAAGGAGTGCATCTTGGTATTTCTGCCTTTATTCCTAAGTCTCATACTCCCTTTCAGTGGGTGAAACAGGAAGAAATAGAATCCCTGAATGAAAAGATGAACATCCTTCATTCTCTTCTTCATCCTTTAGGTCGTCGGGTTCGTTATAATTGGTCAGATTTTGAGGTGAACTTGATAGAAGGAGTGTTAAGTCGAGGAGACCGGAGAGTTTCTTCAGTTATTGAGCGAGTATATCGAAAAGGAGGAATGATGGATAACTGGAGAGAATTTTTTTCTCTTAAGCGATGGCAAGAGGGATTTGCAGAAGAGGGGCTGAATATGGATTTTTACACTCACCGGGAACGAGGAAAAGAAGAAATTTTTCCCTGGGAACATCTTTCTTCAGGAGTGAGTAAAGATTTTCTATGGAGAGAATATCAATTATCTCAAGAAGAAAAAATAACTTTTCCCTGCCGGGAAGGAGAAAATTGCTATAATTGTGGGGTTTGCTAATATGGATAGATTTCGTTATCGAGTGAAACATCAAAAGATGGCTCCTTTTCATCTTATTTCTCAGTTGGATTTGAGCCGTCTATGGAGCAGAGCTTTTCGTCGAGCTGAGCTTCCCGTTGCTTATTCTCAGGGTTTTAATCCTCGTCCTCTTCTTTCTTTTGGTCCGGCGCTGCCCTTGGGGGTGGAGAGTAGAGCAGAATATTGGGATGTTTCTCTTTCTCGGGAATTATCGCCGCAAGAGTTATTGGATGCTCTAAACAAAGAAGTATTTTCTGAGTTAAAAATTGAAGAGGTAAACCCTATTCCTCTATCTTTCCCTTCTATTAACCAGTCTATTAAGGGAGTGCGCTACTCTTATTATTTTTCTCCTTCGGTGAAAAAGATAGCCTCCCCCTTACTTACTGAAGAAGGGATAGAGAAAGAAAAAGAAGAAATGGTTGGGGAATTTTTAGTGGTGTTATTCCTTTTTAAAAAGGAAAAAATATTATATAGCGCTGGAGAGTGGGCAAAAGTATTAGAAGAAAAGTGGAGCGAAGACCCTGCCAGGATAGTTAAGGAAGAGGTTTTATGGTAGAACGGAGGTTAGATAGTTGAAGAAAGAAATTGTGATTGATATGTCGGAGATAGAGACTCGAGCGGCTCTCTTAGAGGAGGGAAAAGTGGTGGAGTTTTTTTTCGACCGAGCTACTCAGTCTCGCTTGGTCGGTAACATTTTTAAAGGAGTGGTAGAAAATGTCCTCCCTGGTATTCAATCTGCTTTTGTAAATATTGGTTTAGATAAGAATGCTTTTCTTTTTATCGGTGATGTGCTTTTAGATGATAAAAATAAAGTGCCCAAAGTGGAAGAGCTGGTGCATCCTGGTGATGAGATAGTGGTACAGGTAACTAAAGAACCTATGGGTACTAAAGGAGCACGGGCGAGCACTAAAATTTCCTTACCCGGTAGATATGTGGTTTTAATGCCCGGTATAGATACGGTGGGAGTTTCTCACCGGGTGGGCTCGGCAGAAGAGCGAGAGAGATTGAAAAAGGTCTTAGAAAGACTGAGACCTTCCGGTATAGGGGTAATAGCCCGGACGGCAGCAGAGGGGAGAAAACCAGAGGAATTGAAAGAGGATATAGATAACCTGCTTCGGTTGTGGGATAGGATTTTGAAAAAAGCTGAGATCATGTCTCCTCCTTGTGCTCTTTACGAAGAAGCCAGTCTCGTCTATACTTTAGTTCGGGATGTGATGGATGAGGAAGTAGAAACGGTGTGGATTAATTCCTTTTTTGGTTATCAGAAGCTCAAAGATTTTGTAGATTCTATTGCTCCTTCTTTGAGCAATCGGGTTAAACTTTTTGAAAGTCGAGAGAACATATTTGAGCATTTTGGTCTTAATCGAGAAATTGAGAAAGCTCTAAGTAGAAGAGTATGGTTAAAGAGTGGAGGATATCTGGTTTTTGACCGTACTGAAGCTATGACCGTTATAGATGTAAATACCGGCAAATTCGTGGGGAAAGGCAATTTGCAGGAAACCATTTTTAAAACTAATATGGAAGCAGCGGAAGAACTTGCTCGTCAGGTGAGGTTGCGAGATATAGGAGGTATAATTCTGGTTGATTTTATTGATATGGAGAAAAAAGAGCACCGCCGGCAAGTGGTGAGAAAATTAGAGGAAGTGTTATTGAAAGATAGAAGCCGCTGTACGGTAGTAGAAATGAGTGAATTAGGGTTAGTAGAGATGACCAGAAAAAGGTTGAGAAAAGAGATAGATTCTTTTTTGCGAGAACCTTGTTCTTTTTGTGAAGGAGAGGGAAAAATATTGTCTTTAGAAACTATAGCCGTTAACTTCTTGCGTAAGTTAGAGGAGATATGTAATAATACTACTTCCTCTACGGTAGCATTTTCGGTGGGAGAAGAATTGGGAGCATATCTCCAGGGAGAAGGGCAAAAATTTCTGGACAATTTAAAAAAACTGTACGGTAAGGAAATATTGTGGAAAGTGGACTCTTCTCTTCCTCCTCGCCGGTATAATATCATTGGAGTGGGTAGTGAAGAAGTCCGAGAAAAGATGGAAAAAGTTATTTGACTAAATTCTAGTTTCTGTGGTAAATTCTTTACCGTTCTTTAGGGGGTGAAATTCATGTTTGCTATTATTGAAGCACAAGGAAAACAGTACACTGTACAAGAGGGTAGTATAATTAAGTTAGAGGGCTGGCTACCGGAAGAGAAAGAAGTGGTTTTTGACCGAGTTCTTATATGGAAGAGCGATGAAGCGCTGAAAATAGGAAAGCCTTATCTTGAGGGAGTGAAAGTAACCGGGAAAATTCTGGAAAAAGGTAAAGGTAAAAAAGTAGTAGTGTTTAAATATAAACCTAAGATAAAATATCGGAAAAAAACCGGTCACCGTCAGCCTCTGACCTTAGTAAGTATTGAAAAAATAGAAGGAGAGTGAAACTATGGCTCATAAAAAAGCGGGAGGAAGTGCGCGTAACGGTAGAGATAGCAATTCTAAACGTTTAGGAGTAAAAGTGTATGGTGGACAGTTTGTGAAAGCCGGAGGAATTATTGTTCGCCAACGGGGTACTAAAATTCATCCCGGAGTTAATGTAGGTATAGGTAAGGATGACACCCTTTTTGCTCTCCGCAATGGTTATGTTGTTTTTGAAAGTAAAAGAAATAGAAAGCAGGTTTCTGTTTTTTCTGAGAATAGTTGAAAAGTGGGGAGAGTAATTGGTAGTAGATAAAGTAATCGTTAAGGTTCGAGGGGGTAAGGGAGGAGATGGGGCGATTAGCTTTCGTCGGGAAAAATATATCCCTCGAGGAGGACCAGATGGGGGAAAAGGAGGAGAAGGAGGTAGAGTTTTTCTCCGTGCTTCTCCTCACCGAGAAACTCTTCGGGATTTAGCTTTTTCTCCTCTCTATCAAGCTCTTTCTGGAGAAGGAGGTAGAGGGAAAAAGCAGGAAGGTAGAAAAGGCGAAGATTTGGTGATTGAAGTCCCTTTAGGGACGCAAGTTTTTGATAACCGCACCGGAGAAATGCTTGCTGACCTTCTTTATCCCGGAATGGAAGTAATGGTCGCTCGGGGGGGAAGAGGAGGAAAGGGGAATGTTTCTTTCACCTCTCCCGATAATCGTACTCCTCGAGTAGCGCAAAAGGGAGAGGAAGGAGAGGAAAGAGAGCTATGCTTGGAGCTGAAGTTTTTGGTGGATGTAGGGCTGGTTGGTTTACCCAATGCTGGCAAGTCTACTTTCCTATCTCGAGTGAGCAACGCTAAACCCCTTATAGCTCCTTACCCTTTTTCCACTAAAGAGCCTCTTTTGGGAATGGTGGGAGAAGAGGAAGAAAAGTTTGTTTTATTGGATACCCCAGCTTTGATTGAGGGAGCATATGAAGGAAAAGGGCTAGGAAATAGATTCCTTCGCCATCTGGAAAGAGCGTATCTTCTTTTATATTTAATCGATTTATCTTCTCCTTTTTCGGGAGCTAGTCCTGAGGAAGATTGGAGAATTTTGCGGGAGGAGCTGAGAAAGTATAAGTCACTTCTTGAGGATAAACCATTTCTTGTGGTGGCTAATAAATTAGACCTCTCTGGGGCACGGGAAGATTGGGATAGATTTAGAATGATTCTAGAAAGAGAGAAAATAGAGGGGTGGGGGATATCGGCTCTCTCGGGGGAAGGGGTAGAAGAACTCCTCGAAAGGATAAGGGAAATATTAAAAGAGGAAAGAGAAAAAGAAGAAACCATAGTAGAACGAGAAGAAATAAGAGCAAAAGACTTTTCTCCGGTGGTTTACCGTTTTTCCTCTACTTATTTGGAGAAATTGCTTCAGGAAGCAGGCCTCCATCCTGGAGAAGAAGAAGATTTTCTCAATCGAGAACTGGAAAAATCTGGATTTAAGCGTTATTTGTTATCTTTGAAATCTTCTAGCATAATAGAAGTAGGGGAAAGAAAATTAGTTTGGAAAGGAAAAAGACTTTCCTTTAGAGCTGATGAATAGAGAAGAATTCCAAAAAAATAGTACTTTGATAGTAGTAAAAGTAGGCTCCTCGCTTCTTTTGGAAAAAGGAGCTTTAAAATTAGATAAGATAAAAGAATTAGCTTATAATGTAGCTTGCTTAAGAGAACAAGGGAAGAAAATTATTCTGGTTTCCTCAGGAGCAGTAGCGGTAGGAATGAGTGTTATGGGTTTTACTAAAAAGCGAGGAGATATTCCTTTTAAGCAAGCCATGTCAGCTATTGGACAGAGTGTTTTGATGCAAGCTTACCGGGAAGTCTTTTCTCCTTTAGGGATACAGGTGGCTCAAATACTTCTAGCGCCTGAAGATACTCACAATCGAGTTAAGTATTTAAACGCTCGTAACACTTTTGAAGCCCTACTTCAGCTGGGGGTTCTTCCTGTGGTTAACGAAAATGACTCAGTGGCAGTGGAAGAAATAAAATTTGGTGACAATGATCGTCTTTCTGCTTTGGTAGCATCTTTAATAGACGCAGACCTTTTAGTTATTCTCTCTGATGTAGAAGGTCTTTTTACTGCTGACCCTCGTCTGTCACCTCAGGCGTCATTAGTGGAAGAAGTGAAGAAAATTAACGGCGAAATAGAGGAAATGGCTGGGGGGAAAGGTAATTATTTTTCTGCGGGGGGGATGAAAAGTAAAATAATAGCCGCTCGAATGGCTACTCTCTCTGGTATAGGAGTGATAATTGCCTCGGGTAAAGATTTCTCAGTTTTGCAAGAAATTGGAGAAGGAAAGAAGCGAGGTACCTTTTTCTGGCCCGAGAAAAAACGTCTCTCGGGGAGAAAGAGATGGATTGCTTTTGCTATGATGCCTCAAGGTAAAGTTTTAATAGATGAAGGAGCAAAAGAAGCTCTTTTGGGTCAGAAGAGTCTCCTTCCGGCTGGGGTTAAGGATGTGGAGGGGAACTTTGATTTAGGAGATTGTGTGGAAATTTTAGGCCCTTCTCGGGAATTAGTGGGAAGAGGAATAACCAATTACTCTTCAGAGGAACTCAGAAAAATATTAGGTTTACATACTGAAGAGGTGAGAGAAATTTGGGGAGGGAAAGATTTTGATGAAGAAGTGGTTCATGCTGATAACTTAGTACTTTTGGGGAGAGATTAATATGAGAGAAAATATAAAAGATGTAGCCCGAAAAACCAAAGAAGCCTCTTATTTTCTAGCTAATGCTTCCTCTCTTTCTAAAAATCAATTTCTTTTACAGCTAGCTGACAATTTAGAAAGAGAGGAAGAAGAGATAAAAGAGGAGAACAAGAGAGATTTAGAAAAAGCTAAAAGTATGGGGATGAAACCTTCCCTTTTAGACCGTCTGGAATTATCTTCTTCTCGGATAAAAGCTATGGCTTCTGGTTTGCGAGAAGTGGCTAATCTTCCCGACCCGGTGGGAGAAGTAATAGAAGGCTCCAAAAGACCTAACGGTCTTTTGATTACCAAAGTGAGAGTGCCTCTGGGAGTTGTAGCCATTATTTATGAAGCACGTCCCAATGTAACCATAGACAGTGTGGGATTGGGTATAAAATCGGGTAATGCTCTTATTCTTCGAGGTAGTAGCTCAGCCATTTATTCCAATCGGGTGCTGGTAGATAAAACTAAAGAAACTTTGTCTCAGTGTGGTTTCCCTCCTCAGGTGGTTAATTTGCTGGAGTGTGAGACTCATGAAGAAGTGCAGGAGCTTTTAGCTCTTCGAGATTATATAGATGTGGTTATCCCTCGGGGAGGAGCGGGTTTGATAAAATCGGTGATAGAAAATTCCCAGATTCCGGTTATAGAAACAGGAGTGGGAAATTGTCATGTCTATGTAGATAGGAGTGCCGATAGGGAAATGGCAGAAAAAATAGTGGTTAACGCTAAAACTCAACGACCTAGTGTTTGCAATGCCTGCGAAACTCTTTTGGTGGACGAAGAGATTGCCCCTCAAATTCTCCCCTCTGTGATTGGTGCTTTAAAGGAAAAAGGAGTAGAGATAAGAGGGTGTGAGAAAACGAAAGAATTGGTAGGAGATGTGAAGTTGGCTACCGAAGAAGATTGGTATGCTGAATATTTAGATTTAATTTTAGCAGTTAAGGTGGTGGGGGGGATAGAAGAGGCTATAAACCATATCAATAGATATGGTTCTCATCACTCTGAAGCTATTGTGACTCAAGATTATACGGCAGCGAGAAAATTTTTAGAAGAAGTGGATGCTGCAGCAGTTTATGTCAATGCTTCCACTCGTTTTACCGATGGGGGAGAATTCGGGATGGGAGCGGAAATTGGCATAAGCACTCAAAAACTCCACGCTCGAGGTCCTATGGGGTTGAGAGAACTTACCACCATTAAATATATGGTTTGGGGAACAGGACAGATACGGGAGTGATATTTACGCTTAAAAAAGGAATTATGGGAGGAACTTTCGACCCTATTCATTATGGACATTTAGTAACTGCTGAGGAAGTGAGAGATTACTTTGGCTTGGAAGAAGTGGTTTTTGTTCCTTCTGCTCGTCCTCCTCACAAAATAGGTCAAAAGGTAAGCGACCCGGAACATCGTTACCTTATGGTAGTTTTGGCTACAGTTACTAATCCTTATTTTCAAGTTTCTCGGGTAGAGATAGAAAGACCTGGTCCTTCTTATTCTATAGATACTGTTCGGTATTTTAAGAATCTGTGGGGGGAAGATACCGAAGTTTTTTTCATAACTGGAGCTGATGCTTTTTCTCAGATTTCTAGCTGGAATAACCCGGAAGAATTGCTAAAATTATGCACTTTTGTAGCTGCTTCTCGTCCTGGTTACCGATTGTTAGGGGTGGAAAATAAATACCAGGGAAGAGTAAGAACTATCGAAGTTTCTGCCCTGGCTATTTCTTCTTCGGAAATACGATGGAGAGTAAAAAGAGGCGAATCGATTAAGTATTTAGTACCGGAAGCGGTAGAAAATTACATTTACAAAAATGAATTATATAGAAACTAACCCCGACCAGATAATTTCTACTTTAAAAAATATAGTAGGAGAGTCCCGGTTTTATCATTGTTTGGGAGTAGCGGAAGAAGCTCAACACTTAGCTTCTCGCTGGGGAGAACAGGAAGACAAGTTATATCTTGCCGGTCTTTTACATGACTGTGCTAGAGATTTATCTCCTGAGGAGTTACTTCCCTTTTTACCTCCTTACCTAGGAGAAGAAGTTTATTCTATCCCTGCTATTTTCCATGCCTTAGCTGGGCCGGCGATAATAGAGAGGGAATTTAAAATTAAAGATCATAAAATTTGGCATGCTATACGCTGGCATGCTACCTCCTGTGAGGTGATGTCCAAATTTGATAAAATTCTATTCATTGCCGATTTTTGCGAAAGGGGACGGGAGTTCCCGGCAGCTTTAGAGATAAGAGAATTAGCAGAAAAAGACTGGGAAGAAGCTTACCGAAAGGTGTTGCAAGAAAAAATATCTTTTCTTCTTTCTCAAGGGTTTCTTATATATTCTTCTACTTGGAAGGCTTGGAATAAAGAAAATGAGAAATAAAAGAAGAGGCTGGAAAGTTTTTTACGTTATTTTAGGCTTTTTTATAGGTCTTTTTATTCTTTTTCTATCCACTCTTTTAGGGTTTAGAATACCTATCCACTGGACGGTGATAAAAGAGGTAATGGGTTATAGTGAACCCCAAAACACCTTCATCTTGGTAGTAGGGCAGGATAGTATTGAGCCTCGGCGGAGTGATACTATAATTTTAGTGGGTATCAATTCTCAGATAGATCAGGTTCTCCTCTTCTCTATTCCTCGTGATTCTCGTCTTTTAGTACCGGGGAGAGGGTATGATAAAGTTAACCACTCTTATGCTCAAGGAGGAATAGGACTTCTCCGACAAACCTTGGAAAATGCTTTAGAAATAAGGATTCCTTATTTTGTAGAGGTAGATTATGAAGGTTTTGAAAAGGTCATTGATGCCTTAGGAGGGATAGAGTTAGAGGTAGAAAAGCCCCTTAAGTATGTAGACAAAGCGCAAGATCTTTATATAGATATTCCAGCAGGAAAACAGGTGCTTAATGGGGAAAAAGCACTACAATATGTTCGCTTTAGATATGATAAGCTGGGGGATATTGGAAGAATTAAAAGACAGCAAGAGTTTCTTCAGGCTCTTCTAGATAAGATGGAAAATGACTCTCTTTTAGTAACTCGTCTTCCCCAATTGATAGAAAATGTCCGGGCAGCGCTAACCACAAATTTGACCAGTGAATACCTCACCCAATTGATTATGTGGTTTCAAGGATTAAGTCAAAGAGTGATAAAGATGGAAATGATGCCTGGGGAGGCGACATATATAGAGGGAATAAGTTATTGGGAACCAGATCTCGAGGCTTCTCGGGAAATAGTTCAGAAATTTTTCTTTGCGCGGAGGGAGGATATTGAGAATTCAGGAGAAAATAGTATTAGCCAAGAAAGCGCTGGAGAGTAAAAAGGCTTTTGACCTCGTAGTTCTTGATTTTCGGGGATTAATCCCCTTTTCTGACTACTGGCTTATTTGTAGCGGTTCTTCTACTATTCAAACCAAAGCAGTAGCAGAAGAAATTTTGAAAAAAATGGAGGAACAGGAGTTTAGACCTTTGCACTTAGAAGGAATGGAAGAGGGGGAATGGATTCTTATTGATTATGGTGATTTAATGATTCATATTTTTAGGGAAGAGGAAAGGTTATTTTATCAATTGGAAAGGTTATGGCATAAAGCTCCGCTTCTTTATTCGGAAAAAGAGGGTTTAAATCTTTTAGAGGATATTGATTGAATTTCTTTCCTGATTATGATTTAATGTAAAAGTTTAATTAATAAAGTACGCTCCTCGGTGATGGAAGGGAGGTAACATTATAATTGGAGAAACGATATCAAATTACTTCTGAATCAGTTACTGAAGGGCATCCGGATAAAGTAGCAGATCAGATTTCTGACGCCATACTGGATGCCATATTAGTTCAAGACCCTCAAGGAAGAGTAGCAGTAGAGACTCTGGTAGCTACCGGTTTAGTTTTAATTGCCGGGCAAGTAAGTACTAACTCTTACGTGGATATTCCTCACGTAGCCCGAAGTACCGTAAGGGATATAGGTTATACTCGGGCTAAATATGGTTTTGATTTTGAAACCTGCGCAGTTTTAACCGCTATAGATGAGCAATCTCCAGACATTGCCTTAGGAGTTAATCGCTCTCTGGAAGTAAAAATGGGAGAGGAAGTAGAAGATGCAGAGCTTTCTTTAGGCGCTGGAGACCAGGGTATGATGTACGGTTATGCTTGTAATGAAACTCCAGAGCTTATGCCCTTTCCCATCATTTTAGCTCATCGCTTAGCTTTTCGCTTAGCAGAGGTAAGAAAAAAGGGGATTCTTTCTTACTTAAGGCCCGATGGTAAAACCCAGGTCACTGTTGATTATGTAGACGATAAACCGGTAAGGATTGCCAATATAGTAGTTGCTGCTCAACATCATCCTGATATTTCTTTAGATACTTTGCGAGAAGACATAGTAAGAGAAGTTATAAACCCGATTGTTCCTTCTGCTTATAAAGATGATAGCACTCAAATTTTAGTTAACCCCACGGGAAGGTTTGTCATTGGTGGACCACAAGGGGATACCGGTCTTACAGGAAGAAAAATTATTGTTGATAGCTATGGAGGAATTAGTAAACATGGAGGAGGATGCTTCTCGGGTAAAGACCCCACCAAAGTAGACCGTTCCGGTAGTTATGCTGCTCGCTATGTAGCTAAAAATGTGGTGGCAGCTGGATTAGCCGATAAATGTGAATTTCAATTAGCTTATGCAATAGGTGTGGCTCGTCCAGTTTCTATGAGTGTAGATACTAAAGGAACGGGAAAAATTACTGATGACCAAATCCTCCAGCTAGTGAAGGAGGTTTTTGACCTTCGTCCCGGAGCTATAATTAAAAATTTGAAACTCCGACGGCCTATTTATAAAAAAACTGCTGCTTATGGCCATTTTGGGCGCAATGACCCTGACTTTACTTGGGAGAGAACGGACAAAGCTGATATTCTGAGGGAAAAAGCAGGACTCTGAAGGGAGGCAAAACTATGGAATTTGAAGTGGCTAATTTAGATTTAGCTGGTGAGGGAAAGAAAAAAATAGAGTGGACAGAGCGAGAAATGCCAGTAGTTACTAATCTTGCTTCTTCGTGGAAAGGTACCTTGCCTCTTAAAGAGTTAAAAGTAGCTGCCTGTCTTCATGTTACTGCTGAAACTGCAGTTTTAGTGAGAGCTCTAAAAGCGGGTGGGGCAGAAGTGCGGCTCTGTGCCTCTAATCCTTTGAGCACTCAGGATGAAGTAGCAGCTTCTTTAGTGAAGGACTATGGTATTTCTGTTTTTGCTATTCGGGGAGAAGACCGAGATACTTATTACCAACATATTCAAAAAGTACTAGAGTTTAGACCTCATATCACTATGGATGACGGAGCAGACCTAGTTTCCTTTGTGCATGGCCAAAAGAGAGAGCTTCTTTCAGAAATTAAGGGAGGAACAGAGGAAACCACAACTGGAGTTATTCGATTGAGGAGTTTAGAGAAAAACGGAAAACTGGGTTATCCGGTTATTGCAGTTAATGATGCTCTTACCAAACATCTTTTTGATAATCGTTACGGAACGGGACAAAGCTCTATCGAGGCTGTGTTGCGAGTTACCCATATTTTATTAGCCGGCAAAAAAGTAGTGGTGGCAGGTTATGGTTGGTGTGGTAAGGGTATTGCTGCTCGAGCTAAAGGTATGGGGGCGCAAGTAGCAGTAGTAGAAGTAGACCCGGTAAGGGCACTGGAAGCGGCCTTAGATGGAAATATCGTGTTACCGATGAAGAAAGCTGCTTCCTGGGGAGAGGTTTTTATTACTGCTACTGGAAATACATCGGTTATTAGAGGAGAACACTTTTTATCTCTTCCTGATGGAGCTATTTTAGCCAATGCTGGCCATTTTAATGTGGAAATTGATATAAAAGAGCTGGAAGAGCTGAGTATAAATAAAAGAGAAGTTCGTCCTTTAGTGGAAGAATATACTTTAAAAAATGGAAAAAGAGCTTATCTTCTGGGAGAGGGACGTTTGGTTAACCTAACTTGTGCGGAGGGACATCCTCCTACAGTTATGGATATGAGTTTTGCTAATCAGGCTTTGTCAGTCAAATACTTGAAAGAAAATGCTTCGCGTCTGGAGAAGAAAGTTTATTCCGTTCCTGAAGATATAGACCGAGAAATAGCTTTTCTAAAGCTGCAATCCCTGGGGTTAGAAATTGAAGAATTGACCCCTCGTCAGAAGGAATATCTTTCTTCCTGGCAAGAAGGTACTTGATAGATTTCCCTGTTTCACTGAATGTGAAGCCAAAAGTCCAAAGGGAGGAATGCACTATGAACAATTACGAATTAGGAGTAATATTCAGACCTACTCTTTCTGAGGAAGAGTTAAATTCAGAAGTAGAAAAACTTAAAGCCTTTCTCGGAGAGAAGGGTGAGGTAGTAAAAGTAAATTTGTGGGGGAGAAGGAAGCTGGCTTACTCGGTGCAAAAATACCAGGAAGGTTATTATGTATTTTTTAATTTTAAAATTCCCCCTGCTCAAGTGACAGAAGTTAAAAGATGGATAAGTTTAAACGAAAAAATCATTCGCCATCTTTTAGTTAAAGAAGATGAAAAAGAAGAGGTTTCTGCTTCTTCGTCTTCCCCGGAAGAAGAGATAAAAGAAGAGGTAGAGAGCGAAGAAACAACGGGTGATGCCTCATCTCAGTCTTAATCGGGTCTTTTTAATCGGGTTTTTACCTCATAGTCCGGTAGTACGTTATGTCCCTTCGGGTATACCGGTGGTTAATTTTTCGCTAGCGGTCTATCGGACTCTCCCTGCCGACGAAGAAAAAGAATGGATAGATTATCTTAATATAATAGCATGGCGGGACTTGGCTTTATTCTGTGGGGAAAATTTAAAAAGAGGGGATTGGATTTTTGTAGAAGGGAGAGTCCAAGTAAGAACTTATGATAGCCCCGAAGGTAAGAAAAAGAAAGTTTATGAAATTGTGGCTTCAGGAGTGAAACTTTTATCATATCCAGAAAATAAAGGAAGAGAGGAGGTAACTGAAAATGGCGGTGGATAAAGATGAATACTCGGGGAGGAAAAAATTCTTCCGCAGAAAAAGGAAACCCTGTATGTTTTGTTTAGGGAAAGCAACAATAGATTATAAAGATGCTGACTTCCTTCAGAGGTTTTTAAGTGAGAGAGGTAAAATTGTTCCTCGCCGGGTTACGGGAACTTGTGCTAAACACCAGCGAAAAGTGGCTCAGGCTATAAAAAGAGCGAGAGAACTTGCTCTTTTACCTTATACAGTAGATTAGAGATTAATGAGACAGGCTAGGTCTACGGTGGAGGGGGCTTTTTTAGCTGCCCTCACCGTTATTTTTTACCTTTCATCCATATATATACCTGTTTTAGGTTTTCTGTTAAGTTTTCTCTGTCCTCTTCCGGTTATGTTTTTGACCATTCGCTGGGATATGAGAGCAGGGTTATTGGCGGCTTTGGTAGCTAGTTTTATAGTTTTTATTTTTAGCGGGGTGATATCTGCCCTAACCTGCCTGGTGGGGTTTACCCTTTTAGGATTGATTATGGGCCTTACCATCAAAAGAGGCTATAACTTTATAGAAGTGATAGGAATAAATACTCTGGTTTCTATATCTTCCAAGCTATCTTTAATTGCCTTGGCGTTTTTGATTATGGGTCAGAATCCTCTGGCCGAGAGTTTATCTTTTTTGGAAGAAGGTTTACAAAAAGGATTATCTTTTTTCCCCTCTGAGGGAGGAATGAGCGTAGATGTAATAATGAGTTTTATCCGTATGGTTTTACCTGCTACCGTAATTATTGCTTCCATTTTAGATACGGTTCTCAATTTTCTTTTAGGTAGCTGGATAGGTAAAAGAATAGGAATTAAATTTCCTTCTTTTCCGCCTTTTGAGGAATGGCAATTGCCTAAATCTATTTTTTGGGCTTTTGCTTTAGGATGGCTTTTTGTTCTGGTGGGAGGAACTACTTTTTGGGGCAAAATTGGTATAAATTTACAGATGGTTACTCAAATCCTTTTTTTAGTTCAAGGAGCATCTGTGATATATTATTTCTTGGGTAAGCGCATTCACTCTCGAGTGTGGTTAACCATCATAGTGATTATTTTAGCTGTGCAACCTTTGCTTTCCACCCTGTTGAGTTGGTTAGGGGTTTTTGATGTGTGGTTTGATCTGCGGAAAATTAGAGGTAAATAAGGAGGACATACAATATGAAAGTGATACTTTTGCAGGAAGTGGAAAATTTGGGAAAAGAAGGAGACGTAGTGGAAGTAAAGAGCGGTTATGCCCGTAACTATCTTTTGCCTCGAAAATTAGCTATAGAAGCTAATAAAGGGAGTATTTCTCAAATAGAAGCATTGAAAAAGAAAAGAGCTATTCGAGAGGCTAAAGAATTAGAAGAGGCCAAAGTATTGCAAGGGAAAATAGATGGTCTGGTTCTGGAGTTTTCTAAAAAAGCAGGAAAAACAGGAAAACTTTATGGGTCGGTTACTTCTCGGGAAATAGCAGAGAAAATTTCTCAAACTATAGGTATAGACGTAGATAGAAAATATCTGGACTTGGGAGAACCCCTTAAAGAAATAGGCGAATATCCGGTGAAAGTTAACCTGGGTAGAGGTATTTATGCTACGGTTAAAGTGAAAGTTCAGGGAGAAGAGGTAGAAGAGGAGGTAGAAGGGTCCTGAGTATTGAAAGAGTTCCGCCTCATGACTTAGAAGCAGAGCAGGCTACTTTAGGGTCTATGCTTCTAGATAAAGAGGCTCTCCTTCGAGTATTAGATATCTTGCAGCCCGAAGATTTTTACAAAGACAGCCACCGTCTTATTTTTGAAAGCATTGTAGAGCTTTTTGAAGAAGACCAGGCTTGTGATATTGTGACTCTGGTGGCCAAGCTGAGACAAAAAAACCAACTGGAAGCGGTAGGAGGCATAGATTACTTAACTCAACTGGTAAACATTGTTCCTACTGCTGCCAATGCTGAATATTATGCTCATATTGTAGAAGAGAAATCTATATTTCGTTCAGTGATCAATCTCTGTACTCGAATTATTCGGGAAAGCTATGATGGAGGTTTAGATGCTAAAGAACTTTTAGACCGAGCTCAGAACTGGATTTTGCAGCTTTCTCAAAAGAAAATTCGTTACGATTTTGTGCCTCTTAAAGCTATAATCAATGAGGCTTTTGACCGGATTGAAGAACTATATCATCGAGATGAACATGTTACCGGAATTCCTTCCGGTTTTGTAGATTTAGACTTAATTACTGCTGGTTTTCAACCTTCTGATTTTGTAGTAGTGGCAGCTCGTCCGGGTATGGGTAAAACTAGCTTATGTTTGAACGTTGCTCAATATGTGGGAACTAAAAAGAATATTCCAGTGGCTATTTTTAGCCTGGAGATGTCCAAAGACCAAATTGCGCAAAGGATGCTCTGTAGCGAAGCTCGAATTGATGCAGCCAAAGTGAGAAAAGGATTTATAGCCGAGAGGGAATGGCCAGAATTAGCTAAGGCAGCGGGGAGGTTAGCCGAAGCTAATATTTTTATTGATGATACTCCCAGTATTTCTGTTTTAGAACTGCGAGCCAAGGCTCGGCGTCTTAAGGCAGAAAGGGATTTAGGTTTAGTTATAGTTGATTATCTACAGCTGATGAGAGGATACCAGCGCGCCGAGAACCGGCAACAGGAGATTTCAGAGATCTCCCGTTCCTTGAAGGCTATGGCTCGAGAGTTAAATGTACCAGTTATAGCGGTATCTCAGCTTAGTAGAGCTGTAGAGCAGAGGACTCCCAAGAGGCCTCAACTTTCAGATTTGAGGGAAAGTGGAGCTATAGAACAAGATGCTGATTTAGTTCTTTTGATTTACCGAGAAGATTATTATAATCCTAATACTTCCAAAAAAGGAATAGCTGAAATCATTGTAGCTAAGCAGCGTAATGGTCCTATAGGAACAGTAGAATTGATGTTCCAAAAAGATTATGCTCGCTTCGAAAACCTGGCTCGGTAGTTTTTAAAGATGGATTAAATAGGGAACTATTTATTAAACTTTAAATATAAAAAGGTTGAACTCTGGGGTGTTTCCCTCTTTAGACCCCCTCCTTAGTTTAAAAAACACTCCAGAGTTCAACATCCTGCTTAAGATGGGAGGGCGAAAATGGATGGACTAACTATATACCAAAGACCTGTTTTGTCTAATCCTTCACTTTTACTGGGATTTACTGGTTGGATGGATGGAGGAGATGTCTCCAGTGGGTCGGTAGCCTATCTTCAGAAGAAGTTTGCTGCCGAAATGATAGCCGAAATTGACCCTCAAGAGTTTTATCTGTTTAATTTTCCTGGAAGTATGGAAGAGGTAGCTCAGTTCCGCCCTTATAGTTTGATTAAAGACGGAATAGTTAGTGAGTTTCACTATCCTCAAAATCAATTTTTTTGTGCTCCCCAAGAAAATCTTCTTCTCTTTTTGGGTAAAGAGCCTAATATGAAGTGGAATAGATATGCAGAAAATATTTTCGCTTTAGTGAAAGAACTGGAAGTAAAGAGGATTTATTTTATAGGTAGTGTCAGTGGATTAATTCCTCACACTCGGGAGCCCCGGATATCTTGTTCGGTTTCTGATGAAAAGTTAAAAGCAGAGCTAGAAGGTTATAACCTTCGTTTCAACGATTATGAAGGCCCAGCTAGCATTACCACTCTTTTTACTCTTATGGCTTATCAAAAAGGTGTAGAAATGATTAGTTTAGTAGTAGAAATACCGATGTATATTCAGGCTACCAACCCTAAGGGCATCGCTTCGGCTTTGAGAATCCTCTCCTCTCTTCTTAACTTGCCTTTGGTGGGAGAAGATTTAGAGAGTATGGGTGAGGAATTTGACAGAAACGTAGAACAGCTGGTGGGAAAATATCCCGACTTAGTAGAAAAGATTAAAAAGTTAGAAGAAAACTACGACCGGGAAATTTTAGAAGATGACCAGAACTTCCGAGAATGGCTGAGACGGCACGGCATTGATAAGGTTTGAAAGAGATCCAATGAAAAGAGGTCAAAAAGGGCAGGAGGTAAGAAGCTAAAGAGATTTTTCTGCAGCGATTTTTTCTCCTCCCCTTTGGGCTTCTTGAATCACCTGAAGGAGTGGTATTTTCTCCTGAGCAGCTATTTTTTTACAATCTTCATACTCTGGGGTAACTTTAACCATTTCTCCCCAGAAAGATATCTTGCCTCTCACTTTGCCCCAGGAAGTGGGTATTTCTATTTCCTCCCGAGAAAGGAAGTATTTATCTACTTGGTATTCTCTCACTCCCAGAGTGGTAGTTTCTTTTAGAATTACTTCCTCCATTTTAGTTTTTAGGGAAAGAGGGGTAATTACTGAGAGTTGGAAAGCTGGTCTTTGTTTTTTCATAAAAATGGGAGTAATGAAAACGTCTAGGGCTCCTTCTTGAAAAAGCTTTTCAGTGAGATATTCTACGATCTGGGGAGACATATCATCGATATTGGTTTCTATTACCAGGTTTTTTTCTTCTTTAAGGTGAATCTCTCTTTTTCCCATTATAGCTCGCAAGACATTGGGATAAGAATAATCTCTCTCTCCTGCTCCATAACCTATTTTTTCTATCTGGCAAGAGGGTAAACTACCGAAGGATTTACTCAAAGAAGATACGAGGACTGCTCCGGTAGGGGTAGTTAGCTCTCCTTCTATTTCTCCCGAATAAATAGGTATACCTCGGAGAAGCTCCAAAGTAGCAGGAGCGGGGATAGGGAGTAAACCGTGAGCAGATTCTACCCAACCATGACCGGTGGGGATGGGAGAAGAACGGATTTCATCTATTTCTAACATATGAAGAGCTATTAGCACTCCGGTTATGTCTACTATGGTATCTACCCCTCCTACTTCGTGAAGATAAATTTCTTGGGGGTCAGCTCCATGGATTTTAGCTTCTACCTCAGCAATTTTCCTCACCATTTCTTGCGCTTTTTCTTTTATAGGGGAGGGAAAAGGACTTTCCTGGATGATACGGATTAATTCCCGCGCTGGGCGATGATGGTGGTGCTCTTCTTCTTTTATTTTAACCTGAGTAGCGGAAATATTATGTTTTTGGATTTTTTTAATCTCTATTTCAAAAGAGATGGGCATTTTTTTAATTTCAGAAATAAAGAGAGAAGTAGAAATTCCCAGATCTAAAAGAGAGCTCAAAAACATATCTCCGCTTATTCCTGAAAAGCAATCCAGATAAAGGAAATTACCCATTATCTCACTCCTTCAGCCAGCTGGTTAATCATATGGGCTAAAAATCCAGCTCCAAACCCATTGTCGATATTTACCACTGCTACTCCCGGGGAACAGCTATTAAGCATGGTAAGCAGGGGAGTAACTCCTTTCAAATTAGCTCCATATCCGGTGCTGGTGGGAACAGCGATAATAGGTCTATTCACTAATCCAGCTAAGAATCCGGGTAGAGCTCCTTCCATTCCGGCTACGGCGATGATGACATTGGCTTTCCATAGCTCAGGAAGATAAGGTAACAGGCGATGCAGCCCAGCGATACCTACATCAAAAATTCTTTCTACTTTACTCCCGGCAATTTCGGCAGTAAGGGCTGCTTCTTCTGCCACTGGTAAATCAGAAGTTCCAGCACTTACTAAAGCAATTTGCCCTTTTTTTTCTCGGGGTTCTCGCTCTAAAAAAATTATCCGAGCTTGGGGATGATAGCGAGCGTCGGGTAGAGCTGATTTAATTAGCCCATAGATTTCTTCACTAGCCCGGGTAGCTAAAACATTAGGATATTCTGCAGCCAGTTTTTGCATGATGATTAATATTTCCTCTTTAGTTTTTCCCGGACAGAAAACCACTTCTGGGAATCCTTTGCGAATGCCTCGATGATAATCAATTTTAGCAAACCCTAAATCTTCAAAGGGATAAGTGCGCAGTTTTTGTTTAGCTTCTTCTGGGGTTATTTTCCTTTCCCACAGGTCTTTTAATATTTCTTCCCACTTTTCTGGAATGATATTTCCTCCTTTTATTTTTATAAGTCAGTAACAAAATCCTTGAGCACAAGAAGAAGCGGCTTTCTTCCCTGATTTTTTATTATTCCGGGGTTGGGGAAGATTAGCTAGAAGCGTTTCGGCGTCTATTTCTCCCTCCCATTTTCCTACCACCTTATTTTGGGAGTTGACTAAAAATAGGGAAGGAGTTTTCCATACTCCCCATAAAGCCTGCAGATGATTACCGAAATAAACTTCTATTTCTAAGGGTAGGCTTTCCTTTAAGCTTTTAACCTCCCGCCAATCACAATCGGAGCATATGGTTAAAAGAGTTACTTCTTCAGTTTCCCCCTTTTCTTTTAAGTTTTGGTGAAGTTGGAGAAGAGGATAAAGACACTCCCCACAATCTGGAGATAGAAAGTATAAGAAAGTGAGGCCAGAGGAATGGAATTCTAATTCTTCTCCTTCTAAACTATAAAGAACAAAAGTAGGAGCTTCCCTTACTGAGGGGTAAGCCCAACTGCCTGACCCCATTATCAATCCCAGAGCTAACCAAGTTATGACCAACTTTTTTTTCTGATTAAACATAGCTTTCCTTATGATAGCAAGTTTCCTTGCATTAGTAAACTGGTGAGGAGAAAAAGTAAGGATGAGTTTCTCTGCTCCAAGAAGAAGTGAAGCGGTTTACTGTTCCTTTGTTCATATCCAGTAAAAATATATCCCAGTTATTACCCTCTGCTGCACCGGAAAAAGCTACCCATCTTCCATCCGGAGAAGAAGCCGGATTTTCTTTGGGATAGTTATCGTAGGTGAGCCGGGTTAAATTCTGGTTTACTAAATCCAGGGAATATAAGTCCCCTCTTCCTCTTTCTTCACCCACAAAAATCACTCTTCCCCCACTGGGAGTAAAAACGGGTTGTTTTACATTCAAAGGAAAATCGAAGCTTTCTTCTTTCTGGGTTAAACAATCATATAACTTTAAAGACCATTTCCCGTCAATTAACTCGCAATAAGCTAAGTATCGGCTATCAGGAGAAAAAGCTGGCCAGTTGAGAGGATTATCTTTTTCTATGAGTGGCTTTTGAGAAGAGCCATCTTTGTTCATTTCCCAGATACTCTGTTTATTTTTCCGCTCCGAAACAAAGACTATTTGATCTCGAGAAGAAATAGCCGGAGAATAATCCTTAAAACCAGCTACGCTTAACTCTTCCACTTTTCTATCTTCTAAGCTGAGTCGGTAAATTCCTTTTCCCCAACCTTTATCTAGAACGAATATCACGTAGCGAGTGTCGAAAGATAAAATGGGGCTTTCGATATAACCTTCGTCAATGGTATAAAGGGGAATTTGTCTTTTTCCCTCTATGTCGGATAAAATTATAGAACTTTCTCCATATTCTTCTCGAGCAAAAAGGATTTTGATTTCTCGATGAAAAGAAAATTCTTGAGCCAACATCTCTTTTAGCTCTTCTATCATATAATTTTGGTCTTCTTTTTTCCTCACTAAACCTAAAATTTTGTCGGAAGTTTGTAAATCTATAGCTTCAAAAAATAGCAAATCTTCTTTTTCATAACCCCGAAATAAAAGATTACCTTCCTTTTGTAACTCGGAAAGGTTGAGATTTTCTCCTGAGCTAGAAGATAATTCTACCCATTCCCACGTTGTGTTTCTCTCTAAAAATGAACGAAGGGGAGTAAAAGTCTGAGAAGGAGTAGAGTCGAGGAATAATGCTTTCTCTTTTCCTTCCGATACGGAGATAAAGAGAACCACTACTATAACTAAGGCTATTATTTCTAACTTTTTCACTTCGCTCTCCTCTTTTCTCTAAACTATTTATTTGATAGTATAATATAAAATTGGTGAAAATAAAGTGACTAATTTTTCTATTATTACTATTTCTCGAGAAATAGAAAGCTATGGGGATGAAATCGCCGAGCAACTTTCTCGAACACTAAAAATGGAGTTGGTAGATAAAGAGAAGTTCGTTTCCCTTTTAGGAGAATTGTCTCCTCAGCTACCTACTGAGCCTCCTCGAGGTGAAAAGGAAAGAGACCTATGGGTTAAGAAAGTACGCTCTCTTTTAGAACAACGGGCTTCTCAAAAGCCTTTTATTTTGTTAGGAAGAGGAGGACAGAAAATTTTAGAAAATTGCCCCCTGGCTTTCCATGTTTTAGTAGTAGCTTCGCAGGTTACTCGCCTTTACCGAATGATGGAGAAGTATAAGCAAGACGATGTAACCGCTAGTCGGATTCTCACTGAACAAGACCAGCAAAGAGAAAGGTTTCTGAGACACACCTTTGGGATAGATTGGAGAGAACCTCTTCACTACCATTTAGTAGTGAATACTGATTTCTATGGGATAGAGGAAGCCACCGATTTAATTTTAAAAGCCCAGGAAAATGTGACTGTTATCTCTCCTGCAAAGGGAGAGAAGCATAAAAAAGTGGAAGAACGTTCTCTTTTTCCTCGGGAGGATTTAGGGCAAAAAACAACTTTTTCTCATCCTTCCGAGGAAGAATTTGCTCGAATGTTAGACTTTTATGGGGTTCGCTGGCTTTATGAGCCCCGCACTTTCCCCTTAGAATGGGATGAAGAAGGTAATCTCACTGAAGCTTTTGCTCCTGACTTTTACCTCCCTGATTTTGACCTGTTTATTGAGTTAACTACTCAAAAACAAAAACTAACCCACAAGAAAAATAAAAAAGTGAGAAGATTAAAAGAACTTTATCCTCAAATAAAAATCCGGGTAGTCTATGCTCGAGATTATGAATATATTTTAAATCATTTAAAAGGAGAGAATAATGAATGAAAGACGTTTAGGGGATTTACTTTTGGGCAGAGAGGAAATTGAAGAAAAAGTTGAAGAAGTGGCTAAAAATATATCTGCTGACTACGAAAATAAAAGACCGATATTGGCGGTGATTTTAAAAGGAGCGGTTTATTTTGCCGTAGATTTGAGCCGAAATTTAGAAATACCTTTTGACCTGGATTTTTTAGCTCTTTCGGGCTTTAAACCTGGCTTACTGCGAGTAGAGATAGAGAAAGACCTAGATATAGACGTAAGAGGAAGAAATATCTTAATTGTTGAAGACATTGTGGATACGGGGTTAACTCTCAATTTTCTAACTCGAGAATTAGAAAAAAGAGTTCCCCAGAGTATAAAAATCTGCACTTTTCTGGATTGTCCGGCCCGAAGGATTGCTGAAATTCCCATACATTATCGCTGTTTTGAGATACCTGATGTTTATGTAGTAGGATATGGTTTAGACTTCCAGGGTAGTTTTCGTAATCTAATGGAAGTTTATACTCTATATGACCAGAGTGGTAGAAGCACCCAGATTTTAAAACAGATGGGAAAGGGAGGTAAAAAGTGAATTATTTTCGGGAAGCCATCCATTCTTTGGAAGAATACACTCCTGGTGAACAGCCGGAAGAAGAAGGATATATAAAACTCAATACCAATGAAAACCCCTATCCTCCATCTCCTTTAGTAGAGGAAAAAGTCACCGAAGCTCTCCGCCAAGGTAAAATTTCTCTTTATCCTCCCCCTTTAGGAGGGAAACTAAGAGAAAAAGCTCAGGAAGTTTATGGACTTCCTCAGGATTGGATAGCAGTAGGAAATGGCTCTGATGAGCTTTTAAATCTCCTCTTTCGCCTTTTTTTAGATAAAGGAGACGAGGTGGTTTATCCCTTTCCTACTTATACTTTGTACCGGACTTTAGCTTTTCTCCAAGAGGCAAAAAAGGAAGAACTTCCTTTCCCTCCGGATTTTTCCCTCCCGGAAAGTCTTTTTACTTGTCCAGCTAAGCTAAAAATAATTTGTAACCCTAACTCTCCCACTGGTACTTTTGCTTCTCCGTCCCAGATAGAAAAACTACTTTCTCTATCTTCTTGCCCGGTGATAGTGGATGAGGCTTATGTTGATTTTGCTACTGGTAGTGTTCTTCCGCTTCTGCGGGATTTCCCCAACCTTATCATAGTGAGGACTCTTTCTAAATCTTTTTCTTTAGCCGGATTGCGGGTGGGAATTCTTTTTGCTCATCCCGATATAGTAAGAGGAATATTAAAAATTAAAGATTCTTACAATGTGGGAATTCTATCTCAGGTGGGAGGAGCGGCGGCTTTGGAAGATATAGAGTATATGAAACAAAACGTGGAAAAAATCAAATCCACTCGGGAGTGGTTCTCCCAAGAGATGAGGCAGTTGGGCTTTTTAGCTTACCCTTCTCAAGCTAATTTTATTATGGTAAAAAAAGAAGGAAAAGATTTAAAGTTTCTCTATGAAGAGCTAAAGAAGAGAAAAATACTCATTCGTTATTTTCCAGAGTGGTCAGATTCTTTACGCATTACCATAGGAAAAGAAGAAGAAATGAGAATTCTCCTAGCTGCGATGCAGGAAATAATAAAGGAGATAAATGTTTAAACTTTTTATCTGGGATTTAGATAACACTTTGATAGCCAGTTCTCCTCTTTTATGGGGAGCTTTTTCCTGGGTAGCGGAAAAATATGGAAATAAGAAAATGACTCCTCAGGAAATAGTTAGTTTGTATGGTCCCCCGGAAGATGTGGTGATAGAAAAAATAGTGGGAAAAGAGAAAAAAGAAGATGCTCTTCGGGAATTCTATCGTTTTTATCAGGAAAAGCATGACGAGATGGTTAAAGTTTTTCCTTTGTTGCTGGAGACAATAGATTACCTGCGAAAGCGGGGAGTAAGACAAGCTCTGTTTACCTCCAAAGGAAGGAAAAGCGCCGAAATTACTTTAGAAAAGTTAAGAATAAAGGATATTTTTGACCTGGTAGTGTGTGGAGATGAAGTGCTTCGTCCTAAACCTTATCCTGACGGAGTGGTAAAGATTCTGGAAACTTTATCTATTGAGCCACAAGAGGCTCTATATTTGGGAGATTCTCCTTTAGATGCTGAGGCGGCGCACCAGGCCGGAGTGGGCTTTGCTCTTGTTCTCTGGGATTTTCTTCCTCGAGACAAAGAAGCAAAAGAGGTAGAGTTGATATTTCACTCTCCAGAAGAGCTCTGGAAATGGGTGCAGAAAATTTATAATTGAGGGGGGATAATTTTGCCCTGGGAAAAAGTGAAAAAGAGAAATGGAGAGTTAGAGGATTTTTCTCCAGTCAAAATTACTCGAGCTATTTATAAAGCTCTCTCTGCCTGTGGGGTGGGAGGTGAAGAAGAGGCAGAAAAGCTCACCCAAAAAGTGTTGGAGATTCTACCAGAGCGGGTGAAATCTTCTATTCCCGAGGTAGAAGAAATCCAGGATACGGTAGAAGAGGTGCTGATGAGAGAAGGATTTCCGGAAGTAGCTCGAGCTTATATTCTCTATCGAGAAAAAAGAAGAGAGTTGCGAGAGGCGAAACAAAAACTTTTCGGAGTGAAAGACGACCTTAAGCTTTCCCTCAACGCTGTGCAAGTGTTACAGGAGCGCTATCTCCTGCGAGATGAAGAAGGGAAAATTATAGAGACTCCTCGAGAAATGATGAAGAGAGTGGCTAAAGCTATAGCTCAGGTAGATACTCGCTATGGAGAGGATGAGGAGAAAGCCTACTCTGAATTCTATGAGATGTTGACCTCCCTTTATTTTTTACCTAATTCTCCTACTTTGATGAATGCCGGAACTCCTCTCGGGCAACTTTCAGCTTGCTTTGTTTTGCCGGTAGAAGATTCTATCGAATCTATATTTGATGCCTTACGAGAAATGGCTCTTATCCATAAATCCGGAGGAGGAACAGGTTTTACTTTTACTCATTTGCGTCCTCGAGGAGATAGGGTTTCTACCACTGGCGGCAGAGCTTCCGGTCCAGTTTCTTTTATGAGAATTTTTGATACTGCTACCGAAGTAGTGAAACAAGGTGGGAAACGCCGGGGAGCCAATATGGGTATTTTACGCTTTAACCATCCTGACATTCGGGAATTTATCTATGCCAAAGGAAGAGCTAACTTTTTAGAAAATTTTAACCTCTCAGTGGCTATAACTGATGAGGAAATGGAAAAAGTACGAAAAGGGGAAGAATTAAAACTCCGCAATCCCAAAGATGGAAAGGTGTGGGAGAGGATAAATGCCCGAGAACTTTTTAAAATGTTAGCTGAAAATGCCTGGAAAAATGGGGAGCCGGGTCTTATATTCTTAGACGAAATAAACCGCCATAACCCTACCCCTGCTCAGGGTAAAATTGAAGCCACTAACCCCTGTGGGGAAGTACCGCTTTTACCTTATGAATCCTGTAATTTAGGCTCCCTCAATTTGGCTCGGATGGTGGAGGAAGGAAAAATTGATTACCAGAGGATAAAAGAAACAGTAAAGAGAGCAGTGCATTTTTTAGATAATGTTATCGATGCTAATCGCTATCCTTTAGAGTCGGTGCAAAAAATGGTAGAGGGAAACCGAAAAATAGGCTTAGGAGTGATGGGTTTTGCCGATATGTTGGTGAAAATCGGAGTTTCTTACTATAGCGAAGAAGCCTTGAAAATTGCTGAAGAAGTGATGAATTTTATTTCTTTCCAAGCTCGATTTGCCTCTCAAGAGCTAGCTGAGAAACGGGGAACTTTCCCCAATTATCCTCAAAGTATCTGGGCAGATAAGGATTTACCTCTTCGTAACGCTACTCTTACCTCTATTGCTCCCACGGGGAGTATAAGTTTGATTGCCTCTACGTCCAGCGGGATAGAGCCTTTTTTTGCTTTAGCCTTCCGTCGCTACGTTTTAGATAATACCGAGCTTTTGGAAATAAATCCTTTGTTAGAAGAAAAGTTAAACAGCTATCAGGTTCCGGAGGAAACCTGGAAGATAATTTGGGAAAAGGGAAACTTAGAAGGAATTGACGTTCCAGAAGAACTTCATCGTCTCTTTATCACTGCCCTAGAAATACCTCCTGCCTTTCACATTCGGATGCAGGCTACTTTCCAGAAATATGTAGACAACGCCGTTTCTAAAACTATTAACCTTCCAGAAAGTGCCACTCCTCAAGATGTAGAGGAGGCATATCTTTTGGCTCATGAGCTAAAATGTAAGGGAATTACTGTCTATCGCTATGGTAGCCGGCCTCAACAGGTGTTATATCTGGGGATAGAGGGAGAACCTTGTGAAAGTTGTTAGAGAAAGATTTTTGGAGTTCTTTCACTAAATCTCGGGCGATATTTTTTGCTCCTTCTTTCTTTTTTCCCCAGGTTTTTTCACTAAACTCTTGAGCTCTTTTCTGGTAGAAGGAAAGATGGGTAAGAACTTCTTCTAAGATTTTAGCAGTTTCTTGAGGAGTATCTGCTCCGGTAATGAGAGCGTCACCCAGAAGAGGTTTCTGGCGCTTATTTATAATCTGGATTGCTCCCTCTCGGTAAGTTCGTAAGGAGGGAATGCCTAAGGAAGCAGCTTGTTGTATAGCTGTGCCAGCGAATCCTACAACCAGTGCTCCTCGGGAGAGATGCTCTAAGTAATCTCCTCGACTAAAAGCAAAGTTTGTTTTGACTTTTTTCATCTCTTCTTTAATTTCTTCTTCCTCTCTCTCGGGAGGGAAAACCCAGTGGATAGAAAAAGATTGCAGAAGGGAAGGAGAAGTATATTGGAGAGTTTTAGCTAAAAACTGAAGATTTTCTTTCCAATCTTCTCGACTCCCGGTAAGCAAAATTATTTCTCTCCTTTGGGGAACCAATATAGAAGGTGAGGGACCTAAAAATCCTAAATAGTGCGCATTGATGCCTAAACTCTTAAACCACTTAGCCGTAGGATAATCTCGAGTGTACACCCGGGAGGCATAGTGGCGGAAAAGATGAGCAGTGTATATTCCTATTTTCTCATAAGGTTTATTACTCCTTTTTAGGAGATAACTATGATAACAAGCCACGAGAAAAACCTTCTTTTTTAAGAATAATTTACTAATTAGGACAGGTAAAAAATCGCCCACTCCAATTACCCAGTCGATTTCGTCTATCATAGAGATAAGCTTTTTCTGGATCACTCTTAAATTTTTCTTCTGGATCTGGAAATCTTTAATAAAATGCCTAACCCTTTCTTTTATTCTTCCTAAATAGACTCCTCCATAAGGTAGGGAAGGAGAAGAATGGAACATTGATACTTGAGGATGGGAAAGCCAACGATCAAAAGCTTTTCCTTCTCCCACCACCGAGAGGATTTCTACTTTCAGGGGAAGTTGCTCTTTTTCTAACTCTTGAACTAAACTTTCCAATAAGAGATTGGAGAAAGAGTTTTCTCCGTATCCATTGCTAATTAAAAGTATTTTAGCCATCGTTTTCTATTCTATAGGTTATTTTTTTAAAATGCAAGAAACAAGTTAATATGCCCTAATCTTCAAAAATTTGCACTATTTAATGATTTGAGTTAAAATATTAGCAGTCGAAAAGTGATAATAAGAAAGAGTGGGTTTCCCCACTCTTTCTTATTTATAAACTCTTGGTAGGTTTAAAAATCCTTTTTAGGGTTGGGATATATGAGTAAGGAACTTTTTGCTGCTATTGAGCAAATAGAGAAAACTAAAGGCATTCCTCGAGAGATGCTCCAGGAAGCCATTGAGGCAGCTCTTCTTTCTGCCTATCGTAAGAGCTTTAAAAGCTCTCATAAGGGGGTTTCAGTAGTCCTGGATCCTCAGGATGGTAGCATAAAAGTTTTTGCTCGAAAAACAGTAGTGGATAAGCTGAAAGATGCTGCTACAGAAATATTGGAAAAAGATGCTAAAAGATTGGGAATTGACGCTAAAGTAGGAGACGTAGTGGAAATAGAAGTAACTCCCCAAGATTTTGGGAGGATTGCTGCTCAAACTGCTAAACAGGTGATAATGCAAAGAATAAAAGAAGCAGAAAGAGATCTGGTTTATGCTGAGTTTATAGAAAGAGAAGGAGAAATTATTACTGGTATAATCTCTAAAAGAGAGGGAAATAATATCATTGTGGATTTGGGTAGAGCCGAAGGGTTGCTTCCTTCTAATGAACAAATTTCTAATGAGAACTATCGACCTGGAGGAAGGATGAAGTTCTATATTGTAGAAGTGAAGAAAACCAGTAAAGGTTCTCGCATTGTCCTTTCTCGTACTCATCCGGGTTTGGTGAGAAGGCTGTTTGAGCTGGAAATTCCAGAGGTTCATGATGGTTTGGTAGATATAAGGGCTATTGCTCGAGAGCCAGGAGTAAGGAGTAAGGTAGTAGTAGAAAGTCGAAGTGAAAAAATAGACCCAGTAGGATCATGCATTGGTAATCGTGGCACTCGAGTTAAAAATATAACTGATGAGCTGAGGGGGGAGAAAATAGATATTATAAGGTGGAGTAGCGACACTCGAGTTTTGATTGCTGAGGCTTTGAGTCCTGCTCATGTGGCAAAAGTAGAGTTAGATGAGGCAACTAATACTGCTCGAGTTTTTGTCCCCCAGGATCAGCTTTCTTTAGCCATTGGTAAAGATGGGCAAAATGCTCGTTTGGCTGCTCGGGTAACGGGTTGGCGAATTGACATCAAGGGGGAAAAAGATGGTGAGTAAAAAGATTCCCATTAGAACCTGCATTGGTTGTCGAGAGAGAAAAGAGAAAAAGTCCTTGATTAGATTGGTTAAAAGGGAAGAGGGGATTGAATTAGACCCCACAGGAAAAAAAGCAGGTAGAGGATTCTATCTTTGTCCCCGCAGGGAATGTATAGATAAGTTGAACCTTAAAAATCTGTCTCAAGCTCTGCGGACAGAAGTAAAATCAGAAGAGCTCCAGAGACTAAAGGAGGTATTGGGTAGCTATGTAGAATCCCAGGAGAAGGAGGTAAACAATGTCTAAAATAAGAGTCTATAAAGTAGCAGAAAGTTTAGGAATGCCCACTAAAGAAGTGGTTGATTTGCTTAAAGAACTGGGAGTTGAAGTTAAGAACCATATGAGTAACATTGATGAAGAGCTGGTGGAGCTATTACAGGAGGAAGTAGAGTATCAAAAAAAGAAGGAAGAAGAAGCTCGAAAAAAGCAAGAAAAGACTTTGAGTTTTAAATCTTTACCCACTTTAAGAGAAATGGCGAAGATATTTAATGAGGAACCGGAAGAGCTGATATTAGAGTTAGCTGATTTAAACATGATTTTTAGTCCCAAAGATTTCCTACCTCCTCTGGTAGTGGAAAGATTGGCAAGAGCCCGAGGCTGGTATGTGAAATGGGAAAAGGATATAAAAGAGTTAACCATGGAGACTCTTAATACTGAGGTTTATCCTCGTCCTCCCGTGGTTACTATTTTAGGCCATGTGGACCATGGCAAAACTACTCTTTTAGATGCTATTAGGAGCTCTCAAGTGGCGGAGAGCGAATTTGGTGGCATCACTCAGAAAATTGGTGCTTATCAGGTAGAGATAAATGGGAGAAAAATTACTTTTGTAGATACTCCTGGCCACGAAGCATTTACTGCTATGCGAGCTCGAGGAGCTCAGGTTACCGACATTGCTGTTTTGGTAGTGGCTGCTGATGATGGAGTTATGCCCCAAACAGTAGAGGCTATTCAGCATGCTCAGGCGGCTAATGTCCCCATCATTGTAGCTATTAATAAAATAGATAAAGTAGGGGCTAACCCAGAAAGAGTAAAACAACAACTTTCTGAATATGGCTTGATTCCTGAAGAATGGGGAGGAGAAACTATTTTTGTAAACATTTCTGCTCTCCAGAAAAAGGGAATTTCCGATCTTTTAGATTTAATCCTCCTCCAAGCTGACCTTTTGGGGTTGCAGGCTCGGCATACCGGCTATGCTACGGGAGTAGTTATAGAATCTCGCCTAGACCGGGGTAAGGGTCCGGTGGCTACTGTTATTGTTCAAGAGGGGATACTAAAAGTAGGAGATTATTTTGTAGCAGGAAGTAGTTGGGGAAGAGTAAAATCATTGTTTAATGATTTAGGAAAAGCTGTTTCGGAGGCTTATCCTTCTGCACCTGTGGAGGTGGTGGGTTTTTCCGAATTACCTCTGGCTGGAACTAAATTGATGGTGACCGGTGAGGAAAGGGTAGCTCATCTCATTGCTGAGCGGAGGAAAGATAGAGCAAAAGAGAAATTATTGAAGGAGTCTCAGCCTTACTCTATGTCTTTGGAGGAGATATTGGCTCCGGAAGAAGGCAAAACTCGAGAGCTCAACCTAATTTTGAAAGCCGATTTTCAAGGGTCTCTGGAAGCTCTGGAAAAAACTATTACTTCCTTAGAGGGGGAAGAGGTAAAAATTAATATCCTGTATAAAGGAGTGGGCAACGTCACGGAAACGGATATTATGTTAGCTTCTGCTTCCCAGGGGATAGTTATAGGTTTTAATGTTAAATTATTAAGCGAGGCAGCTAAAATAGCCAAAAGAGAAGGGGTCGAGGTAAGACTTTATCGAGTTATCTATGAAGTGATAGATGATATAGAAAAGGCTATTAAAGGATTAATAGAGCCTCGCAAAGTGGAAGAGATAATAGGTAGAGCAGAAGTTAGAGCCATATTTAAAATCCCTCGAGTGGGGTTAGTGGCTGGCTCTTATGTAACTCAGGGTAAAATAGAGCGAGGAGCATTGGTGCGGGTTTGGAGAGGAGAAGAAGTAGTAAAAGAAGGAGTGAAAATTGCATCTTTGCGAAGATTTAAAGAGGATGTAAAGGAAGTAACTCAAGGATATGAATGTGGAATAGGTTTAGAAAACTTTGAAAATCTCCAAGAAGGGGATATATTAGAAGCTTATGTCATTAAAGAAGAGAAATGAGAGTAGGAGTTTGTCAAATTGATATCTTTATTAATGAGAGTTTTTCTCTCAAAGATAGAAGAAGAGTGGTTAATTCTCTGAAAGAAAGACTGCGAAATCGGTTTAACATTTCAGTTATTGAAATTTCCACTAATTTTCAGTGGAGGAAAAGTAGCTTGGGAATCTCTTGTGTAGGGAATGATGAACGAAGTGTGGATTCTCTTCTCCAACAAGTGGTGCAGTTTGTGGAGGGAGACGACCGCTTAGAGATAACTAATTTGACCATAGAAATTTATTGAAGATAAGAAAATAAATGGAAAGTACAGGTAAGGGCGATGAAAGAGCAAAGAGTGGAGCGGGTGGCGGAATTAATAAAGAGAGAGATATCGGTTATTTTGCTTTCTCGGGTGAGAGACCCTCGTCTCAAGCGATTCACTATCACCCAGGTGAAGGTATCTCCGGATTTGCGGCAGGCCAAAGTGTTTATCGATTTTCCGGGAGAAGAGAAAGAGGAAAAGTATCAAGCACTGCAAAAAGCCACTGGTTTTATAAAAAGTGAATTAGCTCTTCGTTTGAGAATTAGATTTATGCCTGAAATTACTTTTATAAAAGACGAAACTCTGGATAAAGCTTTTCAAGTAGTGGAGCTCCTAAACCAGATAGAAAAGGAAGAAGATGAAAGAGAAAAAGGAGATAATTGAAGCTTTCCGCACTCACCATCGTTTTGTTATTACTTCTCACCGCAATATTGATGGAGATGGATTAGGTTCTATGCTGGCCACGTTTTTTTGGTTAAAGGACGAGGGAAAAGAAGTTTTTATGGTTCAAGATGGGACAGTGCCTTATTTTTACCAATTTTTGCCTGGAAAAGAAGAAGTGCTTACTCCTCAAGAATTTTATTCTTTAAGTTTTTCTTCTAACCCTGAGGTGGTGATAGTATTAGATTGTTCCCATCCTCAGAGGCTAGGAAAATTAGAAGAACTGTGTAATAAAGCTTCCCTTCTTGTGAATATAGACCATCATCCTGATAATGCTTGTTTTGGAAACATAAACTGGGTGGTTCCTAATTCTTCTTCTACTGCACTTTTAGTTTACGAATTAATAAAAGAAGCCGGGATAAAAATAAATTCTTCTATGGCGGTTAATCTTCTGACTGGTTTTGTAACTGATACCGGTGGTTTTCAGTTTGTGGATATGGATTCTCATCTTTTACGGGTAGTAGAAGATTTAATTGTCTCCGGTGCATCTCTGGCTCAAATAATGCATTATGCTTTCCACTTTCGGAGGAAGGAAGCCTTAAAGCTTCTAGGTCGGGCGCTTGACCACCTTTTTTATGATGAAAATTTCCGATTTTCAGTGATTTATTTGACTCGGAAAGATTTTGCAGACTGTGGGGCCCAAGAAGAAGACAGTGAAGGGATAGTAGATTATGGACTTTATATTCCAGGAGCGGAACTTTCTCTTCTTTTTAAAGAGGTAGAAGAGGGATGTTTTAGAGTGAGTTTGCGCTCCCAAGGAGAGAAAGATGTTTTACCTATTGCTCATTACTTTGGAGGAGGAGGGCATCATAAAGCAGCAGGTTTCAGAATCCAGGGTGATTTATCTCAAGTAAAAGAAGAAGTTTTAGATGTGGTGAGAAAATCTTTGAGCGATTCCTCGTCACTTATTAAAGAGGTAGAAAAAGATAGTGCCAGGCGGGATACTGAATGTTTATAAACCAGTAGGAATGACTTCCTTTGAAATTACCGAGCGAGTGGGGAAAATACTCAGAGAAAAAGTTGGACATGCTGGAACTCTCGACCCTTTTGCTCGGGGAGTAATGGTAGTTTGTTGGGGTAAAGCTACGCGTCTTGCTTCTTTTTTCCAGGCTCTAGATAAAGTTTATCGAGCAGGAGTCCGTTTTGGTATATCCACCGATACTTATGATGTTACCGGAAAAATAGTAAAAGTTCGACGAGGGCAATTATCACTTCAGGAAGGGAAAGAACTCCTCCTCAAATATCGGGGAACGATAAAACAAGTGGTGCCTCCTTTTTCTGCCAGTAAATATCAGGGTAAACCTCGCTATCGTTATGCTCGCCAGGGTAAAGCTCTTCCTCCTCAAGAGAAAGAAGTGAATATTTACGACCTGGAGTTAGTGTCTTGGGAAGAAGGAGAATGGCCAGGAGCGGAAATCTTAGTTCGCTGCTCCAGTGGAACTTATATTCGTAGTTTAGCTCAGGAGTGGGGGGAAGATAGTGGTTTGGGAGCTTACCTTTTTTCTCTCCGCCGGGAAAAAATAGGAGAATTTTCTTTAGAGGATAGCGAAGAAATAACGGAAAGAGAAATAGATAAGCAGTTTCTTCTCTCCAAAAGTATTCCCCCGGATCAGGCTTTATACTGGATTTCCTCGGTTTATTTAGAGGAAAAAGAAGCTAAAAAAGTGAAACAAGGAGGGTCTATATTTCTTCCTTCCCCTGAGAGAGAATGGGTTAAAATATATGAGAAAGACGGATTTTTAGGGTTGGGCTGGATAGAAGATAGTGGAGAGCTACGACCTCGGATAATTTTAGGAGAATAAAGATGTGGAAAAGAGGAATGCAACCTGCGGAAAATAATGTTTTAGCTTTGGGTTTTTTCGATGGAGTTCATCGCGGTCATCAATACTTGTTGGGAGAGGCTTATCGTTTAGCTCAGGAAGAGAAAACCAAATTACATATTTTTACTTTTTATCCCCATCCTCGAAACTTCCTTTCTTCCGGAGAAGTTAAACATATTCTCACTTATCGGGAGAAGTATTTCTTAATTCAAAAGTTGTTTCCTCAATCTCTGGTGCAATTTGTGCATTTTAATAAAAGTTTTCGAGAAATGAGGGCTTGTGATTTTTTAGCTCTAATAAAAGAAATAATTAGACCTCGGAGAGTAGTAGCAGGAGAAAATTTTCGTTTCGGTTTTCAGGCTCAAGGAGATGCTGAGCTCTTGAAAAATTATCTTTCTTCTCAAGGGATAGAAGTGACGGTGATTAACTCTCTGAAAGAGAAGGAAAAGGTAATCTCCAGTTCTCGCATTAGATGGCATTTGGAAAACAGTGATATAGTCTCTTCTAATCACTTACTGGGTTATTCTTTCTTCTTACAGGGGCGAGTTCGACGGGGTAAAGGAGTAGGGAAAAAATTAGGGTTTCCCACAGCCAATTTTTATCCTCCCTCTTATAAGCTCCTTCCAGCATCCGGAGTATATGCCGGTTGGGTTTCGGGAAGAGAAATAGGAGAAAGAAAGCCCTCCTTGATTTATGTGGGTCACAGGCCTACGGTGAACTTCTCTCCTCGCCGATTGGTGGAAGTCTTCATCCCCGATATTTCTCGAGAACTTTATGGAGAAAGGTTACTCATAGAATTTCAGGCTTTCGTGAGAAAAGAAATGGTTTTTCCCTCTCTTTCGGAGCTCCAAAATCAGATTGAGCGGGATTTGGAATCTTTACACACCAAGGAAAAACAGCCTGCAGTATAAGCAAGTAAAAAAAGACTAAAAGATAGAAGAACAAAAACCACTGAGCCTTCCGAGCGTGGCTAAACCTAAACGGAAAGCTCAGTGGTGGTAAACTCCCCTACAAATGAGAACTGCCGTAGGCACGCTGGGACGATTTTTCCCAGCGTACTGGTGGAGCTTTTCCCACCAGTACTATTTGCCTTTTAAGTTTTTGTCTTTTTCCTTTGCTTTTCGGGGATTATAAAGGGGTTTTTCCCACTGAGGGATGCTTTTTCCCTCAGTAGTCTTTGCTATTTTTTATGTTTTTATCTTTTTGGGGGTTATGAGGGGGTTTTGCCCCCTCATAGTTCTTTTTAATCTTGCGCCGTAGGCACGGAGGATGCTTTTCATCCTCCGTGGTATTTGCTTTTTGTACTTAATCTTTTAAGCTTACGCCGCAGGTACGCTGGGACGATTTTTCCCAGCGTTATAGTTTGTAGTTTTTTATCTAGTTTGCTTGTAAGCTTACGCCGCAGGCTGTCTGTTTTTTACTCTGGTTCTCCTGGCCAGGGGCCAACTATTCCCTCTGCTGCCCACTCCATGGTGATTAAATCTTCCAGAGAAAGGCGAACCGAAGAAGGAACACGTATATTCCCTTGGCGGTCCTTTATGGGTCCAGTAAAAGGACTAAAAGCATATTCAGGGTCAGCCATAGCTGTTTCTAACTTAAAAACTAAATCATAAACACTTATATTTCCATATACTGGGTCATCTACCATATAGTTCTTTAAAGTTTCTTCGTATACTGGGTTAATAGGTACGCCAAAGTTAGCTCCCAACTCTACTGCTCCGTCGTTCAAGAGCCACCAGTAATCAACGTTATCTAAATTCTGGTTAGTATAGAGTCCTGCATATACCTTAGCAAAAAAGTCGAGATAAATTGCTTCCCAGTGCACTAATTGTCCAGAAACGAGATGGTTGGGGGCATAAGATAGCATAGGAGAATAATGGCCAAAGCTGGGAAGTCCTTTTTCTTCCGCCACCTGAGCTACGCTGGCTGAATCTTCAGTAAAAGCCAAAACGTCCACTCCCTCGGCCACCAGGGCTTCGGCTGCTTCTTTAGCTCCTTGAGGGTCGTACCAGGCACTTTGCAACCACCGCACATTGACTTCTGCCTGAGGATTTACTCGACGCACTCCTAAGGTAAAAGCGTTAATGTGTCTTTTTAACTCAGGAGTAGGAAAGGTTCCTACGTATCCAATCTTTCCCGATTTAGTTAGTGCTCCAGCCATAATTCCGTTCAAATAATATACCTGATGAAAATCAGCCATATAAGTAGCTAAGTTGGGAGAGCGTTTAAATCCTGAACAGTGAAAGAAAATTTTATCTGGGTACCTTTGTGCCGCATTGAAAGTTCCGTCCATAAAACCAAAACTCGTAGTTACCACTACATCCACTTTTTCTTGGTTAATGAGGCGGTCAATGATTCCTTCTACTTCTCCTTCTGGAACTGCTTCTACATATACAGTATCTAACCAGGGATAAGTTTCTTCTAACACCTGGCGAGCTTGTTCATGAGCATGGCTCCAACCTAAATCACCGATTGGTCCTACGTAGATAAATCCTGCCTTTAACTTAGCTTCCTGGGAAAACGCTACTCCTCCCAAGAGGATAGAGCAAAGAATCACCATTACTAAAATTACTCTTTTGTTCATAGAAATACCTCCTGACTATAATGATTATCTATGTTAATTAAATAACTATGTTTTTATCGCTCACCCTCTTTGCTCTTGTGGAGCTTTGGGGTAAGTTAGGGGGCAGCGCCCCCTTATTGCCTATTTATCCCTATTTCAAAAGAGAGCGAGCTTGAGCTAAAAGATTTTCCAGGCTGATATCTAATTTTTCTAATACTACTTTGCCTGGAGCAGAAGCTCCGAAACGATCAATTCCAATGACTTTACCCTCTTCTCCTACATATTTATACCATCCCAGAGTTGCCCCCGCTTCAATGGCTATTCGTTTTTTTACTTCCGGAGGAAGGACTTCCCGTCGATAGGCCTCAGGTTGTTCTTCAAATAATTCAAAAGAAGGCATACTTACCACCCGCACTCTAATTCCTTCGGAAGTAAGTTTTTCGTAAGCCTCTAAAGCCAAGCTTACCTCTGAGCCTGTGGCAATAATGATAAGTTGAGGTAGATGGGGTGCACAATCGGCAATAATATAAGCTCCTTTTCTTAATCCTTCCGCTTTTCCGTATTTATTTCTATCAACCACAGGTACGTTCTGACGAGTTAAAATAAGAGCTACTGGTTCTTCTTTTCTTTCTATGGCTATTTTCCATGCCTCGCGGGTTTCATTGGCGTCAGCCGGTCGAATACAAACCAAATTAGGCATCGCTCTAAGGCTCATAAGCTGCTCTATTGGTTGATGAGTTGGGCCATCTTCTCCTAAAGCTACCGAATCATGAGTCCAAACATAAATGACTTTGCAATGAGAAAGAGCAGCCACTCGAACAGCCGGTCTCATATAATCAGAAAATACAAAAAACGTTGCTCCGAAAGGAATGAGCCCTCCATGAATGGCAATGCCATTTAAAATAGCTCCCATAGCATGCTCTCGGACTCCAAAAGCAATGTTTCTTCCCTCATACCCCAGAGGTCCTTCCACGAGACCCTGAGTTCCAGGTGAACACGAACCAGGTGCTTGAAAACTACCTTTTCCTTTTAAAGTCGTGCTGGTAGAAGGGTCTAAATCTGCCGAACCACCGATGAGAGAAGGAATTTTATCTGCCAGAGCATTGAGAATTTTCCCTCCCGCTGAACGAGTGGCAATGCTTCCTGAGGTAGGATCAAAAACAGGAAGGTCTTTATCCCAGTCAGGAGGAAGTTCTCCTTTTATAAGTGCGCTCAGCTCTTGAGCTAATTCGGGAAACTCTCGGGCATAAGCAGAGAAAAGGTTATTCCACTCTTTTTCCTCACCTGCGCCTTCTTTTGCTATCTCTCGCATATGATGTAAAACTTCTTCTGGAACATAGAAATCCTGGTCTAAGGGCCAACCGAAGAACTTTCTTGTTTCTACTACTTCTTCTGGTTTGAGAGGTGAGCCATGGACTTCAAAGCTATCTTGCTTGGGGCTCCCATACCCAATGTGAGTGGAAACCATTATAAGAGAAGGATGGTTTTTATCTTTCTGTGCTTCGTGAATTGCTCGGGTGAGCTCTTCTACATTATTTCCATCTTTTACTTCCAACACTTGCCATCCGTAGGCTTCAAAGTGCATTTTAATATTTTCAGTAAAGCAAATCGCCGTCTTTCCCGAAAGGCTTACCTGATTATTGTCAAAGAGGTAAATGAGCTTTCCCAATTTCAAGTGTCCAGCTAAAGAAGCAGCTTCCTGCGCTACTCCCTCCATTAAATCCCCGTCGCTAACCAGAGCATAAGTGTAGTGGTCAATAATCGGAAATCCAGGACGATTGTACCGAGCAGCAAGATGGGCTTCAGCAATGGCTACTCCCACCCCGGTTGCGAAACCCTGTCCTAAAGGGCCAGTGGTAGTTTCTATACCACAATCTATACACCGCTCTGGATGGCCAGGAGTGTGACTTCCCCACTGGCGGAAATTTTTCAATTCCTCCATGCTCATTTTTTCGTATCCGCTCAAGTACAGAAGGGTATAAAGCAAAGCCGAACCATGACCCGCTGAAAGAATGAAGCGGTCTCGATTAAACCACCGGGGATTTTGAGGATTGTGTCTCATAATCCGTCGGAAAAGAACATAACCTAAGGGGGCAGCTCCTAGAGGTAACCCGGGATGCCCAGATTTTGCTTTTTGCACCGTATCTAAAGCCAGCATACGAATGGTTTTAACCGCTAATTGTTCAATAGAGGTCTCCATTTTTTCACTCCTTTCTTATTTTTTATTGTTACTCTGATTCTCCTCGTTCATAAGGTTTTCCTAAACTTCCCGGTACACCAATTTTTTTCCGAAAAGCAAGACGAGAAACAAATACTAGAGCTACCACCGGGAAAAGATAAGGTAAAGAATTTAAAATTTCTGGAGCCACAAACACTTGCAAACGAAAAGCTAAGTGAAATAGTGCTCCAAAAAGGTAAGCACCAAGAGGAGCATAAATAGGGTTCCAAAAAGAGAAAATGGTCAATGCTACTGCTAACCAACCCATTCCTTGAGTCATACCCGAAGACCAGGTGGGGCGATAAGCAATGGAGATATAAGCTCCTCCCAGCCCAGCCATAATTCCTCCCCAAAAAACGGCTAAGTAGCGTACTTTCCATACATTTATTCCTAAGGCATCGCAAGCAGAAGGGTTTTCCCCGCAAGAGCGCAAAAAAAGACCTGGTTTAGTTTTAAACAGAAAAAACCACATTACTAAGGCCAGAATAATGCTCACCACCACTAAGAGGTTACTGTCCTTAAAAAGGAGGCCTAGTCCCCCAGGTAGCAAAGACAAAAAATCTCCCGAAAAAGATTTTATAGGTGAGGTAAGCACTTTTCCTTCCCAGCTTCTCCCTAAAGTTTCAGCAATTCCTGTCCCCAACATAGTAAGAGCCAATCCCGATACTGTTTGATTAGCACGCAGGGTAATACTAGAAAAAGCATGGATTAAAGAGAAAAGCCCTCCTACTATGGCTCCTACCATGACTCCCAGCCAGGGATTAGAGGTAGTGTAGGCCACGATGAAAGAAGAAAAGGCTCCCACCATCATCATTCCCTCTATCCCTAAATTTAAAACCCCTGCTCGCTCAACATAAATTTCTCCCAGGGTGGCCAAAAGAAGAGGGGTGCCATAAGCGAGAGCTCTATTTAAAGTTCCTAAAATAAGTTCAAGAACCATTTTTCTCCACCGCTTTCTTATCCTTCCATATAATACGATATCGACTCAAGTGTTCAGTAGAAATAAGGAAAAAGAGAATAAGTCCATTAAATACTGATACTACCTGAAAAGGAATGCCCAAAGACACCCGCAGAGCATCTCCTCCAGAGAGGAGAGCACCAAACAAAAAAGAAGTCAAAATTGTGGCCAGAGGATTAGCTCGAGCTAACCAGGCTACAATTATGGCTGTGAATCCATAGCCCAGGGAAATGTGGTCAGGATGTCTTAAAAGATGATGGATGCCAGCCACTTCTCCTACTCCTGCAAATCCGGATAGTCCTCCGGAGATGAACATAGTGAAAAGAACAATTTTTTCTTCGTTTATCCCCAAGAATCTTGCCGTTTCAGGACTACTACCTACAATACGGAGTTCAAAACCCAGAGCACTTTTCTTGAGGAAAAAATAGCCTCCTATTGCTATGGCTATACCTACTAAAAGAGTAAAATAAGGAACTCTGGTTATTCCCATAGTCTTAAGCCAGGCTGCTTCAGGAAAAGTGTCGGTATAGGTGAAACCCCGTACTCCCTTGCCTTTCCAGGGACCAGCAATTAAATAGAGAACTAAATTAGAAGCCACATAATTGAGCATAAGAGTAGAAAGAACCTCGTTCACAGCAAAACGAGTTTTGAAAATAGCAGGAACTAGTGCCCATCCTGCTCCAGCTAAAAAGCCTAAGATAAACATGGTCGGAAGTAAAAGAAAAGAAGGCAGTCCGGAAAAAAGAGCTACCCAAGTAGCGGCTACAGCTCCCAGAAGGATTTGCCCTTCTGCTCCAATATTGAGCACTTGAGCTCGGAAAGCTAAGGATAACCCCTCGCCTACTAAAAGGAGAGGGATAGTTCGTTTTAAAGTTTCAGAGAAAGCATACCAGCTTCCTAGAGAGCCCTGAAAAAAAGTTTGGTAACCTACCCCAGGAGAGATATGGTAAAACAAAAAAATAACTCCACCGCAGGCAAAAGCCAGAATAATAGCTAAAAGAGAGAAAAAAACAATAGATAGAATAGTTGGTTGCAATGATAACTCGATATGGAACTGAGTAAACTTTTTTCTACCCACCTACCTTCTCACTCCTCCCATCCCCAGGCCGATTTCTCGTCTATCTTCTTCTGTCCAGTGTTCTTTTTCTTTCTCTCCCACAATTTCTCCTCTAAACATAATTACTATTCTATTAGATAGTTTTAAGAGTTCATCTAAATCTCCAGAAATAAGTAGAATTCCTGCCCCTTTTTCTTGGGCTTTTACCAATAATTTATGAATAGCTTCTACGCCGGAAACATCTAGCCCGGCAGTAGGGTTGGAAGCTACCACTAGCTTTGGTTTTTGCTCCAGCTCTCGAGCGATGATTACTCTCTGGCGATTCCCTCCGGAAAGGAGCCGTACCGGGATGTCGGAGAGAGGAGGGTTAATTTGATAATGGGAAATTAGCTTTTCACTATAAGCTTCTGCCTTTTCCCAATCCACCCAAAAGCCTTGAGAAAAAGGAGGTTGATAATAGCCTCGCAATAAGAGATTTTCTGCTACACTCATCTCTCCTACTAACCCCTGATTTCGCTCTTCGGGGATATAAGCTACTCCTAAAGAAGCAATATCCCGAGGTAGGAGATTAGTAATTTCCTTATCTTCTAAAAAAATATGTCCTCTCGAAGCCTGGCGGAGACCTACTATCACCTCTGCTAATTCTTTCTGTCCATTTCCTGCTATTCCTGCTACTCCTACGATTTCTCCTTCTCTAACAGAAAGGGAAAGGTTTAGGAGAGCAGGAAAATCTCTATCTCCCATGGCTGAAACGTCTTGCAGCCGAAGGACGATTTTGTCTGATATAGTTTTACGAGGAACTACAGAAATAACTTCTTTTCCTACTGTCATTCGGGCTAATTCTTCTAGAGAAACCTGAGAAGGAAGGATGGTAGAGACTACTTTCCCCTTCCGCATTACTGTTACCGCATCGGCAATCTCTTTAACTTCGTTAAGTTTGTGAGTGATAAAAATACAGGTTTTACCTTCTTCTTTCATCGCTCGGAGAGTAGCAAATAACTCTTCTGCTTCTTGAGGAGTTAAAACCGAAGTAGGCTCATCTAGAATGAGAATATTGGCTTTGCGGTAAAGAGCCTTGAGAATCTCAACTTTTTGTTTCTCACCTGCTGAAAGCTGCCAAACGTGAGCTCGAGGGTCTACCTTTAAACCGTATTTTTCCGAAAGAGACTTAATTTCAGCTTCGGCTTTTTCTGCGGGAAAGAAAAAAGGGATAGATGTCAGTCCCAGGACAATATTTTCCGCAACTGCGTGAGTAGGAATGAGCTTAAAATGCTGATGAATCATGCCAATCCCTAAATTGATAGCTTCTCGAGGGGAAGAGATTTTAACCGATTTTCCCCGAATGATTATTTCTCCTTCATCAGGGGAGAAAAGTCCATAGAGGATATTCATTAGTGTTGTCTTACCCGCTCCATTTTCTCCCAGTAAAGCATGGACAGTACCTTTTTTAACCTCAAAAGACACTCGGTCATTAGCTAAAATGTCAGGAGGAAAACGCTTAGTTATAGAGCGAAAAGCAACCTCTGCTGGCCTTTTTTCCCAATTGTTTTCTACTTCCGACATGTATCAATTCATCTCCCTATAGGATTATATTCTTTCGCACCCCCATCAGGTATTATACACTCTCCCGAAAAGAGAAAAAGAAGGATTTGAAATTTATTTAGAAAAATTACTTGGAAAAGTGGGAAATATGTTTTGTAGCCTTTATAATCCCCAAAAAGCAAAAGAAAAAGACAGACAGCCTACGGCGTAAGACAAAAACCACTGAAGAGAAAAGCTTCCCTCAGTGGAGGTACGCTTCCTTGCCAACTCCCAAAAGGCAAAAAAAGACAAAAAATTAAAAAGGCAAGCTACATTGTGCTAAAAACTCGGGATCGCCACGCCCGGAGGAAGGCTTTTTCTTCCTCCATAGTTTTAGTCCTTTTCATCTCTTTTGCCTTTTAATCTTGTGCCGCAGGCTGTCTGGGCTCGCGATGACGGAGAATTA